>ORJL011918869.1_pt1 | contig 15042 bp, 12 predicted proteins | sample 1779941 | NCBI WGS metagenome assembly ORJL01 (sample SAMEA104232317, study PRJEB22302) | groundwater metagenome | biome: forest; feature: aquifer; material: groundwater | place: USA | collected 2011-08-07 | depth 5.8 m
GAATCCGGACTTCCTCGACCCCGCCCTGGCCCTGAGCCGGGGCGCATGGCAGGTGCTGGCCGCCACGGGAGGGGGCCTCGTGGCGTTCCGCCGGGTGGGTGGAATGGCCGGCGCGGACATGGTGCCGGACCTGGCCGCAGCCATGCCGTCGGCATCGGCAGATGGCCTCACCCTCACCTTCACCCTTAGGGCTGGCGTGCGCTTCGGGCCACCCGCATCACGTGTGGTCGCGGCCTCCGACGTGAAGGCCAGCCTGGAGCGCATCTTCCTGCTGGACTCCCGCGGGGAGGATCTCTACGCGTCAATCCTCGGGGCACGCCAGATGATGGCGGGCACCGCACGCACGCTCTCAGGGGTGACCGCCAACGATTCATCTCGACGCGTGGTCGTTCGCCTTACCCGGCGCGACCCCGGAATCGTCCAAGCGCTGGCGCTGCCGTTCGCCTTCGTCGTTCCCCGCACCACCCCCCCGGTGGACCAGACGGCCAATCCCCCGGCGGGCATCGGGCCGTATTCCATTGACACATTCGAGCCCGACGAGGACATCGTGCTGGCGAGGAACCCCGCGTATGTTGCGCAGTCCGGCCTCCCCGCCGGCGTGTCCGATCGCATCACCATCTCCATCGGGAAGAGCGTGCGCGCGGCTGCGGCGCACGTTGCGCGGGGTGGTGCCGACTACTCGTCCGCGGCGGTCGCCGCGGTCGCGGTGCGACGGGGTGGCTACGCCTATGGCGCAGTGGCCAACGCGGTGCCCTCGGCCGCCACGACCTATGCCGCGGTTGATGCCACCAGGCCGCCGTTCAATGACGCCCGCGTGCGGCGGGCGGCGGGGTTGGCGCTCGATCGCCCTGCCGCGGCGCGTGCCGTTCCCGGTGGAGCACGACCCGCGTGGCGGATGATCCCCCCGAACACCCCGGGGCACCGGGACACTCGTGCCGCACCCGACGTCGCGGCGGCACGCGCGCTGGTGTCGGCAGCAGGAGCCGGTGGGAAGTCCGTCGTCGTGTGGTCGCAGCCGGGTGCCGCCGCGCAGGCGGCGGTGGCCGTGGCGCGCGCGCTCTCGCGGGCGGGCCTCGCCGCCAGCGTGCGGCGCATCCCCCAGAACGGAGCGCTCGGACGCCGCATCCCGCGTGCGGGCATCGCCACCGGGGTCTGGTCCCAGATCGTGCCCGACGGCTCTGACGCCTACTCGTCCCTGATCAGGGGGCCGCAGCTCGGGTTTCCGCCCGACCCGCCCGCGCCCGCCATTTCCGGCGACGCCACGCTGAGGTCACGTGCCCGGGCGGCCAACCTCATCGTTCCCGGACCCGCTCGTGCCGCGGCGTGGGCACGCGTGGACGCGGCCGCCGTGGCCGATGGCCGCGTGATACCGGTGGCCACCCCTGTCGCGACCGAGGTCACGGCCAAGGGGGTCAGCGGCGTCGTGGTCCACCCGGTGTTCGGCGTGCTGCTGCAGGCCCTGACCCCGCCCGCGAACCGCCCTGCGGGCTAGGCGGTACTCGCGGGCTTGGCGGAGCGGGAGCGCGGGGCACGGGCGCGAGGCGGCCGAACCGCGCCCGCTCCACCGCCACCTACGCGGGCACTGCCCGGCGCCATCGATCCATCACGCTCGAGCGTGATGGTGACTCCCAGATCCTCCTCGATCGCGGAGAGGGCCGCGTTGCCATCGGCCACGAGGAAATCCGCCACGTCCGGGTGAACGGCCACCGTGGCAGGCGACTCGCTCGAGCCGGCGAGGGCCAGCCGGATCTGCCGCTCGGCGTCAATGGCGTGGGTCTCGGCGGTCACCACGAAGCCCTGGCCACCGCAGGTGGGGCAGTGCTCGGTCATGATCTCCCGCGCGCCATCGCTGATGTTCTGGCGGGTCATCTGCACCAGACCGAGCGGTGAGATCTCGACCACGAAGGTGCGGCTGCGATCGAGCGACAGCGCCTTGTGAATCGCGGCGGTCACGGCACGGCGGTTCTTCGCATCGTCCATGTCGATGAAGTCGATGACGATGATGCCGCCGATGTCACGCAGCCTGAGCTGCCGCACGACCTCCTCTGCGGCCTCAAGATTCGTGCGGGTGATCGTGGCCTCGAGATTCGTGTTCCCGCGGCCCACGTTCTTGCCCGAGTTGACGTCGATGACCGTCATGGCCTCGGTGTCGTCGATCACCAGCGATCCGCCCGACGAGAGCGGCACACGGCGGCTCAGGGTGGAACGGATGGCGGCGTCCACGCCGAAGTGGGCGAGCAGGGGCTCCGGCCCCTCCCACAGGCGCACGCGGTCGGCCAGCTGCGGAGAGGTGCGACGAAGAAATCCCACGATGCGCTCGTGCTGGCGGACATCATCCACCAGCACCTCGTCCACGCTCTCGTTGAGGATGTCGCGGATGACCTTGAGGGAGGAATCGGCCTCGCTGTAGAGCAGGGACGGCGTGTCCACCTTGTCCGACCGCTCACGGATTGCCTTCCACAACAGGTTGAGCGACGCCAGGTCGCGCGCCAACTCGGTGGCCGACGCGCCGGCCGCGGCCGTGCGCACGATCACGCCACCGCCATCCCGGGGTAGACGCTGGCAGATGTCGCGCAGGCGATGGCGCTCGTCGTCGTCCAGCCGCTTGCTCACGCCCAGTCCCTCGCCAAACGGCACGTACACCAGGAATCGCCCGGCCAGCGACAGCTGCATGCTGAGGCGAGCGCCCTTCGTACCCATGGGGTCCTTGAGCGCCTGCACGATGATCTGGTCGCCCTTCGACAGCAGGTCGGCGATGAGGCGCTTCTTCTTCGACACCCCCTGGGCCACCACGTCATCAACGTGCAGGAATCCGTTCTTGCCGATGCCGACCTCGATGAACGAGGCCTCCATGCCGGCGAGAACGCTCTCGACCCGGCCCTTCCAGATATGGCCCACGACCGAACCCTTGCCGCGCCGCTCGATCTGGACCTCGGCCACGCGGCCGTCCTCCAGAATGGCCACGCGTGTCTCGGCACGGTCGACGGACACCAGGATCTGCTTGTTCAGACTTCCCCCTTGCGCCCGAAGCGGGCTGCGACAAGACCCTTGAGGGCACTCACCGGGTCGATGTCCTCTCCGACATGACGGGCGATTCGCTCCGTTGCCGCCGCGAGTGCCACCGTCGACGCCCAGGCAACTGCACCCCGGACCATCCAACGTGGTGCCGGCACGATACGCGACGCACCGCGCGCAACGACGCCTGTGACGAAACCCGCTCCCGTGGCCGCCACGATTTCCGGGATGCGCGCGACCCCCATGGCCCTGCCCTCCGACGACCCGATACGCACCACCATGGCCTGCTGGGCGGCGGCGGCGCCCGCGAACCAGTTGAGCGCCCCGGCTGCCGCGGCCTCGCGCGCAGCGACATCAACCACGTGGTGGCGGACCGCCGCGCGCAGTGAGGGGTGGCGGCGGGCGGCGGACACCATCTCGTTCCCGAGAGCACGAATGACACCGTCCATGATGAGCGCCACGGATCGGTCCGACTGCGCATCCGGGGCGAAGGTGAGGTCGCCGATCGTCACGTCCGGGGCGGCCAGGAGTTCCGCCTCTCGCCCGGGGCGATCCTCCGCCGAGCCGATCACCACGACCAACGTCCGCTTGCCCTGACGGGCGCGGGCGGCAACCTCGGCGCATGCGAATTGCGCGGAGTCCCACGGCGCAAGCGGGATCACCAGCAGGTCGGCGCCCGCACGCTCGCCGGGTGCCACCCCCAGGAGTTCGGCCAGGCGTGCGGTCAGCACGGGCTCACCGGGCATGAGGGCGATCACACCACCATGAAGGGCGCGCGCATGGTGATCACGCGTATCGCGGCTGATCTTGTTCGCCTGACGGGCGACGGAGCGCAGAATGCCCATTCGCTAGTGGGGGCCGGTCACGGACCGGCCACGCTGGCCGATCCGCAGGAGGATCCCCACGGCGACGAGGTTTGTCAGGGTGTGGCTCCCGCCGTACGACATGAATGGCAGCGGAATTCCGGTGATGGGCATGATTCCCACGTTCATCCCGATATTAACGAACACCTCGAATGCCAGCATCGCGGCCAGCCCAGCCGCCATCAACCGTTCCAGCTGGGTGGCGGCGATGCGCATTATCCCGACGGCCCGCCAGATGATGAGCAGGTAGATGCCGATCAGCAGGCCCGCACCCAGGAAGCCGAACATCTCGGCCACCACGGCGAAGACGAAGTCGGTGTGGTGCTCCGGCAGGAAATCGTTGATGGTCTGCGTGGCACCGCCGGGCCCCTTGCCGAATGCGCCGCCCGACCCAATGGCGGTCTTGCTCTGCTCCAACTGATACCCGGCCTGGGAGCGGTCGCTGCCGGAGTCGACGAACGACGTCAGGCGGTCCACCTGGTACGGCCTGAGCACGTTCACCCCCGCCGCCGGCAGCAGGTACAGCACCAGCGTGGCGAGGACGACCACGATGGTGATGAACAGGGCGAAGTGGGTTATCGGCTGCCCGGCGACCCACAGAACCGCCAGGGCGATCGCCATGTACACGAGTGACGTGCCGAGGTCGGGTTGCAGGAACACGATCGCCGCGGGAATCGCCGTGAGCCCGGCCACCATCAGGGAGAGCCTGCCGGGTTCCATGGCCGGGAGCCGCTCCACCACCACCACGGCCAGCACGAAGGCCAGCGCCACCTTGCCCAGTTCCGACGGCTGCAGGCGGGCGGGGCCCAGTTCGATCCAGCGGGTGGATCCGCGGGCGGACGACCCCAGCACCAGGACCACGCCCACCGACGCGATGAGGATGGCGTAGATGGTCCACGCGTACCGGGAGATGCGGTCGAGGTCGAGCCTCATCACGAGGACGAGGCACAGGAGCCCCACGAGCGTGAAGGCCAACTGACGCGTGAAGAAGAAGCCGGGATCCGACGGTATGTCCGACTCCGTCGCGGCGCGGACGACGTACACACCGAAGCCCGAGGCGACCAGGGCGGCACCCAGCAGCCACCAGTCGAGGCCGGCGAGCGCCTCCCGCACCCGGGAGTCCCGGTGCGCCGATCGCCGCTCGAGGGTTGCCATCAGTTGACCTTCGCGCCGGTTCCGCAGCGGCCCGCGCTGAAGCCCAGCGCCGCCGCCATGGTGCGGCATACCGCCGGCGCGGCGGCGTTCGCGCCCTGCCCACCACGCTCGATCACCACGGCGACCACGATCTTCGGGTCGTTCGCGGGGGCATAACCCACGTACCACGCGTGGTCGATCTTGCTGGGGTTCTCCGCCGTTCCGGTCTTGCCGGCCACCCGGAAGCGCGCGGGCAGCGCCCCGAACACCGGGGTGGACGTTCCCCCGTTGCCATTCGCCGCCCGCAGCAGGCCCGACCGGATCACGTCAAGGTCCTTCTGGGGCAGCCCCAGCGACCGAGTGGCGCGGGCGCTCACCAGGTCGCGCAGCACGCGGCCGTCGGCGTCCACCACGGCGCGCCCCAGAGTGGGCGTGACCACCTTGCCACCGTTGGCGATGGCGGCGTATGCGACAGCCATCTGGAGGGGTGTCACCAGCACGTTTCCCTGGCCGATGGACATGTTGATGGAGTCACCCGGTCGCCACGAGCAGTTGATGGGGTCGACGGCGCGGTCGCACGTCCGCCTCTTGTAGGCCAGGTCGGGCACGAGGCCCGCGCTCTCCCCCTCGGCCACATCGATGCCCGTCGCGCGCCCCAGACCGAACTTGCGCGCCCAGTCCTGCAGGGGCCATCCGCGTGTGCGGTACGTGCGGTCGCCCATGGTGTAGAAGAACGTGTCGCTCGATACCTCCAGGGCCTCGGGCATCGTGAGCACCCCGTGGTCCTCGTTGTTGAAGCCATGAAAGCGCGTCTTGTAGAAGACCAGGGACCCCGGCGAGTTGATGCCCTCCCCCGGCTTGTAGAGACCCGTGGCCAGTGCGGCGGCGGCGGTGATCGCCTTGAACGTTGACGCCGCCGGGTATTCGCCGGCGATCGCACGGTCGAGCAGCGGACGAGCGGGACTGGTGAGCACCCGCCGCACCTCGCGAGGAGTGCCCGACTCGAAGACGTCGGGGCTGTACGTGGGTACCGACGCCATGGCCAGCACCGCGCCCGTACGGGGATCGAGGGCCACCCCCGCACCGCCGGTGGATGTTCCGGAGGCCGCCACCTCCTCGGCAAGTGCCTTCTCGAGCGCCTTCTGCACCGGAAGCTCGATGGACAGCCGTAGGGTCTGCCCCGGGCGTGGCTGGGTCTGGGAGATGATCCCACGGCCCACGATCTCGCCGCTGGCATTCACCTCCACCTGCTGCCTGCCCGCGATGCCGCGCAGATAGCTCTCGTACTCGGCCTCGATACCCGCGCGCCCCACCGTCTCGTTGCCCCGGTAGCCAAGATCGCGGAATGCGCGCAGGTGCTCGACCGGAATCGGGCCCACATACCCCAGCAGATGGGCGGCGGTCGTCCCGTTGGGATACTCGCGGGTGTACGCGGCCTCAAGGCCAATGCCCGGAAGCTGAGCGCGGCGCTCCTCCACGTAGGCCTGCAGGGCGGGGGACGCATCCTCCTCCAGAACCACGGCCTCGAAGGGGGTGGCCTTGCGGGCCTTGTCCACCTTGGCCACGAAGTAGCCGGGGGGATGCCCGAGCGAGCGCGCCAGGTGCACCAGCGTGCGGTGGCCCTCCGGACCCGTGAGGTCCTGGGGCTGTGCCACGACGTTCAGGACCTCGCGGCTCGTCACCAACGGCGCCCCGAATCGATCCGTGATCGCACCCCGTGGTGCCTCCGTCACGATCGTGCGCAGGCGGTTCGCGTCGGCACGCTCCTGATAACCCGGGCCACCGATCACCTGCAGGAACCACAGCCGCACGAGCAGCACCACCAGCAGCAGGATGGCCAGCGCACCGAACGACGCCATGCGCAGCACCGACCGGGGCGGACGGACGGGGCGACGACCGCCAGGCCTTCCGCCGCCGCGCGACGATCGCGGCGGCCGAGGGGTCATTGTGCTCACGATCCCAGCATCCCCGGTTCCACCAGGATCGGGGCGCCCAGCAGTCGCCGCGCGACCAGCAGCACCGGCGGGCCGAGCAGCGCGGTCAGCGCGATGGTGGGCACGACGATGCGCACGGCGATGGCCGAGGCGGTCGTCTCCGTGCCGAGCAGTAGCTGGAAGGCGGCATAGCCCACCTGCACGAACGCGGCACCGGCGACGATGAGCCCCAGGGGCAGCGCCAAGGTGGAGGCCTCGGGCCGGTCCGCGAACCGACCACACCACACCCCCACGGCGAGCTGCAGCAGGGCCAACACCCCCAGGGTCCCCACCGGGGCGGTCAACTCGACCAGCAGCCCGCACGAGAACCCCGTGACCGCGCCGACCAGCGGCCCACGCAGCACGGCCACCGCCACCACCAGCGCCACGACAAGGTCCGGCATGCCGTCGGACACCGTGATGTACGGCATCACCGTGATCTGCAGCATCACCACCACGAACGCCATGACCGCGATGCGCATGAGGCCCACGCCGCGTTCGGGCAGCAGACGCGCGCCGCCGGCACGGAGCGGCCCAGAGGCATGCGGCCCATCCGCCACCCGGTTGCTCAGCCCGCCGCCCTCCTCTTCGCCGCCGCCGACTGCGGGGTGAGCACTGCCACCGCCGACAGGGTGCGCACGTCGACGTACGGGCTCACCTGGATCGTCTGGAAGGTGTCCACCGGGCGAGATCCCGCGCCGGCGACCTGCCCCACGGGGATACCCCGCGGGTACACGGATGGCAGGCGCATATCCGCCACGAAGCCCGCCGTGCGCACCACCGACCCGTCACGCACACGGAACTCGCGGGGCACCCCGTCCATCAGGAGCTGCCCGCCGATGGTCGGTCGTAGCACCCCCAGCGCACCGCCGGACCCATCGACAGTGGCCCCGATGCGCGTGGACGAGTCGGTGACGAACGTGACCACCGAACTGGCCGTCGACGTGGACGTGATGATGCCCACCAGGGCCGACCCGGGAGCCGCGCCGGCAACGACGGGGCTGTTCACCACCACGCCGTCCGACGTGCCCGCGTCGAGACGTGCACGCGAGTACCAACTCGTCGGTGAGCGTCCCACGATCGACGTGATGACGGACCGGTAGCCGCCGGGTACGGAGTCGTCGATCTTGACCAATGCGCGTAGCCGGGCGATCTCCGCCGACTGATCGGACACCGACAGCACGCGGGCCCGAAGCGCGGTGTTCTCCTGACGCAACTGCTCGTTCTCGCCCCGGGCGTCGAACAGACCCGTCACCCAGTCCCAGCCATCGCGGAAGGGCTGCACCGCCCTGCTCGCCACCGACTGCACCGGGGCGACGATTGCGCCCGCAATGCCCTGCGCCCCATTCATGGGGCCGCTCCCCGCCTCGCGGAAGTACAGCGTGAATACGATCAGGCACACGGCGACGAGGCCGCCGATGACCCCCCGGCGGATGAGTATCCGTCGTCGTTCGAGACCGCTCTTTCCCGGGGAACTGCTGATGTCGTGATCTCCTCGGCCCGTCGTGGGCGTGCCAGCGCTCAGTAGCGCCCGCGCCTCCCCCGGCGGCCACTCTGGGATGACCGGCGCATTACCTCAAACTCCTCGAGCGCACGACCCGAGCCGACGGCAACACAGGTGAGCGGGCTGTCGGCCAGGTGGATCGGCATCTCCGTCTCGGCACGCAGGCGGTCGTCGAGCCCATTCAGCAGCGAACCGCCGCCGGCGAGCACGATTCCCCGGTCCATGATGTCCGATGCCAGTTCCGGGGGTGTGCGATCCAGGGTCGCCCTCACCGCATCGATGATCTGTGCCACGGGCTCCTCCAGCGCCTTGCGCACCTGCTCGGAGCTGAGCACCACGGTCTTCGGAAGCCCGCTGATCATGTCGCGGCGGCAGATCTCGGCCTCCAGCTCCTACTCCAGGGGAACGCCCGAGCCGATCTCCAGCTTGACCTCCTCGGCGGTCTGGGAGCCGATCATCAGCTGCTCCTCCCGCTTCACGTAGCTCACGATCGCCTCGTCCAGCTCATCGCCACCGACGCGGATCGACTGCGCCACCACGATGCCGCCGAGAGAGATGACGGCGACCTCCGTCGTGCCCCCACCGATGTCCACGATCATGTTCCCCGTCGGTTCGCCGACGGGAAGCCCGGCGCCGATGGCCGCGGCCATGGGCTCCTCGATGAGATAGGCCTGGCGTGCCCCCGCCGACAGGGTGGCCTCCTCCACGGCCCGCTTCTCCACGCCCGTGACACCGGAGGGCACGCACACCACCACCCGCGGGTGCGCCCATCTGTTCTGGTGCACCTTCTGGATGAAGTGGCGCAGCATCTGCTCGGTCACGTCGAAGTCCGCGATCACGCCGTCCTTCAGCGGGCGGATGGCCGTGATGTTGCCGGGGGTGCGGCCGAGCATGCGCTTGGCCTCGATGCCCACGGCATGGACATCGCCGGTGCGCTGGTCGATCGCCACCACCGAGGGCTCGGACAGCACGATGCCGCGGCCCTTCACGTATATGAGGGTGTTGGCAGTGCCAAGGTCCACGGCCATGTCACGGCCGCCGAACCCGGTCAGGTAACTGAAGAGCCCGATCGGGAGCCTCCCGGCGCATTCGTCGCGGTGGTCCCACGCCCGAACGGGCGGGGGCGGAAAGGGTATCCCACCTCGCGATTCTTTAACCGGAGCAGGGGAATCCCTGCACGTCCCGTTTCAGGCCCCCACAGCCCACGGCGCGAGGCCCGCATCCTCGAGCAGGCGCCCCAGCGCGGCCACGGGCAGCCCCACCACCCCACTCGGCTCTCCGGTGACCGACTCCACCAGCACGGCGCCTGCGCCCTGAATGGCATACGCACCCGCCCGACCCTGCCATTCGCCTCGGGCGACGTACCAGTCGATGAGCGCCTCGGGAAGATCCCGCATGCGCACCTGGGCCCGCGTCAGCACCTCGTGCTCCCCGTGTGCCGTGACGAGCACCAGCCCGGTCATGACCTCGTGCTCCCGGCCCGACAGGCCGCGCAGCATCTCGCGAGCCGCGTCGGCATCGGCCGCCTTGCCCAGGGTCACCCCGTCCCGCACCACTTCGGTGTCCGCACCGAGCACGCCCCCACCCGCGGGAACGCCCGAGCGCGCCGCCACCTCGCGGGCCTTGCCGCGCGCATGGGCCATCACGCGGTCGGCGGCGGGCAGCGATGGGTCGCTGTCCTCCGCCTCCCGTGATGCAACCACCCTGAACCGCACGTCCAGGGAAGCCAGCAGCCCCCGCCGCTGGGGGGACCGCGACGCGAGGATGATCAGCCGACGACCGTCACGGGGGGAATGATCTCCGAGTCGGCGAAGTGGATTCCCAATTCACGCGCGGCGGACTCCGCGCCATCCGAGCCGTGGATCACGTTGTGGCCAAGATCAAGGGCATAGTCGCCCCGGATCGTGCCGGGAGCGGAATCCTGGGGGTTGGTGGCACCCATCATCAGGCGGCACGATGCGATCGCGCCCTCCCCTTCAATGGCCATCATCACCACCGGGCCCGAGGTGATGAACTCGACCAGCTCGGCGAAGAACGGCTTGTCGCGGTGCTCCGCGTAATGCTCCTCGGCGGCGTCGCGAGCCATCACGACCTTCTTGAGCCCCACGAGCACGAGACCGCGGCGCTCGAACCGGGCGATGATCTCGCCGGACAGGCCACGGGCCACCGCGTCGGGCTTGGCCATGACAAAGGTGCGTTCAATCATGAGATAAGAGGATCCGGATCCTGTGTCAGGTCCTCACGGCGGGGGTGCGATACACGCGTGGCCTCCGCGGGACGGGTCGGGTTGGCGGACGCGGCGCAGTATGGACACACACGCCACGATGGGTCGAGGGGCTCGGAGCAGCGCCGGCACGGCTGGCGCAGCGCCTCCGCGCAGGACGGGCACACAAGGAACCGGGGCTCCACGGCGCCCCCACAGGACGGGCAGCTGAGGCCCTCAACCTGATGCTCCAGCGCCAGGGTCTCCAACTCGCGATCGTGGGCGTCGGTCAGGTACTCCGGCGGACGAATGAACAGATACACGAGCGACCCGAGATACGGAATGATGAGCGCGATCGCGGTGCACGCGGCGATCGCGCCGGCGTTCTCGAAACGACGGCGGGCGTCCTGGTACACCCAGTACGCCAGCGCCAGCCACAGCGCCATCGCGAACACCTGGATGAGCAGCATCGTGACTGTCCAGGCGGTCGATCCGAGGAAGTCGGAGATCGACTGGAAGGGATCACTACTGGTCGAGCTGCTCATCGTGAACCCCATATCCCCTCGGAATGCCATGGCTGCCCCGAAACGGCGGCGAGTGTACCACCGGTGCCCAGTCGACCAGAGGCCCCCACGATCGGGGCGAGGTCGGCCAGCAGATGAAGCGACCCCGCCACCAGCACGGCTCCACCGGGGCCGGCGTCGAGGCGCGCCTGCTCAAGTGCGCGTGCCGGGGCCGGTACGACTTCGGCCGGCACCCCGCGATCGTTCAGCATGCGCGCGATCGGCTCAGGGCGAATGGCGCGGCCGCCCGACGCGCGCGTGACACGTGCGCCGCTGATCACGGGCGCCAGCGCATCGCAGATGCCCTCCGCATCCTTGTCGGCCATCATCCCGATGACGGCCACCGGGCGCACGTCGCCCAGAACCTCCGGGAGCGCGACGGCCAGAGCGCGGGCCCCCGCTGGATTGTGCGCACCGTCAAGAACGATCGTCGGCTCGCCGGGAATCACCTGAAGGCGGCCCGGATTGACCACGCGCGACAGCCCCTGAAGCAGGAGGTCGCGATTGAGGCCGCGCCCGATGAGGCGCTCGGCGGCGCCCACGGCCACTGCAAGGTTGTTGCGCTGGTAGGCGCCCGCGATCGGGGCCTCAAGGGCCGTGAGCGATCCGTTGGGGGTCGTGATCGTCATGGGGAGTCCGTTTCCGGATCGGACCGCGATCTCCTGCCCCACCCGCCATCCGGACATGCCCCGCCAGGCGATGACGGCATCAACCTCCGCGGCCACCACGGGCTCCATGGGCCCGATCACCAAACCGCTGAAGCCATCCGGGGCGACCGCCAACTTCTCCTTTGCGATCGCCGTGATGGTGTCGCCCAGCAGGTGGGCGTGCTCGATGTCCACGTTGGTGAGCGCGACCACCTGGGCGTCCAGGACGTTGGTGGCATCCAGCCTGCCGCCCAGGCCCGCCTCCAGAACCACGACCTCCGCGCCCGCGGCGGCCAGGGAGCACAGCGCAATCGCCGTGAGGGCCTCGAACTGGGTGATCGCCCCGCCCGGAACAGACGGCACGGCATCAGCCACCACGGTGGCCGCCCGCGCAAACGCGGCCGGGGTGATGTCCTCCCCCCCCAGGGCGATGCGCTCATGCCACCCCATGATGTGCGGTGACAGGTACGCCCCGGTCCGCACGCCCTGCGCGGTGAGTACGGCAGCGACCATTCGGGTGACCGATGACTTGCCGTTGGTGCCCACCACATGGATGAGCGGCACACCCCGGCACGGGTTACCAAGGGCCTGCATGAGCGCCTGCATGCGTTCGAGCCCGAACCTCATGCCCATCAGGTCGAGTCCCTCGATCCAGCGCTCAGCGGCCTCGTGGTCCACGCCTGGGTTCAGCCCATCGCGGCGAGACGCGCCGAGATCTCCTCGATCTCAGTGGTGTGACGGTGGGCCTTGTCGCGCTCGGCCTGCACCAGGTGCGCGGGTGCTCGGCTGGTGAAGCGCTCATTGTGCAGCTGCTTCTCGGCCCGTGCCAACTCGGTGCGCGCCGCGGAGAGTGCCGTCTCGAGCCGCAGACGCTCGGCCTGGGGGTCAACCTCCGGCGCGCGCACCAGCAGGCGACCACATGCGAGGGGCACCACCAGCGCGCCGTCGCCCGGGTCGCCCATCTCCGCGTTGGCGAGAGAGGTCAGGGCGTCGTCGGGAACGATGCCGAGCTGGTCCGTGACGAGAGACAGCGTGAGTGGGGTACGTGGTGAGATTCCCTGCTCCACGCGCAGGGCGCGCACGGCGGCGATCCCCTCGCGCAGAGCGGTGATCGACTCCTCGGCCGCCTCATCACGCGGCCCGAGGGCGATCGCCGGGGCGTGCGTGAGCATGAGCCCCTCGGACCCCGGCAGGCGGCTCCAGCACTCCTCGGTGGTGAAGGGGATGACCGGGTGCGCGAGCGCCAGCACCTGCTCCAGGGCGACGCCGGCGAACGCGGGGTCCGCCTGCCCCGCCTTGAGCAACTCGAGGTACCAGTCGCACAGGTCGTCGAAGATCAGGTGGTACAGCAGATCGGCCAACTGGCTGAACTCGAAGCCCTCAACCAGGCGCTCGGCCTGTTCGATGGCCGAGCCAATGGTCGACGCGATCCACCTGTCACCCAGCGTCTGGGGCGCCGGGGCCGCCACGTCGGCGCGGCCGCCGCGGTCAACCACCAGGCGGGTGGCGTTCCACAGCTTCGTGACCAACTGCCGGCCCTGGCGAATCCTGTCCTCGCTGAAACGCACGTCCTGCGTGGAGGTGATCATGAGCAACCCGAAGCGCAGGGCGTCCGCGCCCTCCCGGCCCACCACGTCGAGAGGGTCGATTCCCGTGCCCAGGCTCTTGCTCATGCGTCGCCCGTCGGGCGCCTGCACCACCGAGTGGATGTACACGTCCGTGAACGGAACCTCACCCATGTACTCGAGGCCCATCATCACCATGCGGGCAACCCACAGGAAGATGATCTCGCGCGCCGTCGAGAGCACGCTCGTGGGATAGAAGCGCTCCAGCTCGGGAGTGCGGTCCGGCCAGCCCAGGGTGGCGAAGGGCCACAGGGCCGAGCTGAACCAGGTGTCGAGCACATCCGGGTCGCGCTCCCAGCCATCCCCCTGCGGCTCCTCAAGGCCCACGTGGATCTCGTCGCCCAGGTACCAGACCGGAAGCTGATGCCCCCACCACAGCTGTCGCGACAGGCACCACGGGCGGATCTCGTTCATCCAGTCGAGGTAGACCCGGCCCCAGGTGGGCGGGGTGAACCGCACCGAACCGTCCTCCACCGCGCGCATCGCGGGTTCGGCCAAGCGGCTCATGTCGCAGAACCACTGGAGGGACAGCAGCGGCTCGACGCGTGCGCCGGACCGGTGCGAGAACGGAACCGTGTGCAGGTAGTCCTCGGTGCCCCGGATAAGCCCGGCGGCCTGCAGGTCGGCAACCACCCGCTCCTGGCACTGGGCCGCGGTGAGGCCCCGGTACGCCTCGGGGACGGCCTCGGTCATCTCGCCGTTCTCGCCGATGACCGAGATGGCCTCGAGCCCATGGCGGCGCATGATCTCGAAGTCGTTCGGGTCGTGCGCCGGGGTCACCTTCAGGGCGCCGGTGCCGAAGGCGGGGTCCACGTGCTCGTCGCCGATGATCGGGATCTCGCGCCCCACCAGAGGCAGCGTGACGGTCGTGCCCACCAGGTCACGGTAGCGCTCGTCATCCGGGTTCACCGCCACCGCCGTGTCGCCCAACATGGTCTCGGGACGCACGGTGGCGACCACGACCTCACCCGAGCCGTCCGAGAGCGGGTAGGCGATGCGCACCAGGGTGTCGGTGACCTCGCGGTTCTCCACCTCGAGGTCCGAGATGGCCGAACCCAGGCCGGGATCCCAGTTGACGAGATACGTATCGCGGTAGACGTAGCCTTTGTCGTACAGGTCGCAGAAGACCTTCAGCACGGCGCGGGCATAGCCGTCGTCCATGGTGAAGCGCTCGCGCGAGTAATCCATGGTGCAGCCCAGGCGCGTGAACTGCTCGATGATCCGACCGCCGTACTCGGCCTTCCACTCCCACACGCGCTCGAGGAACTGCTCGCGCCCCAGGTCGGCCCGGCGGATGCCATCGGCGGCGAGAGCCTTCTCGACCACGGCCTGGGTGGCGATGCCGGCGTGATCGGTGCCACAGATCCACTCGGCCTCGTAGCCCGCCATGCGATGGCGACGAATGAGCACATCCTGCACGGTGCCGTTGAGCGCGTGGCCCATGTGCAGGACGCCCGTCACGTTCGGAGGCGGCACCGCGATGACATACGGCGGCCGCGGGCTCGACGGGTCGCC
>ORJL010103003.1_pt1 | contig 15036 bp, 15 predicted proteins | sample 1779941 | NCBI WGS metagenome assembly ORJL01 (sample SAMEA104232317, study PRJEB22302) | groundwater metagenome | biome: forest; feature: aquifer; material: groundwater | place: USA | collected 2011-08-07 | depth 5.8 m
AGCCGAAGATCTCCGCCACCCGCCGATTGCAATTGAAAATGGTCCGGTTGCGGATCAGGGCGATGCCGACGTGCGCGTTGTCGAAGATCAGCTTCTGTTCTTCGAGCAGCGAGGCCATGCGCGCGACGATGCGCTTGCGCTCGGTGATGTCGATATAGGAGGTGAGGAAGCCGCCGTCGGGTAGCGGCGAGCGCTGGATTTCGAGCACCGAGCCGTCCGCGCGCTGGCGTTCGACCCGGTAGGGCTGACGCTGGTCAAGGACGTCGCGGGAAATCACCACGGCTGCGGCGGCATCGCCGACGCTGTATTCGCCGTGGTCGGCGACCGAGCTCAACACCGATTCCAGATCGGTGGCGCCGGAGCTGAAGACATAGTCGGGCAGCTTGGCCAGGCGCAGGAATTCCTTGTTGTAGCGGGTCACGCGCAGGTCCTTGTCGACCAGCGTGATGCCGAACGGGAAATGCTCGATGATCGCGCGCTGCTTTTCGTGTTCCTGCAGCAGGGCTGCATCGGCGCGCTTGCGCAGGGTGATGTCCTGCAGGGTTTCGATGGCGCCGATCAGCACGCCGGCGGAGTTGTACAGCGGTGCCGCGGTGAAATACAGCCAGGTGCCCCCGGCGCCGATGTAGGGGAAGAAATCCTCGGCTTCGTAGGACCCCGGAATCAGCGTCGAACGGCGGTACTTGCCTTCGTAGAAGGTGGCGACGCCTTCGATGTCGCCGGAGACCACCAGGTCGGCCATGACCGGCCGCGGCTGGGGATAGAAGGGCCGCCACTGGTCCTGGGTGCCGATCAGTTTCGCCGCCGGATAGCCGAGAACGACCTCGCAGGCGTGATTCCAGTGGGTTACCCGATGCTTGCTGTCGATGACAAAAGTCGGCACGGGAGAACCCTGGACGATTCCGTCAAGGAAGTCCTGCTTGCTGACTGGAACTCGCCGGCTTGCTCGCGCGGGCATGGGCTTGATTTCGTGTTCTCGGTGAATCTCTACTGCAATCAAGTCCTAACCATAGTCTCTCAATCGGTTCGAGGCAAATTTTCGTCGACCATCGTCGCTTCCGGCGGCGCGGCGAGGGGTAGTCGCGCCAGGACCGAAACGCCACCCGCCGGGTCGCGCACATCGATTTGCAGCGTCCCGCCATGGAGCTCGACGATGCGCCTGACGATCGAAAGGCCGAGTCCGCTGCCAGATGAGTCGGTGCTTGCGCCACGGCGAAATCGCTGCTGCACCGCTTCCAGTTCCGCCGCCGGTATGCCCTTGCCGTCGTCGCTGACGCTGAGGACGGCTTCGCGGCCCTGGCGCAAGATGGCGACGTCGATCTGCTTCGCGGCGCCGTGGCGCAGGGCGTTGTCCACCAGATTGCGCAGCATCGCCTGCAGCAGTGCGGCATCGCCGCGTACCCGCGCATCGCCGTCGGCCAGCACCAGTTCGCAGCGGCTTGCGATGGCCTCGCCGGCGGCACCGGCGAGTACCTCGCCAGCGAGCGGACGCAGGGCAAGTTCCTGCATCGCTTGCCCGGTGCCGGCATCCAGCCGCGCCAGCAGCAGCAACTGGGTCACCAGGTGCGTGGCGCGATCGCAGCCGACCAGGATCTGGTTCAGCGCATGCCGCCGTTCGGCGCCGTCGGTGGCAGCGAGGGCCACCTGGGCCTGGGCCTTCAGCGCCGCCAGCGGCGTGCGCAGCTCGTGCGAGGCATCGGCGGTGAAGCGGCGTTCGTTTTCCAGAGCCCGGTCGATTTCGGCGAACAGCGCGTTGAGGCGCTGGATCAGTGGCACGATCTCGCGCGGCGTGTCGGTGCCGTCGATCGGCGTCAGCCGGTCCGGTGCGCGCCTGGCCACTTCACCGGCCAGGCGTTGCAGCGGTCGCAGCGAAAAGCCGACTGCGATCACCAGTACCAGCGCCAGGCCAGGCAGGGCATAAAGCATGGGCACGAGCAAGTGTTCGGCGATTTCGCCGGCGAGCTCGGCGCGTTCCTTATCCATGTGGCTGGCCGTGGTCGGCGGTTGGCTGAGCAGTTCCTCGATTTCATGCAGCGCCGAGCGCCAGGTGAAGAAGGCAGTGAGTAGCCAGACCACCGCGACCGCCGCGGTGGTCAGCAGTACCAGGCGCAGGCGCAGTGAGTGTCCGCGCCTCATGTGGCGGCCTCCCTGGCGATGACATAGCCGATGCCGCGCAGGGTGCGTATCGTCCTGGCGCCGAGTTTGCGCCGCAGGTGATGGATGTAAACTTCGACCGTGTTGCTGCCGATTTCCTCGCCCCAGGCATAGAGGTTCTGTTCCAGTTGCGCGCGCGACAGGGCCCGTCCCGGCTGCTGCATCAGGGCGAGCAACAGGGAGTATTCCTTGGCCGAGAGATCGATTTCCGCGCCGTCGCAATTGACGCGCCGCGTTGCCGGATCGAGCGTAACGCCGGAGGCGGCAAGCACGGGAGACGATTGTCCTCCGGCGCGACGCAGCAAGGCGCGCAGGCGCGCCGCCAGTTCGCCGAGGTCGAAGGGCTTGACCAGGTAATCGTCGGCTCCGGCATCGAGGCCGCGGATGCGGTCATCGACCGTGTCGCGGGCGGTGAGGATCAGGACCGGCAAGGACTTCTTTTTCGCCCGCAGGTGGCGCAGCACGTCGAGTCCGTCCAGCCGCGGCAGGCCGAGATCGAGCACGACGGCTGCATAGTCCTCGGCAAGCAGCGCCGTCTCGGCGCCGACACCGTCGCGCACCCAGTCGACTGCGTAGTCGGCCTGTTTCAGGCCGACTTGCAAGGCATCGCCGAGCAGCGCATCGTCTTCAACCAGCAGAATTCTCATTGCGCAGTTTCTTCCAGCCGGTAATCATCGCCAGGACCAGGTTCTCACGGTGGAGCCAACTGCTGACGATGACGCCGGCGATATGAACGGCCACGACTGCCATCATGCCATTCGCAGCCACTTCGTGCAGTTCCTCCATGAAGTGGCCGCCCATCTCCTGGTACACCATCCAGCCGCTGCCGGCGGCGACCAGGCCCAAGGCCAGCAGAAGGAAGATCGCCACCGCGCCGGCGGGGTTGTGGCCGACATAGTGTTGCGGTTGGCCTGCGACAAGCGACTTCAGGTAGTCGATCAGCTTGCGCGGCGTCGGCAGGAATTCGGCAAAGCGCGAATGGTTGCCGCCGACGAAGCCCCACAACAGGCGAAAGGCGATCAGGCCGGCAAGGGCGTAGCCGGTGACGACGTGGATGTCGCGCAGCTTTTCCGAATCGGATGTGAGGAAGGCGGCGACGAAGCTTGCCACCAGCGACCAGTGGAAAACGCGTGTCGGCAGGTCCCAGACACGGATGGCTTGGGTATTTGTGCTCATGCTGGTCCTCACTTGGGAATGACGATGGAAGCTTCGTCGTAGTCGCCGGCTGCAGCCCGGGTATGGCAGGCGGCGCAGTTGGCCGGGCTCTTGATCGCAATGCGTTGCCAGGTGGCGGCGGCTATTTCGCGATGTTTTTTCTCGAAGCGCGCGGTTTGCGAGATGCGCAGCAGCGGCCGACCCTGTGCATCTCGGGTGGTGCCGGTCTTGCGGCCGCCGGCATGGCCAAGCAGAAAGTCGGTGATGGCGACGCGGCGCTTTTCGTCCAGGCTGGCGTCGCTGCCGAAATGGCGCGACAGATCGCCCATCATGGCGCGCCATGAGTCGGCGTGCAGCATCTGCGGTGGGTAGGCCATGTGGCAGGAGCCGCATTCCTCCTCGAACGCGGCGTTCCTCGGCAGGCTGTAGTTGTCGGCATGGGCCGAGAGGGCGACGATCAGCAGCGCGGCGGCAAGCAGGGTTTTCATTTCGGTCTCCGGATCACTTGAGGCTCAGCAGCCAGGCCATGACATCGGCTTTTTCCTGCGGGCTGCAAATGCGGTTGAGGGTGTCGTTGCAGTTGCGGCGAAACCACTTGTCCACCTTGGCTGCGTCGGTGAATCGCTCGGCGTTGGCGGTGGGCGCCAGCGCCGTGATCGACTTGTCGGTCTTGGCATGACGCCCGGCCTGGGTCGGCTTTTCGGTGTGGCAGGAGGCGCAGCTCCATTCGCCGCCCTGCTTGCTGGTGAAGAAGCGCGCGCCGCGCTCGGCGGAGGCGGCGGTGCCGGCTTCCTTCTCGAAGCGCGTCAGGAAATCGCGCGGGGTTTCGGCCTGGGCACCGGCGGCGGCGAGCAGCGTGGCTATTACGAGAAGCTTGCGCATGAGAGTCTCCATGAATGTGGTGTGGAACGAATCATGGAGGGCGCCGCTTAAACGGCGCTTAAGGGGTGCTAGGTCTTCGGCGGCTCGTCGTAGTAATCGCGCAGTGAGGCGTAACGTTCGGCACGCACCGCGCGTACATGCTGGATCGCATGCTTCATCGGGATGCCGGCCTGGACCAAGGTTTCGGCGGCGATCAGCAGGCTGCTTTCGAGTACCTCGGGTATCACTTCCGTGGCGCCGGCGGCCTTGAGGCGGGCGACGTCCTTGTCGTCGGTGGTGCGTACGACGATGGGAATATCCGGTCGGACGGCACGCACGATGCGCAGCACGCGCTCGGCCGAATGCGCATCCGGATAGGTGACCACCACGGCGCGGGCGCGGCCGATGCCCGCCGCCTGCAGCACCTCGCGCCGGTCGGCATTGCCGAAGACGACATTGATGCCCGAAGCAGTGGCTTCGGCGATGCGCTGCGGGTCGAGGTCGAGCGCGATGAAGGGAATCTCCTCGATGGCGAGGAACTCCGCGATGCGCTGCCCGGTGCGGCCGTAGCCGCAGACCACCACGTGTTCGCCGAGGTCGAGGCTATGCACGGCGATGTTGTGGATCACGGTTGCCTTGTGCGCCCAGTCGCCGCGTCCCATGTCGCCGGACAGCCGCGCGGCGCGGGCGATCAGGAAGGGTGCGATGAACATCGACAGCAGCATCGCCGAGAGCGTGATCTGGAAGGCGCTGATGCTGATCAGCTGCAACTGGTGGGCAAGCTGGATCAGCACCAGGCCGAACTCGCCGCCCTGTGCCAGTTGCGCCGAGGTGCGCAGGCTGGCGACCAGGGGCGTTTTCGCGACGCGCGTGATGATCAGCATCACCAGCGCCTTGCCGCCGATCAGCAGGACCACCGCCAGCGCCAGCTTGTGCGCGTTGGCGAGGACATAGCCGATGTCGAGCAGCATGCCGACGGTGACGAAGAACAGGCCGAGCAGGATGTCGCGGAAGGGCCGGATGTCGGCTTCGACATGGTGGCGATACACCGTTTCCGAGATCAGCATGCCGCCGACGAAGGCGCCGAGCGCCAGCGACAGGCCGCTGCGGGCGGTAAGGAAGGAAAGCCCGACGACGATCCACAGCGTGGTCAGCACCAGCAATTCATTGGAACGAACCTTCGCCGCGGCGTCGAAGATGCGCCCCATCAGTTTTTGTCCGACCCAGATCAGCAGCGCCAGCACCGCGATCATCTGCCCCGCCGCCACGGCCAGCGAGCGCCACAGGTCGTCGCCGGATGCCGCCAGCGCTGGCAACAGGATCAGGCAGGGCGCGACGGCCAGGTCCTGGAACAGCAGCACGCCCATGGTCTGCCGCCCGGAACGCGAATGCAGTTCGAAGCGGTCGGAGAGCATCTTGGCGACGATGGCGGTGGAGGACATCGCCACCGCCAACCCGACCGCGATGCCGCTCTTCCAGCCCTGGTCGTAGGCCAGCGCCGTCGCCAGGCCGGTGCCGAGTGCGGTCAGTGCCATTTGCGCCGGGCCGAAGCCGAACACCAGCGCGCGCATGGCCTGCAGGCGCTTCAGGCTGAACTCGAGGCCGATGGTGAACATCAGGAAGACCACGCCGAACTCGGCGAAGCCCTCCACTTCGGCGCTTTCCGTCAGCAGGGCGAGACCATGGGGGCCCAACAGGATGCCGATCGCCAGGTAGGCGAGCATCGAGGGCAGCTTGAAGCGACGCACCACGGATACCGCGCCAACGGCGGCGGGGAGCAACAGCAGGATCACGAACAGGTGCTGGTACATGGAGATGGATCATACCGGTGTCGTAGTTGCGGGGAACAGCAGGTAAAATCCTCCAATTCGAATCTATCGGCGCCGGTGCTGCGGCGCCCTGCTCATGGCCCCATGATTTCCGACGGCAACACCGACGAGGTTTTCCGCCGGGCACGCCTCTCGATAGGCATCGCCTTGCTCGCCTTTGCCGTGATCATGGCTATCGGCACGGTGGGCTACAAGCATCTCGGTGGCGCCGATACCGGCTGGCTCGACGCGCTTTACATGACCTTCCTGATGGTCGCCACGATAGGCTACGGCGCCGGCGTGGAAATTTGGCGGAGGCCGGAGGTCGAAATCTTCACCATGGCGATTGCCTTTTCCGGCATCGCGGTGATGACTTATTTCTTTTCAAGCGTGACGGCCATCGTACTGGCCAGCGATTTCGACAAATCGATGCGGAGACGGCGGATGGACAAGGTCATGAGGAAACTGCACGGGCACTACATCGTTTGCGGCTTCGGCCGGGTCGGCCGCAATGTCGCCCAGGAGCTCGACGCCACCAGCCGTCACTACATCGCCATCGACGAGAAGCTCGAACAGCTCGAAACCCAGGCCGAGAAACGCCCCGGCCTGCTCTATATCCATGGCGATGCGGTGGACGACGACATGCTGGTCGAGGCGAACATCGCCGCTGCCCACGGCGTCTTCGCCGTCACCGGCGACGACAGCCGCAACCTGATGATCGCGTTGACCGCCAAGCAACTGGCGCCCGGCGTGCGCGTTGTCGCGCGCTGCAACGACATGCGCAACGTCGAGAAGATGAAAAAGGCCGGCGCCGACGCCATCGTCTCGCCCAACTTCACCGGCGGCATGCGCATTGCCTCGGCGATGATCCGGCCACACGTGGTGTCCTTCCTCGACGAGATGCTGCGCACCGAACACAAGCTGCGCGTCGAGGAAGTTGACGTACCGGCGAGCTTCGCGCCCCGGGCCTTGGGTGAGCTGGGCTTGAAAGGGACGCGCTACATCCTGCTCGCGGTTCGCACGTGTGGCGACTGGACCTTCAATCCGCCCGCCGAGTTCATCGTCGAACCGGGCCATACCCTGATTGCGATGGCGTCGCCGCACGGGCGCGCCGAGATCGAGTCGGCGCTGCTCCCGACGGACGACAACTGATCAGCGGGCCTGGATCGGACGCGCGGTGGTGACGAAGAGCAGGGTGCGCGCTTCGCGGATGTCGGCATGCAGCGCTTCCACCAGCGGCGGATTGACGGGCTTGTCGGCGAGCCACTCGATGATGAAATTGGCGCCCGAGCCGCCGGATGAGTCGGAGCGCGGCACGTAGAGTTCGTAGGTGCCGAGCGCTGGGATAGCCTGCGGCCTGGGCAGGAACTCGCGCAGCAGCTTGCCTTCGGTGTTGTAGTAGCGCGCGCTGACCACCCTGATGCCGGCGTTGGGGTCGGTGTTGCGGATGCTGACGTGAGTCGATACCAGCGTCTCCGAGGGCTTGCCGGTCCGTGGGTTCACGTCGCCGTGGTAGAGGTGCGAATAGATCGGCAGGTAGAGCGACTGACCGGCGGCAAGCGACGGCAACACCTGCGCCGTGGCGAACGCGGGCAGGCAGGACAGCACCAGGGTCAGAAGCTGGCGGACAGGCAAGCGCACGGTGAGTCTCCCAAGGAGTGGCATGGCGGCCACTATAACCGACCCATGCTGCCCGCCGCCTTCACTATAATGCGCCGAATCCTTCAGGAGCCATCATGTTCGGTATTCCCATTGAATTCATCCTCTTCGCGCTGACCCTGCTCGGCGTCGCGCTGTTCCACAACCAGACCTTCTACGTTGCGCTCACCGGCGTCATCTCCGTGGCGCTGTACAAGATCGCGGTCACGGGCTTCAAGACCGGCGCCGGGGTAGGTGGCTTCGCCGGCCATCTCGGTCACGAGTGGGTGACCCTGGCCAACCTGTTCTGCCTGCTGATGGGATTCGCCATCCTCGCCCGGCATTTCGAGAAGAGCCGTGTGCCGGAGATTCTGCCGAAGTTTCTGCCCGGGGAATGGAAGGGCGCCTTCGTGCTGCTGGCGATGGTCTGGGTGATTTCCAGCTTCCTCGATAACATCGCGGCGGCGTTGATCGGCGGCGCCATGGCGCACAAGCTGTTCAAGGCCAAGGTGCATATCGGCTACCTGGCCGGCATTGTCGCGGCCTCCAACGCCGGCGGTGCCTTTTCGGTGGTCGGCGACACCACGACGACCATGATGTGGATTGCCGGCGTCGCGCCGGGACAGGTGTTCGAGGCGATCCTTCCCTCGGCCATCGCACTGGGGATTTCAGGCTATTTCGCCGCCAAACAGCAGCATGCCTATTCGCCGATCCTGAGCCACGTCCATGAGCACACCCGCGTTGATTGGGGACGCATTTTCATCGTCGCACTGATCCTGGTCTTCGCCATGGCGACCAACATCGGCGTCAACACGCGCATGCCGGAGATCTCCGACAGCTTCCCCTTCATCGGCGTCGCCGTCTGGGTGGCCATCCTCGTCACCATTCCGGTGCGGCGGCACGACTGGGAGGTGCTCGGTGAATCCCTGAAGGGCACCTTCTTCCTGCTGTTTCTGGTGCTGACCGCTTCGATGATGCCGGTCGAGAAGCTGCCGGCGGCTTCCTGGCAGACTGCCTTCGGCCTCGGCTTCATTTCGGCCGTGTTCGACAATATTCCGCTCACCGCCCTGGCCATCCGGCAGGACGGCTACGACTGGGGCTTTCTCGCCTTCGCCGTAGGTTATGGCGGCTCGATGATCTGGTTCGGTTCTTCGGCGGGGGTTGCCCTGTCGAACATGTATCCGGAAGCCAAGTCGGTCGGCAACTGGTTGCGCCATGGCTGGCATGTGGCGCTGGCTTACGTGGTGGCCTTCCTCACCATGGTGGTGGTGCTCGGCTGGCATCCGCAGCCGCTTAACAAGGGCGCCGCGCCAGCCGTTCAGGTGCAGCAGAAAGCACCTGCCGCCGCGGCGGCGTCGGCGCCGCCGCCGGCGATCGGCTCACCCGGCTACCAGTGATCAGCCCGCCGGCTGGCTCCAACTGACCGGCGCGTTGCGGATGGCTTCGACGGCCGGGTGGCGGATGCGCCGCTCGTTGGAAATCGCGTAGTACTGCTCCCTGACCTCGGCCAGCACGCCGACCGGTTCAGCGCCGAGTTGCGCCGCGATGTCCTCGCCCAGTACCGAGGGCGCCGGAAACAGTCCCAGGCCGGCGCGGCCGAAAGTGGTCAGCAGTGCGCTGTCCTCGAATTCGCCGACGACCAGCGGCGAGACATCGATGTTTTCCAGCCAGCGTTCGATCTGTCCGCGCAGGGCGTTGCCGCGCGTCGGCAGCAGCATCGGGGCGCCGTCGAGGTTTTCGGGGAAGCCCTTGCGATAGCGTTTGGCCAGCGCTGGCGCGCCGAACAGGGTGATCTCGAAATCGCCCAGCGCATGGCTGAACACCTTGAGGTTGCCGCCGTGCGGCGCGGGGCGGTCGGTCAGCACCACGTCGAGGCGGTGCAGCGCCAGCTCGGCGAGCAGGGTGTCGAACTCGCCCTCGCGGCAGACCAGGCGCACTTGCTGCGGCAGGTGGAACACGGCTTCCATGAGGCGAAAGGCGATCAGCTTGGGCAGGGCGTCCGAAATGCCGACGGCCAGCCGCAAGGTGTTGCCGGTGTCGGCGTCGCGCAGCGCGGCATCCATCCGCTCGCCGAGGTGGAATATCTGGTCGGCGTAGGCCAGGGCCAGGCGTCCAGCCTCGGTCGGCACCAGGCGCCGGCCTTGCGGCGCCAGCAGCGCCTTGCCCAGCGACTGCTCCAGTTGGGCAATCTGCACGCTGATGGTCTGCACCGCGACGCCGAGTCGCCGCGCCGCTCGCGTGACGCTGCCTTCGCGGGCGACGACCCAGAAGTAGCGCAGGTGGTGATAGTTGAGCGCGGCGGATTTCATACTTCGTATTTTACGAAGAAATACTAATGTTTTATGCGGTTTATCGGAAGCTTGAACTTCCGTAGAATCGTCGCATCTATGCTTCCGCACCCGAACGAAGGGCAAGGTGCCTTTCGCCGACCGAGGTGCGACGCTAGACTGCCTGTAGTCTTGATCGGGAGAACGCAATGAAACGCATCATATTGTTCCTGGCCACCAACCTCGCCGTGATGCTGGTGCTGTCGATTGCCGCCAGCGTGCTGGGGGTGAACCGCTACTTGACCGCCAACGGCCTCAACCTGGGCATGCTGCTGGTCTTCGCCGGCATCATGGGCTTCGGCGGCGCCTTCATTTCGCTGGCCATGTCGAAGATGATGGCCAAGTGGTCCACCGGCGCGCGCATCATCGACGCGCCCGCGAACTCGACCGAATTCTGGCTGGTCGAGACGGTGCGCAAGCAGGCCGAAAAGGCCGGCATCGCCATGCCCGAAGTCGCCATCTACGAAGGCGCGCCGAATGCCTTCGCCACCGGCCCCTCCCGCAACAATTCGCTGGTCGCGGTATCGACCGGCCTGTTGCAGAGCATGAGCAAGGAGGAAGTCGAGGCCGTGCTGGCGCATGAGGTCAGCCACGTCGGCAACGGCGACATGGTGACGCTGACCCTGATCCAGCGCGTGGTCAATACCTTCGTCATCTTCCTGTCGCGCATTGTCGGCTACCTGGTCGACAGCTTCCTGCGCCGCGGCGACAGCCAGTCCTCCGGCCCCGGCATCGGCTACACGATCACCGTGATCGTCTGCGACATCCTGTTCGGGATACTGGCCAGCGTCATCGTCGCCTGGTTCTCGCGCCAGCGCGAATACCGCGCCGACGCCGGTGCCGCCGGCCTGATGGGCTCCCCGCGGCCGATGATCGCCGCGCTGCAACGCCTGGGCGGCATGGAAGTCGAGCCGCTGCCGAAGAGTCTGGCGAGTTCCGGCATCGCCGGCGGCGGCGGCCTGATGGCGCTGTTCGCCAGTCATCCAAGCATGGAAGAGCGCATCGCCGCGCTGTCCGCGCAAGGCCGCTGAACATTCGGGCGCAAGCCCGGATTGCGGGTGCGGAAGGGGTCGCCGGCTATAATCGGCGGCCCTTTTTCCTTGGCCGCCCCAGTGTCCGACCGCCTCGCCGTATCGCTGCAATACCTGTTGCCCAAGCAGGCGCTCACCGTGCTGGCCGGCAAGTTCGCCAACGCAAGCGCCGGCGGCCTGACCACCGCCGTGATCCGCTGGTTCGTCGGCCGCTACGGCGTCAACATGGCCGAGGCGGCGAATCCGGACGTCACCGGCTATGCCAGCTTCAACGAGTTCTTCACGCGGCCGCTGAAGCCGGACGCCAGGCCGTTGGCGAACGCCGATTTCATCTGCCCGGTGGACGGCGCGATCAGCCAGTTCGGCGCCATCGATCGCGACCGCATCTTCCAGGCCAAGGGCCACGACTATTCGACGACGGCGCTGCTCGGCGGCGACGCGGCGCTGGCGGCGCGGTTCGAAAACGGTAGCTTCGCCACGCTGTATCTGAGCCCGAAGGACTACCACCGCATCCACATGCCCTGCGCGGGGCGCCTCGTGCGCATGATCCATGTGCCGGGCGAGCTGTTCTCGGTGAATCCGGTCACCGCGCGCGGCGTGCCGGGACTCTTCGCGCGCAATGAGCGCGTGGTCTGCGTCTTCGAGGGCGAGCAGGGACCTTTCGTCATGGTGCTGGTCGGCGCCACCATCGTCGGCAGCATGGCCACGGTCTGGCATGGCGTGGTCAACCCGCCGCGCCCCGGCTACCTGCGCGAATGGCGCTACGAGGATCAGGACCTGCGCTATCCACAGGGCGCGGAAATGGGCCGTTTCATGCTCGGCTCGACGGTGGTCTTGCTGTTTCCACGGGACGCGCTGAGCTTCAACGCGGAATGGGCGCCGCAGCGGTCGATCCAGATGGGCGAGAGGATGGGAGACGGGCCCGCCTCGGCCTGACCCGCGATCCCCCTGCCAGGGGAATCGCCCATCCTGCCGTCGCTTCTCATAAATCACATTCAGTATCATCGCTATCCACACTGATTTTATTGAATAAAATTTCAATAAAAATTCTCTCATCCTGCGCCTAAGCCCTTGTTGCGCTTGGAAAAATAGCGCTTTTCCGGCTTGACCCACATCAAAAAGTGTCATAAAGTGGGTTCTTGTGGGGGTTAGTGGGAAATACAGGCTGACCAAGGGCCTGGTTTCCGGACGGGGGAGATTGAATGTTTCAGGGTGCGACGGCGCTGAGTCTGGATGCCAAAGGCCGCATGGCGGTGCCTAGCCGGCATCGCGACGCGCTGGTGGCGGCTGGGGAAGGCCATCTGGTGGTAACCGCGCATCCGCACCGCTGCCTGCTGCTCTATCCCGGCCCCGCCTGGGAGCCGATCCGCGCCCAGATCCTCGCCGCCTCCAGCCTGCAGCCGGAATCGGCCATGGTGCGGCGCCTCCTGGTGGGCTTTGCCGAGGACGGCGAACTCGATGGTGCCGGGCGCCTGCTGCTTTCGCCCTCGCTGCGCCAGTACGCGGGGCTGGAAAAGGAAATCTGGCTGATCGGCCAGGGCCGCCACTTTGAAATCTGGTCGGCCGCCGGCTGGAAGGCGCAGCAGGACGCGATCTTCGCGGTGGGCGACAAGCTCCTGCCTCCGGGCCTGGAAAACCTTGCGTTGTGAGTGCCGACACCCATGTCAGCGTGCTGCTCGCCGAGTCGGTCGCAGCGCTGGCGATTCAGCCGGCGGGAATCCTTGTCGACGCGACCTTCGGCCGCGGCGGCCACAGCCGGGCGATTCTTGCCGCGCTGGGCCCGCAGGGGCGCCTGATCGCGCTGGATCGCGACCCGGCGGCGATCGCGGCCGGCGCTTCGATTTCCGATCCTCGCTTCACCCTCGTGCATGCGCCGTTCAGCGAACTGGGCGCGGTGCTCGATCGGCTCGGCGTGGCGCAGGTGGATGGCGTGCTGCTGGACATCGGCGTGTCCTCGCCGCAACTGAACACACCGGAGCGTGGCATGAGTTTTCGTTTCGATGCGCCGCTGGACATGCGCATGGATACGACGCAGGGGGAGACCGCCGCTGAGTTCCTGGCGCGGGCATCGCAACCAGAACTAGAAAAGGTGATCAGAGACTATGGCGAAGAACGGTTTGCTCATGCGATTGCAAAGGCGCTTGTTGCTGCTCGGGGCGAGCACGGTATTTCAGGGACAGGACAGCTTGCCACGCTCGTGGCGCAAGTCGTCCGCACGCGGGAACCGGGTCAGCACCCGGCGACGCGCACTTTTCAAGCTTTACGGATTCACGTCAATCGGGAGCTTGAAGAGCTGTCGCTAGCCCTGCCCAGGGCGGTTTCGCGACTGGCTCCGGGTGGGCGACTGGCCGTGATCAGCTTCCATTCCCTCGAAGACCGTATCGCCAAGCGTTTCCTGCGCGACGCGGCGCATCCTCCCCAGCCGCCCAAGGGCGTGCCGCTGCGCGCCGCCGACCTGCCGCAGCCCATCCTCAAATTGGTCGGCAGGGCGGCCTTTCCCTCGGATGCCGAAATTGCCGCCAACCCACGCTGCCGCAGCGCGGTGCTGCGCGTGGCGGAAAAGCTTTGAGCATGGCGCGCGTGAATCTCCTCCTTCTCCTTGTCGTCGTGGCCTGCGCCCTCTCGGTGGTCAGCGCCAACCACCGCGCGCGCAAGTTGTTCACCGAACTCGAGGCGGTGCAGAAGCGCATGCGCGATCTGGACATCGAGTTTGGCCAATTGCAACTGGAACAGAGCACCGTGGCCGCCCATGTCAGGGTCGAGAAACTCGCGCGCGACCGGCTGGGCATGAAGCAGCCGGCGCCGGGCCAGATCATCGCCATCGACACGGCGGCAAGGTGAGGATGCGATGAAACCGGTGCGTTTCGCCAAAAGCCCGCTGCTCTCCGAGCGCCTGCCGCCCTGGCGCCAGCGCCTGGTGCTGGTGGCATTGCTCGGCGCCTTCGCCGCGCTGATCGGCCGCGCGATCTACCTGCAAGGATTCAAGAACGAGTTCCTCGGCGACAAGGGCCGCGCCCGCTTCGAGCGCGTGATCGACATTTCCGCCACGCGCGGTCGCATCACAGATCGCCATGGCGACGTGCTCGCGGTATCGACGCCGGTGCGCTCGATCTGGGCGATCCCCGAGGATGCCCAACTGGCGCCGGCGCAAGTGCGCAGCCTGGCGGCGATGCTGGACATGGACGTGCGCGAAATCAACCGCAAGCTGGGGGGCGAGGGCGAGTTTGCCTATGTCAAGCGCCAGTTGCCGCCCGACCAGGCCGACCGCGTGTCGGCGCTGAAGCTGCCGGGCATCCACCAGAAGGACGAGTACCGCCGTTACTACCCGGCGGGCGAGGTGACGGCCCATGTGCTGGGTTTCACCGGCGCCGAGGACAACGGCCAGGAAGGCATCGAACTCGCCTTCAACAACCAACTCGCCGGCAAGCCCGGCAGCCGTCGCGTGATCAAGGACCGGCGTGGCAACGTGGTCGAGGACGTCGAAAGCATCCGTCCGCCGCAGGAGGGCAAGAACCTGGTGCTGGCCCTCGACTCGAAGGTGCAGTACCTCGCTTACAGCCATCTCAAGCAGGCGCTCGAGGAGCATCGCGCCAAGGCCGGCGGCGTGGTGGTGCTCGACGCCAGGAGCGGCGAGATCCTGGCCCTGGCCAACCTGCCGACCTACAACCCCAATAATCGCGTCAAGCTGGTCGGCGCGCAATTGCGCAATCGCGCGCTGACCGATAGCTTCGAGCCGGGTTCGACGCTCAAGCCCTTCACCGCGGCGCTGGCCCTGGAGCAGGGCAAGGTGCGCTTCGACACCCCGATCCAGACCGCGCCGGGCAAGATGACCATCGGTACCGCGACGATCTCCGATGCCCATGTGCATGGCGTGCTGACCGTCGCGCAGGTGATCCAGAAATCCTCCAACATCGGCGCCGCCAAGCTGGCGCTGTCGATGAAGCCGGAGGAGATGTGGGCCATGTTCGACAGCATCGGCTTCGGCGCGCCGCTCAAGCTGGGCTTTCCCGGCGAGGTCGGCGGGCGGCTGCGCCCGGCGAAAAGCTGGCGGCCGATCGAGCA
>ORJL011694918.1_pt1 | contig 15032 bp, 9 predicted proteins | sample 1779941 | NCBI WGS metagenome assembly ORJL01 (sample SAMEA104232317, study PRJEB22302) | groundwater metagenome | biome: forest; feature: aquifer; material: groundwater | place: USA | collected 2011-08-07 | depth 5.8 m
CCAGGGCAAAATTCCAGAGTTTCCAGTAATTGAACTTGGTCTCGCCGGCAAAGCGCGGATCGCGCTGATAGGCGACGGCCTTGCCGGGAAAACCGACCCAGGCAAACAGGCCTTTCATGAAACGATGCTGCTCCCGGAGCGCCAGCAGGGCATTAACAGAGCGGCGGCTCATCAACCGGAAATCACCGGTGTTGGCCGGTATCTTCACCCGGCTCACCTGCTGGATCAGACGGTAAAACCAGGCGGCCGTGGCTTTTTTGAGCCAGGTCTCACCCTCGCGGACCGTGCGCGTGGCATAGACCACGTCGTAACCGTTTTTCCACTCCTTTATCAGTTCGGGAATAAGTTCGGGGGGGTCCTGTAAATCCGCATCGATCACCACGACGGCATCCCCGCAGGCATATTCAAAACCCGCTGTCATGGCTATCTCCTTACCGAAGTTACGCGAAAGGTCCAAGCTGGACACCCTTTCATCGGCGGCTGCCAGGCGATCAATAATAGCCTGGGTGCCGTCGCGGCTGCCGTCGTTGACGTAGACAACTTCGCAATCGTAAGCGGGCAGGGCGTCAAACAGTAGGGCGAGGCGCCGGTGGAACTCCGGTAGCACGTCCTCTTCATTGTAGGCCGGAACTACTACCGAAATCATTTCTCTTACAGTCCCCGTCATCATGGTTTCCTATTTTTATAACGATTTTCGCACCCAGACCCCGATATGGCGGTCGCCGACGTCATAAAATCCTTGCCAGAGATAGCGGCTGCCGATCTGCCGGTTGATCGTCTCGAAGGCCTGCGGGTGCTTCCCGCTATCGGCCGGGCTCCAGACCACGTAGCGCACCTCGTTGATCAGCAGCCAATCGAGGCTGTTCGGCAACGTACCGGCATAAAATAACTTGATCTGCTCCAGCAGTGCCCAGACATCGGGCACAGCACCGTGCCAGGTCAGGAGGTGGGCGGTCCAGCCGAGCAAGGCGGTCTTACTGGTAAAAAGGGCATGAATACCCGTATTGGTATAGGCATTGTCGTACTGGTTTTCCAGCACGATGCCGTAAGGCGCTGCCTGCAGATAATGGAAAAGGTCGCGGTTGTTGCGGTCTTGAGTATACCAGCGGTGACCGCTGAGATAGCCCCGATCCTCTTTGCCGGCCAGTATATAGTAGCTGGCCAGGTCATAGGCCTGCAGGCTGACCAAACCCAGCGTCAATACTGCACCCCAGCGGATGAAGCGGGTTTTGCTGGCCAGCGTCAGGGTGCCCAGACTGACGAGGCCGCCGGCCCAGATCCATCCCCACCACTTCATAGTCGTATTGGTGCGCTCATACTTGCCGCCGGAGGGGTCATCGACATAGATAAACTCAGAAATCAGCAGCAAGGCGCCGAAGGTGAGCGCCAAGGCCAGCGAGGGCCGGCGCGCAGACGGCTGAAACAGGCTCAAGGCCAGCAGCACGAGCAGCGGCCAGTGCAGACCAAGAAAGCGGGATAAGGGCGTGTGGTCATCCCCGCGCACCAGTTTAATCGGCGTCCAAACGGCCTGAGCCGTAAACTCGGTGAGGAAAGGATAAATTAGCGCGAAACCGAGCAGCACACCGCCCAGTAGTGCCACCCAATGAGGGGGGGATCGCTGCCAGTAGCGGTAACCTAGCCAGCCGGCCAGTAAAAAGCCGTGCAGCGGGAACACCCAAAGGTTAGTCGCGATCACTGCCGGCACGGTCAGCGCCAACAGGGCCTGGCCGATCCAGCCAACGCCGCCGGTTTCCACGGCTGCGATCAGGGCCAGCGCCATAAGGAGGAGAAAGTAGCCCCCGATGGGGGGGTGATAGTCGCCCAGGAAGAACTGGTAGCCGAAGGTTTCTTCCGGCAGTTCCCGTGCCTCGAAATCGGGCCTTGGCTTTTGCGGCGCCGGCAACGGCGGAAACAGCTTTTCACCCAGGGCCGTAGTGAGGCGCTGGGCGGCGGGAAGCTCCATATTGCCGATAAAACGCTGGCTGGCGATGATGCGTTCGGCCACGCCCCCGGCGGGATCAATCCCGGCAGGTTGGCCCATGACCAGATGCATCAGGGGCGAAAAACCGGTGCCACCCGTCACCAGCGCCAGTACCAGCAGAAAGCGAAGCCCGCGGGCTTTGAGGAAGGAAGAGGCAAAATGCCAGGCGAGCGTTACCGGCAAGGCCATGAGTAGGGCAAAGGCTATATTGCAACTGGTTCCGCCATCGAGACCAAAGATCCGTCCCAGGAGGGCAGCGCCGTAGTGCTGGAGGGCGTAATAGAAATTAAAGTGATGCGGAGGATACCACTGATCCAGGGGCGGTAGCCTGTTGCCCGGCAGGTAGTTGGTAATGAAATAAAGGTCCGTGATCCGCTCCGAGGAGGGCGTGATATCCGGAAAGGTAAACCTCCAGATTAGACCATAGAAGAAAGCGATGGCGAAAACCAATTCGGTTTGCCAGAAGCCATCTTCCGCGAGCCTCGCTCTGTTTTCTCCAACCAGCCATAACGACACCAGGGTGCTGATCGGCCAGACCCAGGTCAGATTGCCCAAACCAAAGAAGTGTTCGACGCAAAACAACACCAAACATACCAGCAGGACTCCCGCTGACCGGGCCAGGGCAAAGGGTGGCAACCAGCGGGTCACCAGCAGCGTCAGACCTGCCAGGTTGATCAGCAACAGCGCAAGCGTTACCGCCAGGTTGATCAGATTCACGAACTCTCCTTTTGCACCGTGGTTGGCATACTTTTATCAAGTTTTCCGGCGAACGCGGCAACGACAGGGCATCATCATTTGCGCACCCAGCAACCAAGTTCTTCCGCCCCGCTTTGCCCGAAGGGCTTCCAGACGTACCGCCCGCCGATCTGGTCATTGATGCGCGCACGCGCATCAGCCAGGCGCCGTTGGTCACGGCTGTTCCAGACGATATACCGCACGTCCTGCAGCTCCAGCCAGGACAAGGGATCGGACAAGGCACCGCGATAAAATGCGCGGTTTTTGTCGGCATTGGCATAGATATGGCCAGGGTTGCCTCGCCACTGGGCTTCATGATCCGGCCAGCCGTTGGCGGAAAGCTGCCCGGAGAACAGGGCGAAGGCGGAGCTTGGCGTATAGCCTCCCCCGGCGTCCAGGCTTTCCAGTACCACACCCCGTGGCGAGACCTTGAGAAATTCCAGCAGCTGTTTATCAACCGGGTCCTGCCGCAGCCAATGGTTGCCGGCCAATTTTCCCAGGGATGTCTTCTGGCTGTATCCCCAGTATGCCGCCAAGTCGATGCCATAGCTGGCCACCAAAAGCAGCACCACCAAGGCTGCCCACCGCAGCCACCGGCCGGCGCCGATACAGATTGAGCCCAACATCAGCAAGACCGCAGGATAAATCCAGGACCACCATTTAAGCGTGGTATTGGTCCGGTTGTACTTGCCGCCCAGCTGGTCATCGATGTAAATGACTTCCGACACAATAAGGAGGAGCGCAAACGTCACCACGATAAGCAGAGCAAAGCGATTGCGTCGCACTTGCGTCAGCGTTAAACCCATCAAGACCAAAGCCGGCCAGTGGATACCGAGAAAAGTATTGAGAGGGGTACGATCCAGCGCTTCGACAAGCTTGATTGGCGTCTCCAGCGACTGACCGGCAAACTGACTGAAGAAGGGATAAATCAATGCCAAGACGCCAGCTCCACCGGCCAAGAGCGCCAGCCAGTCGGGTGGAGCGTTATGGCGCTGGCGGTAGATGATCCAGGCCGTAACCAGGAACAGCTGCAAAGGGAAGATCCAGGTATTGGTGATCAGGGTAAGCGGCACGGTGGCGGCCAGGACGATTTGCAAAGAGCGGGCATTCTCCGGCTGTCCGCTTGCCGGCTCTACCACTCTCACGGTCGGCCGGGGCGGAATTTCCAGCATCGTGATGCAGCCCAGGGCAAGAAATAAAAGGACGAACCCGCCCAGGGGCGGATGAAAATCGCCCAGAAAGGTCAGGTAGCCAATTGTTTCCAAAGGAAGATCCCGGGGCTCGGCAACCGGGGCGGGGCGCTTTTCCGGCGGCGGCTTGGGAAAGAGGGTTTGACCAAACTTCGTATTGACCCGGTCTTCAAACACGCCGGCAAAACGCACACTGGCCCAAAGATTATTGACGGAAGCAAAGGCCTTTTCGCTGCTGGTCACCGGATGCTGTGCGATGATGAAATGAGTCAGCGGTGCAATGCCGCTGCCACCCACCATGATTGCCGCTACCAGCATGACCTTAAGCCACCGGCCGGCGATGAAGCGGCCGGCCACAAACCAGGCAAGGCTGGCCAGCAGCGCCAAGGTAAGCACGATTGCCAGGTTCATGGCGTAGCCGGCTTCCAGGCCGAGTATCCGCGCCAGCAAGGCGGCGCCGTAATGCTGGAAGGCATAATAGACATTAAAGCGGAAGGCCGGCAGCCAGGAATCGGCAGGCGGCAAGGGGCCGCCGGGCAGGTAGCTGTTGATGAAGGCGAGGTCCGTAAGCTGCTCGGAATGGAAATCGATGTCGGGAAAGGAGAACTTCCAGAACAGCGCATAGCCGAAGACGAGAAGAAAGGCGAGCTCTTCCTGCCAAAGGCCGCCTTTGAGTTCAGCCCGCCGGCGCCAGAGCAGGGCCAGGGAGCTGAGCGTGCTGATCGGCCAAAGCCAGGTCAGCCGGCCGAGTCCGATAAAATGCTCGACGAAAAACAAAATGAGCACCAAACCGATCAAACCGGCTGCCTTCGCCAGCAAATAGGGCAGTCGAGAGGTCAAGAGCAGCGTAACGCCGGCCAGATTAACGAGCAACACCAAGGTCGTCAAAGCCAGAAAAATAACACTCATGTCATCCTCTTTGATCCCTGAAGGAACTTGCTTTTATCGCTGTTATTCCGTTTTCCGAAAGTCTGCCACGTTCAGATTGTGCTTGCTAAGAAGGCTGTAAAAGTCGGCCCGGTACTTGCCGGCGATTTCTGCGGCATCACTCACATTGCCTTTGGTTATTTGCAGGAGGCTGATGAGATAGCTTTTTTCGAAAGCGTCCTTGGCTTCTCTCAGCGGCCGGACCAGGGGCTCTCCAATTGCGGAATCCTCGGACTGAAGGACATAATCCTCCGTGATATAATCCAGGCGGGTCATCGCCATGGCAAATTCGATCGTATTTTCCAGCTCACGGACATTGCCCGGCCAATCATGAAGGATCAATTTTTTCAGCGCTTCCGGGGTTACCCCTTTGACATCCTTCTTCATCTGCTGGTTGAATTTCTTCAAAAAATGCTCTACCAAGGATGGAATGTCCTCTTTCCTCTCCCGCAAAGGGGGAAGATGAATGGGAATCACGTGAATCCGGTAATATAGGTCTTTACGGAAGAGACCTTTTTTTACCTCTTCCTCCAAATCCTTGTTCGTGGCCACTATTACCCTTACATCCACCTCAACCATTTTTTCGCTTCCTAAAGGATAAAAGGTGCGTTCCTGGAGAATTCGCAACACTTTAGCCTGGATAGTAAGGGACATATCACCTATCTCGTCGAGGAAGATAGTCCCGCCCTGCGCCTGGGCGAAGGAGCCGCGGCTGCTCTGCGTGGCACCGGTGAAGGCTCCCTTTTCGTGACCGAAGAGTCTGCTCTCCAGCAAAGTCTCCGGTATCGCGGCACAGTTCATTGCGATAAAAGGCTTGTCTTTCCGGTCACTGGCCAGATGGATGGCCTTCGCAATCAACTCCTTGCCGGTACCGCTTTCACCATGGATAAAAACCGTGGAATCGTTATTGGCGATCCGGGAAACGATTTCCAGCACCCTTTGCATCTTTTCACTCTTGCCGATAATATTTCCAAAATCATATTTTTCTTCCAGCAGGTCCTTCAAACGCCTGATTTCCAGTATAAGCCGGCGATTTTCTACGGCCTTTTCAATCTGAATCAACAAGTCGCGCGCGTCAAAAGGTTTTGCGATGTAGCTGTAGGCTCCCTGCTTCATGGCTTCGACGGCGTTCTCAATTGTGCCATAGGCAGTCAGGATGATAACGGGCATATCAGGAAGGAGGAGATGAAGTTCCTTCATCAGGTCAATCCCGTTCATCCGCTCCAATTGCAGATCAATGATCGCCAAGTCGAACGTCTGGCCCCGGGCCGCCTCCATGGCCTTTTCTTCTTTCACCGCCGTGACTACGTCATATCCTGCCAGCTCGACCCGGACTTTCAGCACTTCAACCAGGTTGCGGTCGTCATCGACAACCAGAATCTTTCCCAAAGGCGTAGGACCTCTCATCTCACTTCCTTTCCCTTCTTCTTAGTTCGATGCCCCTGTCCACTTTTTTTGATTCCTCAATTATAGTGTTTAATCGTTCGATCGTCTTGTGATGTTTATCATTCTCCTGCAACAACCCGACTATCGTCTGCGCCTGTTTCACCAGTTCGCTTTTCGGGTAATCCTTGATCAGCCTCTTGAAGTAGATAATCGACTTTCCATAGTCCTTCGCCGGATTTGCCGGATAGGCGTAAATCAAGCCCGTTAGAAAAATGGCCTCGTCCGCCGGGGCATTACGGCCGGCCAGGGATGTCGCTTTCTCATTCTCGCGGAGGGCATTTTCATAGTCTCCCTTAGCCAGGAAATCCCGGCCCAGCAACAAATGCTTTCTGGCCTCCTCGACGGTAGTGGCCGACACGCTCCTTGCCGCTATCTTAGATTCCACCCTCCTGCTTAATGAACATCCCGAGGGGCTGACAAGAATCAGGAGGGCAAAGAAAAGATAAACCTGCTGCCTCGCCCCACCTCGCTCTCCACCCATACTTTACCCCCGTGGGCGGCGACAATATGTTTGACGATGGCCAGCCCCAGTCCGGTCCCCCTTTTCTTATCGGCACTCTCATACTTTTCGAAAATGGCGGCCAATTTAGCAGCCGGAATACCGGATCCGGTATCGCTTACCGAAACCTCCACCCCCCCCCCCCCGGCGGGAACGGCAGCAATAGTTATCCTGCCGCCTTCCCGCGTGGACTTTACGGCATTCCCGATCAGGTTGCGCAACACCTCGAGAATACGCTCCCTGTCCATCGGACAGGGGGAAATATCCGGGTGCACCTCCTTTTCGAGATGGATTTTCTTGGCCTCCGCATAGGGTAAAATCTCCGTCATCGCCTGATCAACAAGAGGATCAATCCGCCCCTTCACGAAGTTATAGGTCGCCATCCCGGCTTCCATTTTGGATAAATCCAAAATGGAATTCACCAAGCCCGTTAATCGCCTGCTCTCGGCAGCGATAATCGTCAATAACCTCCCCTGTTTTTCCGTTATTTCTCCGCCGGCCCCCTCCAGAAGGAGGCTCGATCCTTCCCTGATCGTGGTCAGCGGTGTTTTTAGCTCATGGGAGATCATGGAAAAGAAATCGCCTTTGACCTTCTCCACTTCTCTTAACCTTTCGCACATGATATTGAACGCCTCGGCCAGTTCCGCAATTTCCGGTGGAGACGAAACATTCAGGTCACAGTTATAAGTGCCGGCAGGGATTTCCCTCGTCTGATGCACCAGTCTGATCAGCGGCCTGGTAATGCTCCTGGTGATAAAAAAGGAAAGGAGAATGGCTATAAGCATGGAAATCAGAAAGGAAGATACGGCAACGCCGCGCGCTGAAGCACCGGCCTGGCTTATCCTTGTCGTCTTGTAGTAAAAATCATCCCGGGATTTAGCCTCCATTCTTTCCAAGGCTTCCAGGATGTCATCGAGCAGGTTTTCCTTCTCGTCATAAAATCCATGACTGTCATACTTGCGATCCTCTCCCCGGTACTTAACCTCGGTCTCTACGAGCTCATGATAACGCTTATGGTATCTTCGGATTTTTTCCAGGTACACCACTATACCAGGGGAGAGAGGAGAGGAGTTAAGCTCACTGAGATAGCGGTTAAATTCCGCTCGGGAGGAAAGAAATTGATCATATAAAACCCTATCCTTGGTGAGTAGATATTTTTGTTCATTGCGGCGTTCCGAAAAAATAGCATCTTCCAATTTATGTTCCAGGTCGAGAGTACGGATATCAGTGTCCAGATCCCTGATGAGAACAGTGTTGAACTCGACAAGCTTCAAGATTGCAAATACGTTCGACGCTCCCAGGAGAGTTAAAACGATCAGATAACCGGCGGTTGATCGGGAAAATATCCCAAATTTCATGTGAACACGGGACCTTTGATTAATATTTACTTGTTTTAGTTTACAGAGAAAGACAAAAAAAGTCTACCGGAAATAGCTATTGGTCATCACAGGAAGGGCTTGCTTTTTGCAGCCGATTATGATGACTTGCAGGCGTCGGCAGCGCTTATCAGGGGCTGGTCTCCGCGGGACGGATTTTTAATTAGTGTCCATCCGGAAACTCCGGATGAGACACTATTGGTTTTCAATTCGGAAAGGAGGAATTTTTCGTCCTGGCAAATAAATCGAGGGGTTGCGCGGAGGCGCACTACCGGTACGCCGCACCAGCAAGACCGAAGGTTGACACAGCCGGGGCGGAAACGAACCGTTTCCGAATGAAAACTAACTATTTGATCGTGATGGACAGTGGAGCTTTTTGAACAACAGGAAAAACGGGCGGCCTATCAACCTCTGGCCGACCGAATGCGGCCGGCAACTCTGCAGGAATATGTGGGACAAGGCCATTTGCTGGGCAAGGGGTGCCTGCTTAGGGGTTTAATCGAGGAAGGCAACCTTGTTTCCATGATTTTCTGGGGGCCGCCCGGCACCGGGAAGACAACTCTCGCCAACCTGATTGCCAATGAAACCGGGGCCCATTTCGTCAGCTTTTCCGCCGTCCTTTCCGGCGTTAAGGAAATCCGGAACTTGGTGGAAGAAGCAAGGGCCCAATTGAGCCGTCATCAGAGAAGTACAGTTCTTTTTGTCGACGAAATCCACCGTTTTAATAAATCCCAGCAGGATGCTTTTCTGCCCCATGTGGAAAGCGGTCTGGTAACCCTGATAGGCGCCACTACGGAGAACCCTTCCTTCGAAGTCATTGCCCCCCTTTTATCAAGGACACGTGTCTTGCAGCTCCAGCATTTTTCTCCCGAAGAGCTGGAAACCATCGTTAACCGCGCTATGAAGGACGAAGTCCGCGGGCTTGGTTCGCTCAACCTGCAAATGGAAGAAGCGGCCCTGCAACATATAGTCTGGTCCGCGGACGGCGATGCCCGCGCTGCCCTTAACAGTCTGGAAGCCGCTGTGTCCTTGCTGTCCCGCGGCCACGGAAACAGGATCATTACCCTGAAGGCCGTCGAAGAGGCCATCCAGAAGAAGGCGCTGCAGTACGACAAAACAGGGGAAGAACACTACAATCTCATCTCGGCTTTCCACAAAAGTCTGCGTGGCAGTGACCCGGACGCCGCGATGTATTGGCTGGGGAGGATGATCGCCGCGGGCGAAGATCCCTTATACATCGCCCGCCGCATGGTCAGGTTCGCCTCGGAGGATATCGGCAACGCCGATCCACGGGCACTCGACCTGTCGCTCACGGCAATGCAGACCTATCAATTTCTGGGCCTTCCCGAAGGAGAGTTGGCTCTGGCCCAGGCGGTTGTCTACCTGGCCACAGCCCCCAAAAGTAATGCCCTTTACCGCGCCTATGGAAACATCAGGGAAACTATCGCCCGGACCGGTTATCTTCCGGTGCCGCTCCACATCCGCAACGCCCCGACAAAATTGATGCGCGAAAGCGGCTACGGCCGGGGATACCGGTACGCCCATGATTACGATAATGCTTACGTTCCTCAGGAATATCTGCCCGAGGGCCTGAGGAAAGAAAGATACTATTATCCTACAGACCGTGGATATGAAAAAACCATTAAGGAAAGAATGGCTTACTGGCAAAAAATCCGTGATAGCCTGAAATAAGGAGAGGCCGGAAGATCGTTTCGATCTCCCGGCCTGGTGAAGAGCGAAGGCCTAAACCTTCATTTGGAGCTTTACTATCGGCTAACCATGCCCGTTATGTTTAACCGATAATGTTAAATTTACTCATACAATAATTATGCCATATCGTGCACCAAGGTACGAAGGGCGTTCGCAGGCTGATTTTAAAGGTGTACCGGCAGGTAAAGGAGGCGGCGCCTTGGGAAACGGAAAGCCCAGGAGCGGCAAGAAATGTCGCCGGCGATAGAGGCATATTTAAATATACCTCGACTAATCAGCTACTTAACATAATTACATTTTTGTAACGACAAAAGACAAATTTGTCATATACTGGGGCTTCATTGATGCGAAAAGACAAGAATTTAGTTTGGCGCCACAATTCCGGGCCGGATAAACGAATTTTTCTGCCCCCTTTGGCCATCGCTGTGGCCTGTGCGGTATTCATCGCGCTGATTTTGATCATGGGCGTCCTGGATATCAGACGCAGCGAAGAGAGCCTCGTCGGCTTCCTGGAAAATCAGGGCCTGGCAATCATGGAGGTCGTCCAGAGATTGAGCCAGGAAAATCTGACACTAATAGTTCAGGCCGGCCCGCGAGGAGGGGAGTCGCCGTTCACACCGCCGCGCGAAGAGGCCTTATACACAAAAACCTGGCTGGCTACGGAATTGGGTGAATTGGCTCAGGAGGTTGATAACATTTGGCAGGCCGATCAGTTAAGCGACGCCGGTTTGAAGAAATTCGCCGGGGAAAAAGGGCTCTGGTTGGTGGCCGCTATGAACAAAACGGGACAGGTGGTATTTCAAAACCGTTATTTGCCTGCCGAATTTTTCCCCGGCGCGGCGGCTAATGCCAAACCACCGGAGATTACCATCCCCCTGCTCATGCAGTTGGCCCAACTGCGAAAAATCGGCTACATAGCATTACAGCGCAAAGACGGCAACGGCACCGTGATCATCGCCCTGGACCGGGAAGGCATGATCTACTGGGGGTTAAGGGTTGCCGTGCGCAAGGCTATCGAGAAATTGGGCGAAGGACAAAAACAGGGGCTCGTCTATATGGTGATCATGAACAAAAAAGGACAGATCCTGGGCACGTCCGGCCGTCAGCCTGAGAAGTGGCGCACCACTGACATGCCCATCAATGAGCTGCTGGCCGGCGACAGAAAAATGGAAAGCCGCAAGGTTTTGTATTTGAAAAAAAATATCCTCGACATGGCCGCTCCCCTTTACATCAATGGCAGGGTCTCCGGCGTTATCAGAATTGGTCTTGATAAGGAAAGCACTGACGAAATTTTGGCGGAGAATAGGCGCAATCTTATTTCTTTCATGATTTTCGTCGTCCTGATAACGATTTTCTCCATGTGGTTCCTTTACCACAATCAGAACCGGCATCTTGCCAGCGTCGTCGAGATCGAACGGAGGTTGGAAAAGGCGGAACGTTTATCGGCGCTGGGGCAACTGGCTGCTGGCGTAGCGCATGAAATCCGCAATCCCCTGAATGCCATCAGCATGGCGAGTCAAAGGCTCAAACGGGACTTTATTCCGGCTGATGAGGAAAAGGGCCGTGAATTTCAATTGCTCTCGGGAGTCATCCGCGATGAAATCCGGCGCTTGAACGGTATCATTGAGGAGTTTCTCTCTTTTTCCAAAAGTCGGCGTTTGGAGTTGCGCCATTATCCGGTAACGGAAGTCCTGCAGAAAATCGTCAACCTGATCCAGGAGGAAGCCAAGGCCAGGGGGATTACCATCAGGACCGTGGGCTTTGAATCGCCGGCGATCCTGTCCATGGATATGGACAAACTTCAGCAGGCCCTGCTCAATTTTGTGAAAAATGCCATGGAATCTATCGATGGCGCCGGTGTTGTAACCATGGCTGTCAAGAGGCTGGATAGAGATATCATCGTTATAAGCATAGCGGATACCGGTTGCGGCATCAGCACCGAAGAGGTAGAGCGCATTTTCAATCCCGAGTATACTACGAAGGAAAAAGGATTAGGACTCGGCCTGGCTTTAGCACATGAAATCATTCGCGGACACGGGGGAGAAATTCGAATTTGCAGCACGCAGAACGTTGGAACAACCTTCGAGGTATTATTACCCGCAGTAAAATCAGCAGAGGTGGTGAATAACAAAGGTGTAAAGTCCCGGGAGGTTGCCTGATGAAAAAATTGGATATTCTGATCATTGAGGATGGTCAGTCGCAGCGGGAAATGCTCAGGGATTTTCTTTCCCAGGAAGGTCACCAGGTAGCGGAAGCCGAATACGGCGAAAAAGGAATTAAGATGGTCCAGAGCGGCCATTTCGATCTGATCCTCTTGGATTATAAAATGCCCGGGATGGATGGCATGGAAGTATTGAAGCAGATCAAAGCCCTCAATCCGGAAATTGACGTTGTTATCATTACCGCCTATGGAACCATCGAAACCGCCGTCGAGGCAATGAAGGCCGGGGCCATCGATTATATTACAAAACCAATTGAATTCGATGAATTGCTGATCCTGGTGGACCGGGTCGCGGAACGGCGGACCTTAATCCGGGAAAACGAAATCATGCGCCGGGAACTGAAAGAAAGAGGGGTCACCTCCGATAAAATCATTTATCGCGGCGCCAAGATGCGGGAATTGATCAACATGGCCGGCCGGATTGCCACCAGCCGCACGACGGTGCTGGTTCAGGGAGAGAGCGGCACAGGCAAAGAACTCCTGGCCCGGCTCATCCATCAGTTGAGCCCCCGCCTGAATCATCCCTTTATCGCCGTGAATTGCGGAGCGCTCCCGGAAACGCTGCTGGAAAGCGAGCTCTTCGGCCACGAGAAAGGCGCTTTTACGGGGGCGGCGATGCGGCACGTCGGCCGTTTCGAGGAAGCGGAGGGCGGGACACTTTTTCTCGATGAAATCGGCGAGGTATCCCCTTCCGTACAAATCAAACTGCTCAGGTTCATTCAAGAGCGCGAGTTCCAACGTCTGGGAGGCAATCAAGTCATTCATGCCGATGTTCGGATAATCAGCGCCACCAACCGTAATCTGGAGTCAAGGGTCAAGGAGGGAGCTTTTCGCGAGGACCTCTTCTACCGCCTCAATGTGGTCCTGATGTCATTGCCGCCTCTGCGGGAAAGGAAGGAGGATGTGCCCCTGCTCATCGACCATTTCCTCCGGAAATACTCGCAGGCCAACAACAGGGACATTATCGGCCTGACCAGCGAAGCCCAGGATATGCTCCTCAAATATGATTACCCGGGCAACGTGCGGGAACTGGAAAATATCATGGAAAGGGCGGTGGTTATCGCTCGGGATGAGTTGATATCCCTGGAAGATTTGCCTTTCCGCGATCTCGATGAGGGCGTCTTGCCGGGCCGGAAATCCGAAGCGGGCATTCTCCGGCAGTCCATCGAAGCCCTGGAACAAAAAATGATCCTGGAGGCCATGGAAAAGGCCGGCAACCATCAAATCAGGGCCGCCGATGCCCTCGGCCTCAGCGCAAGGATGCTGCACTACAAGTTAAAGAAATACGGCCTTAAATTATAAGGGCATTACCGAGCGCGCAAGAAGTTTATCAATTATTATTACCTAATTGCCTTCTTGATCTCTGCGGCATAGCGGGCCACCTTCGCCACCAGGTCTTTCCGTCCGCTGTTTTCGCTAATCATTTTCACGAAAGCGCTGCCGACAACCACGCCGTCGGCATGGGGCGCAATCTCGGCAGCTTGGGCGGGCGTCGAGATACCGAAACCGGCAACTACCGGCAAATCACTGATCTTCCTGATTCTCGCAACATCCTTCCTGATATCCGCTACCTCCGGTTTTTTGGTGCCCGTAATCCCCATGATGGAAATATAGTAAAGGAAACCGGTAGCTTGGGAAGTAATCGTCGAGATCCGGTCATCAGTGGTTGTCGGGGCGATCAGGTTTATAAAGTCAATTCCGCAGGGATCGGTCTCGCGCCTCAACTCTGCTGCCTCCTCCGGGGGGAGATCGACGATGAGCACGCCATCGATGCCGGCCTCCTTGGACCGAAGGGCAAATTGCGGGCAGCCGAAACTGAAGATCGGGTTGTAATAGCCGAAAAGCACGCAGGGAATCGCCGCTGCCGTCGTGATCCGGTGGGCCATGGCCAAGACCTGCTCCAGCGTTGTGCCGTTTTTCAGCGCCCGCAGCGCGGCAGCCTGAATAACCGGCCCGTCAGCCGTGGGATCGGAAAAGGGCACACCGATCTCCAGGATATCCACTCCGGAATTCGCCAGCGCCAGGCATAATTCTTCAGTAATCTTCAGAGACGGATCGCCCGCCGTCAGGTAAGCGACCAGGGCTCTTTCGCCCCGCTTTTGCAGGGCGGCGAATTTATCCTTTATGCGGCTCATGACTGCTCCATTCTTCCGATAATTGTTTCCGCATCCTTGTCACCCCGCCCGGAAAGATTCACCACCATAATTTTATCTTTCCCCAGGAGAGGGGCGATTTTAATGGCCTGGGCCACGGCATGGGCACTTTCCAGGGCCGGAATGATACCTTCTAATTTAGACAGCGCCAGGAAGGCCTCAATGGCCTCTTCATCGGCGACCGTTACGTATTGCGCCCGACCCGTGGCATGAAGATAGCTGTGTTCCGGCCCGATGCCCGGATAATCCAGACCGGCGGCCAGGGAATAGGCATCCTGGACCTGACCGTTCTCGTCCTGCAGGAGGTAAGTTTTATTGCCATGCAGGACCCCCACCCGGCCGGCAGTAATACTGGCCGCATGCAGTCCCGTGCCGATCCCCTTCCCTGCCGCTTCTACGCCGATCATGGCGACACCGGCGATATTGCGGAAAGGATAAAAAAGTCCCAGGGAATTGCTCCCCCCTCCCACGCAGGCAACCAGAACGTCAGGATCGCGGCCCTCTTTGCGCCGGATCTGCTTCATCGTCTCCCGGCCGATAACGCTCTGGAAATCGCGCACCATCTGCGGATAGGGATGCGGCCCGGCGGTAGTCCCGATCACATAGTGGGTATCACGGACCTGCGAGACCCATTGTCTCATGGCCTCGTTCATGGCGTCTTTCAGCGTGGCCGTGCCCGAGGAGACCGGCTGGACTTCCGCACCCAGGATCTTCATCCTGAAGACATTGGGCGCCTGACGGCGGATGTCCTCCTCGCCCATAAAAATCCGGCATTCCATGCCGAAAAGGGCAGC
>ORJL011554099.1_pt1 | contig 15031 bp, 16 predicted proteins | sample 1779941 | NCBI WGS metagenome assembly ORJL01 (sample SAMEA104232317, study PRJEB22302) | groundwater metagenome | biome: forest; feature: aquifer; material: groundwater | place: USA | collected 2011-08-07 | depth 5.8 m
ACCCGCCGGTGTTCTCGGCAGCAAGCGGCGCCGGCGCAACGAGCGGAGGAGCGCTGCAGCAGTCGCCGGTTGCGACGATCGACTCCGGACAGGACACGCTCGTCGCCGGCATCGCGCCGGCCGGGGGCACGAGCCGGCTCCAGCACACGGACGCGTCGCTGCAGGTGCGGGTGTCCGACGTGGAACACCTCTCCTCGGCGACGCGGGCCGCGACGCGGATCGCGACGTCGCTCGGCGGCTACGCACAATCGGTCGACTACCAGACGCCGCAGGGCGGAAACGGCGTCGCATACCTCGAGTTGCGCGTGCCGGCAGCGAACGTGCAACGCGCGCTCGAGCGGCTCGCCGGTCTCGGCACGCTCGTCTCGCAGAACGTGTCGGTGCAGGATCTCGAGCACGCGCTCCAGGTGGAGTCGGAGCAGATCGCGCAGCTGCGGCGCAGGGTCGCCGCGCTCCACGAGGCGCTCGCCGATCCGGCGCTTCCGGATGCGCAGCGGGTGCTGCTCCAGATCAAGCTCGCCGAGTCGAAGCGTGCGCTCGCGCAGCGGCTGCACGCACGGAAGGGGACGGTGGCGGCCGGCACGACGGCGCGGATCTCGCTCGTCCTCGGCACCGAGCGGTCGGTCGTGACCCCCGCGCCTCACCGCGGGCGCATGAGCCGGATGCTGCACTCGGCCCTCGGCTTCCTCGGGGTCGAGGCGATGGTCGCGCTCTATGCCCTGATCGTGATCAGCCCCCTGGCCGTCCTGGGCGGCCTCGCCTGGGCGCTCACGCGGCTACGCCGCCGCCGCGACGAGCAGCGGCTTCTCGCGGCCTGAGTCAGTCGTCGAGCACGAGCCGGTCGCCCGTCCGGACGTGCTCGGCGGCTCCCGCGGCCAGCTCGATCACCACCTTCGCGCCCTTCGCCGACGCCGCCCGCCACGGCTGCAGGTCGCGCGCGACGCGCAGCACCTCGAGCTCGCGATCGCAGAAGATCGCGTCGATCGGGAAACGCATGAAGGCCATGTGAATCGAGCCGGCCGGGCGGAAGAGCATCCCCTCGTCGCGCGGGAGCGACGCCCGTCCCAGCAGGCCTTTCATCCGCTGCCACGGCCGCACGGCGAGCGAGCAGCGCTCGCAGACGACGGTCCCGTCTTCTTTTCGAAGCATCTTCATATGCATCCAAACGCTCCCCCTTCCGGGTGATCTTCGCGAGGTTCGAGAAAGAGACCGCGCACACGCCTGCTCTTAGCTCTCTCCAACGCAATACCGGTCGCGAGACCAGGAGGTGAGTCCATGTTCGCAAGCTTCCTCTACGAGTGGGTCAAGACGAATCTGAGGCGCGACGAGGGCCAGACGATGGCCGAGTACGGCCTCATTCTCGCCGTGATCGCCGTCGTCGTGGTGGCCACGCTCATCACGCTCGGCACCTCGCTCAAGGACGAAGTCCAGAAGGTCGTCGACCAGCTGAAGTAGCGGGTCGACGACCGAAGCCGCCGCAACGTCTTCGGCTCGAAGGGAGGTGTGACCGAAACATGATGCTCCGCGACCGCTGCCTGGGGATCCGCGCCGTCGCACGCCGCGACGAGGGACAGACGATGGCCGAGTACGCCTTCGTCCTGGGGCTCGTCATGGTCGCGGCGGTGGTCGCATTCACGTCGCTCGGCGAGGCATGCATCCGCTTGCTCGAGCCCGTCGTGAAGGCGGTCGCGCCATGAGCACCTCCCACGTTTCATCGCACGTGTCCGCAAGCAACCGACATCCGAGGGGAGTCGACATGTTCGCAAGCGTTCTCTACGAGTGGGTCAAGACCAACCTGAAGAAGGACGAGGGTCAGACGATGGCGGAGTACGGCCTCATCCTCGCCGTGATCGCCATCGTCGTGGTCGCCACGCTCATCACGCTCGGCACCTCGCTCAAGTCCGAGGTTCAGAAGGTCATCGACAACCTGAAGTAGAGCGTGACCTGGATGCGCACCGACGGCGGGCCCGGCCGCAAGCGGGCCCGCCGGCGGAGCACCAGCTCTCCGATCCCCATGACACGCCGCCGCCGCATCGACACCATCAGATCCGAACGAGGCCAGACGGCCGTCGAGTTCGCGCTCGTCGCGCCGCTGCTCATCGTGCTGCTGCTCGGCATCCTGCAGATCGGGATCACCTTCAACCACTACCTCGCCGTCACCGACGCCGCACGGGCAGGCGCGCGCAAGGCGATCGTCGCGCGCGTGGCCGGCGCCACTCCGGCGGACATCGAAGCCTCGGTGCGCGCAGCCGCGCCCGATCTCGACCAGCTGAAGCTCAAGGTCACGGTGGCCGACCCGACCTGGAAGGCGGGCAGCGACGTCACCGTGAAGGTGACCTACCCGTATGCGATCGACATCCTCGGCGTCGTCGTCGCGTCCGGCGACCTCACGAGCACGATGACGGACATGCTCGAATGAACGGCCGTCTTCGCTCCGAGAGCGGCCAGGCGCTGCTCGTCACCGTCCTCTTCCTCGGAACGCTCGTCGGCGCGGTCGCGCTGACCCTCGACGTCGGCGGCTGGTACCGCGAGCAGCGGCAGGCGCAGGCGACCGCCGATGCGGCGGCGCTCGCCGGGGCACAGGCGCTGCCTGTCGATCCGCCGAAAGCGATCACGTACGCGCAGCAGTACGGGACGAAGAACGGCGGCGGGATCGCCCCGGGCGGAATCACGTTCCGCAGCGATTACGTGCCGAGCGACACCGTCGTCGTCAAGGTGAACCGGACCGCACCGGGCTTCTTCTCGCAGCTCTTCTCGATCACGTCGGTCGGCGTGCACGCGACGGCAGCAGCCCGCGCCGGCGTCCCGGAGCAGGTGAGCGGTGTCGCGCCGATCGTCGTCAACAAGCTCCATCCGATGCTCTCCGGCCCCGGCTGCCCGTGCTTCCGCGCCGAGACAACGCTCCCGCTCGGGAAGACCGGCGCTCCCGGCGCCTTCGGTCTCGTCAATCTGGACGCCGGCGCGAGCAACGGCGTCCCCAACCTCGCCGACTGGATCCAGAACGGCTTCAGCGGCTACCTGCCCCTCGGCGGCTACAACTCCGATCCCGGCGCGAAGTTCAACTCGAGCAACATCCGTGACGCGCTCTCGGCCCGGCTCGGCACGGAGCTGCTCTTCCCCGTCTACGACACGCTGACCGGCGGCGGCTCCAACGCGACGTACAACGTGATCGGCTGGGTCGCGTTCCATCTCGACGCGTTCGATCTCTCGCACGGCAACTCGGAGACCCTGACGGGCTACTTCACGCGCGTCATCTGGGACGGGCTCCAGAGCAAGACCAACAAGCACCTCCCCGACTTCGGCGTGTACAGCGTCTCCCTCGTCAACTGAAGGGCTGGACAATGACGTATCGCATCCGAAACATCCTCGTCGCTGTCGGGCTCGCGCTCGTGGCGATGATGCTGACCCTCTTCTACGTCACCAACTACAAGCGCTCGGTGCAGCGCGACTCCACGAGCGTGGCCGTCTACGTCGCATCGCGTGACGTTCCCGCCGGCGCCGCCGGCGCAGATCTGGTCACGCAGCACGATCTGCGGATCGAGCACGTGCAGCGGCGGGCGGTTGTCCCGGGTGCCATCTCGAGCCCCGATCAGATCAAGAACGTCGTGCTCGCAGGTCCGCTCTACGCGGGCGAGCAGGTGACGCTACGCCGTTTCACCGACGTCGCCGCGCAGGGTATCCGGGCGCAGCTCAAAGGCACGCTTCGCGCCGTCCAGATCGCCGGGGACCCGAACCAGCTGCTCGCCGGAACACTGCAGGCGGGCGACCATGTCGACCTCGTCGCGAATCTGCGCGTGACGGCGAACACGACGGCGACGGCGTCTCGCATCGTGCTCCGCGACCTGACCGTTCTCACGGGGCCCACCGACTCGACGCTCACGAAGGTCTCATCGCCCGGAGGTGGGACGTCGGCGATTCTCGCCGTCAGCGACACGCAGGTGCAGCGGCTCTTCTTCGCGCTCAAGAATGCCGACTGGACGCTCGAGCTTCGGCCCGTCGTCGACGCGGCCGACAGCGCCGAGCGCATCGAGACGATCGACTCGGGCATCAGGGGGGGGGTTCGATGAGCGACGCGATTCGCGTCTACTTCACGGGTGAGTGCGACGGGTTCGACGCGCTGCGCAGCGCGCTCGAGGAGCACGCCGAGACCGTCGTCGTCGGGGCCAGCGTCGAGGTCGCCGACGCCGTGGCTCCGCTGGCCGGAGGGCATCTCGACTGTGTCGTCCACGCGACCCGGTCGGCGACGTTCCCCGGCGCAGAGGTGGCGGCGATCCGGGAGCACACGCGCGCCCCGGTGATCCTCGTCGCATCTGGCGGCGAGGCTGCCGGGATGCTCGAGCAGGCGCTCGAGCTGGATGTCGCCGACGTGCTGCTCCTGCCGCAGCTCACACACAACGTCGTCTTTGCGATCCGCAAGGCGGCGCACGTGCGCCGGCAGCTGCAGACCACCGCGCACCGCGGCCGCGTGATCACGGTCTTCTCACCGAAGGGCGGGACCGGCAAGACGGTCGTGTCGACCAACCTGGCAATACTCCTCGCGAAGCGCGACGGGATGCGCACGCTGCTGCTCGACCTCGACCTGCAGTTCGGCGACGCCGCGATCGCGCTCGGCGTGGAGCCGGAGAAGACGATCTACGACCTCGTCGTCGCGCCGGGCGAGCTCGATTCCGAGAAGCTCGCCGGGTACGTCTGCAAGCACCGGTCAGGGCTCGACATCCTCGCCGCGCCGCTTCGCCCCGAGGACGCCGAGCTCGTGATCGAGAGCAAGGTGATCGCTCTGCTCGAGGTCGCGCGTTCGTCGTACGACGCGATCGTCGTCGACACCTCGCCGTTCTTCCACGGGCCGATGCTCGCGACGCTCGACCGCACGGACGAGCTGCTCGTGCTCTGCGGGCTCGATGTGCCGACCCTGAAGAACGTGCGGCTCGCGCTCCAGACGCTCGAGATGCTGTCGTTCCCCGCGAGCCGGATCCGCTACGTGATGAACCGGACCAACGCGAACGTCGGTCTCAGCACCCGCGAGGTCGAGGCCGGGCTCAAGGTGAAGATCGGTTTCGAGCTGCCGACGGATCGCGCGGTGCAGGTGTCCGTGAACCGCGGCGAGGCGGTCGTGCTTTCCGAGCCTCGCTCCGACTTCTCGAAGGGGATCGCCGCGATCGCGAAGCAGGTCGCGCCCGCGGCGCCCGTCGTGAAGAAGGTCGAGCGCAAGCGACTCCTCTCGTTTGCGAGGGCGTGACGTGGGTCTTCACGATCGTCTCGCACGCACCGGGGAGGGCCCGCATGCGGTCCCGGACGGGCTCGACGAGCAGGTTCATGTCGACCCGTACGCCGAGCTGAAGGCAAGAGTCCACCACGCGTGCATCGCCAAGCTCGGCCAGGAGCTGTTCAAGGAAGATCCCGAGGACCTCGGAGACCGCGTCTACCGCGCCGCCACGGAGGAGCTCGCGCTCACCGGCACGCCGCTGACGCGAGAAGAGCGCCGCGAGCTCGTACGCGAGCTCACCGACGACATCCTCGGCTACGGCCCACTCGAGCGCCTGCTCGGCGACGACACCGTGACCGAGGTGATGGTCAACGGCGCCCAGCACGTCTACGTCGAGCGCTCGGGCAAGATCGAGCGGGCAGCCGCCCGCTTCGTCGACGACGCGCACCTGATGCGCATCATCGACAAGATCGTCTCGCAGGTCGGGCGTCGCATCGACGAAGCGTCGCCGATGGTGGACGCCCGCCTGCCCGACGGCAGCCGCGTGAACGCGATCATCCCGCCGCTCGCGCTGACGGGGCCGACGTTGACGATCCGCAAGTTCTCGCGCGATCCGTACACGATCAACGACCTCATCTCATTCGGAACGGTGTCCGCCCGCGCGGCGCAGTTCCTCGGCGCGTGCGTCAAGGGCAAGCTCAACGTCCTCATCTCGGGCGGTACCGGCACCGGAAAGACGACGACGCTGAACGCGATCTCTGCGTTCATCCCGGGCGACGAGCGGATCGTCACGATCGAAGACGCCGCCGAGCTCCAGCTCCAGCAGGAGCATGTGATCACGCTCGAGTCGCGCCCTCCGAACATCGAAGGAAGCGGTGAGGTGAAGATCCGCGAGCTCGTCCGGAATGCGCTGCGGATGCGCCCCGACCGGATCATCGTCGGCGAGGTTCGCGGCGCGGAGACGCTCGACATGCTGCAGGCCATGAACACCGGGCACGAGGGCTCGCTGACGACGATTCACGCGAACTCACCACGGGACGCGCTCTCACGCCTCGAGACGCTCGTCCTGACCGGCGGCGTCGAGTTGCCGCATCGCGCGATTCGCGAGCAGATCGCGAGCGCGTTCGACGTGCTCGTCCAGATCCAGCGGCTCGTCGACGGGTCGCGCCGGATCAGCCACATCTCGGAGGTCGTCGGCATGGAGTCCGACGTCGTCACGCTGCAGGAGATCTTCGTCGCCTCGGCGCCGACCGAGGAGGAGGCCGCGCGAGCGCGGAGGCTTCTGACTCCGCTGCGCGCCACAGGGCTCAAGCCGCACTTTCTCGAGAAGCTCGCCGCCAACAACGTCGTCCTCCCTCCGGGCTTCTTCGCCGGCGACGAGGGCGATGTCCGCGCTGCGTTCGCGGTCAACGGCTTCGGCGGCGGCCAATGAGCCGGCGGGCGCTCCCGGCTTCGATCGCCGCTGCGCTCGTCGTGGCGGGCTCTGCAACCGCCGGCGTGCGAATCAGCGGCGTCGACACGAGCGGTTATCCGGAAGTGCGCGTGACCGTCGTGACGCCCGTCGGCGGCGGTCGTCCGGTCCTGCGCGAGAACGGCGTCGCCGTGAGCGGCCTCCAGGCAGCCAATCTCGCCGGCTCGAAGAGCGTCGTGCTCGCCGTCGACCGCTCGCAGTCGATGGCCGGGGTGTCGCTCGCCGACGCCGCGGCGGCCGCGCGGGCGTTCGTCGCGGCAACGTCGGGCTCCGACCGTGTGCAGGTGATCGCGTTCGGCCATCGGGCGCTTGCCCTGACGCATTTCTCGAGCTCGACGGGCGACGCGAGTGCTGCGCTGCAGCGGCTCGCTGTCGACTCCGTGCCCGGGACGGCCCTCTGGGACGCGGTCACCCTCGCCGCGCGGGGGCTTCGGCGCGACGATCGGCCGGGGCACGTGATCGTCGTCGTCACCGACGGGCGCGACCTGTCGAGCTCGGCGTCGCTCGCGCAGGCGGTCGCCGCCACGCATCGAGCTCGGGCGGCCGTCTACACGATCGGCATCGCCGGGCCTGACTTCACACCCGGCCCGCTGCGCGCCCTGTCCGCGCAGACCGGGGGGACGTACCGGCAGGCGTCGTCGACCTCGCAGCTCGTCGCGCTCTACGCGTCGATCGAGCGCGCGCTCGCCGGGACCTGGCAGCTGCAATACGCGACCGCCGGGAGGCCCGGGGACGCGCTGCGCCTCTCCACGACGGTGCCCGCGTACGGAAGCGCCGGCCGGACAGTCAGGCTGGCCGACATCGGGGCTTCGGCTCCGGCCGAGATCCCGCCATCACCGGTGCTGCCGCGCTCGGCCTGGGGATCGAGAGTCACGGCGCTCGCTCTCGCCGCGGCCGTCGGCGTGCTGGCGCTCCTCGCCGTCTTCTCTCTCTCCGCCACGCGTGCCGGCAGCCGGCTGAGCGCGCGCCTCGCGCCCCACCTCGGGCCGGTGCAGCACCGCGGCAGGCTGCGCCGTCGGCGCGAAGGCCGCACGCTGCTTCGCGGGCTGTTCGCGGCGACCGAGCAGGCCTTCGCGAACGTCAAGCAGTTTCGCGCGCTCCAGGCGCTGCTCACGCGGGCCGACCTCCCGCTGCTCGCCGCCGAGCTGTTGTACATCTGCCTGGGCACCGCCGTCGCGATCGGCTTGCTGGCGGCTGTTACCGGTGTGTCCCCGGTGCTCGTGCTCGCCGCCATGGCTGCCGGCGCGACGCTCCCGTTCGTCTGGGTGCTGATCAAGGCGCGGGGGCGCGTCAAGGCATTCGACAACCAGCTGCCGGACCTGCTGATCACGATCGCCGCGTCGCTCAAGGCCGGCCACTCGTTCCGGCACGCAGTCCAGGCCGTCGTGGACGAAGGCGCCGAGCCAGCGGCGAAGGAGTTCCGGCGTGTCCTGACGGAGACGCGGCTCGGACGACCCATGGACGACGCGCTGGCGGAGATGAGCGAGCGGATCGGCTCGAAGAACCTCGCGTTCGTGCTCACCGCCGTCACGATCCAGCGCCAGATCGGCGGCTCGCTCGCGGGCCTCTTCGACATGGTCGCCGAGACCGTCCGGCAGCGCCAGCAGTTCGCGCGCAAGATCCGCGGGCTGACTGCGATGGGACGGATGTCGGCGTACGTGCTTGCGGGCCTGCCGTTCTTCATCGCGCTTGCCGTGACCCTGATCAGCCCGGAGTACATGGCGCCGCTGTGGCATACGCCGACCGGGCACAACCTCATCGCGCTCGGCCTCGTGATGCTCACGGTCGGGTCGCTCATCCTCAAGAAGATCGTCTCGTTCAGGGGGTAGTCGATGGTGCTCGTGATAGCCGCGCTCACACTCGGGCTCGCCGCGTTCCTCGTCGGCGAGGTGGCAACGGCGCCGCAGCGCCGGCGACGCGTCGCGCTCAAGCGTGCGGCGACCTACGGCCTCGCGCGTCGCGACGGCACGGCGGGGGAGCTGCTCCGCTTCCGCGAGCGTGTCGTCGCGCCCACCGTCAAGCGGCTCGCTGCGATCGCGCTGCGTCTCAACCCGAAGGCGTCCGCGGACGCGATCGGACCGCGGCTGATCGCAGCAGGGCTGTCGGCGCGGATCAACACGACGCAGTTCCTCGCGCTGAAGGGCGCTCTCGCGATCGGCGGCGCTGCCGCCGCGCTCGTGCTGGGCGTCGCGATCGCGCCCGTCGCCGGAATGCTTCTCGTGCCCGCGTTCGGCGCGCTCGGGCTCATCACCCCCGACCTGGTTCTGACCATTCGCATTCGCGGCAGGCGCGAGCGCATTCGCTCGGAGCTGCCCGATGCGCTCGACCTGCTCGCAGTCTCGGTCGAGGCCGGGCTGGGGCTCGACGGGGCAGTCGCCAAGCTCACGGAGCACATGCACGGCGCGCTCGTCGACGAGTTCGCGCTCACGCTGGGAGAGATGCGCATCGGCGAGTCGCGCCATGACGCGCTGAAGAAGATGGCCGAGCGCGTGCCGGCGCCCGAGGTGGCGGCATTCGTCCGGTCGGTGATCCAGGCCGACCAGCTCGGCATCTCGCTCGGGCGGATCCTGCGCGTGCAGGCGTCCGACTCGCGTCTGCGCCGCCAGGCGGCCGCGGAGGAGCGCGCGATGAAGGCCCCGATCAAGATGCTCTTCCCGACGGCGATCTTCATCTTCCCGGCGATGTTCGTCGTGATCCTCGGGCCGGCGCTGCTCAACATCAGCCGGTACCTCAAATGACGCACGAGACCGAAACCGGATTCGGCAGCGGCCTGCGCGCGCAGATCGAGCGCAAGCAGGGCACCGACGAGCCGGATGCGCAGGCGTGCGAGCTTTCCGTGCCGTTCGACGAGCCTGACCGCGCCGAGCCGCTTCTGCTCATCGAGGACGAGTCGGCGGCACCGGAGGTCGCCTCGGTGCAGGCGGAGCTCGAGGGCGCGCTCGAGCGTGAGCGGCAGCTGCAAAGCGCGCTCGAGCATCAGGTCGAGGCGTACGAGCGCGAGCTCGCGGCCGACCGCGACCTGGCGGTTCGGGAGGCGGAGTTCGAGCAGCGCGCGGCACGGCTGGAGTCGGCGCGGGCCGAGCTCGAGGAGCAGCAGGTCGTGCTGCGGATCCAGCGGGATCAGGTCGAGAGGGAGCGAGCCGAGGTCCACGCGAGCCGCACCGAGCTCGTCGCCGAGGAAGCGCGGATCACCCAGCTCGCAACGCACATCGACTCGCGCTCGAACGAGCTTCGATCCGAGGATCAGGAGCGCGCGCAGGCCGGTGCGCATCTCGCGCAGCAACTCGCCGCGATCGCGGAGCGCGAGCGCGAGCTGAAGCGTGAGCGCGCCGCGCTCGACGCGCGAAGGCAGGAGGGCGAGGCTCGCATCGCCGCGCGCGAGCGAGGGGTGCGTGAGCTCGACGTGGCGGCGCTGCGGCGAGAGCGCGTCGTCGCCGACCGGGAGCTCGCGGTGCAGGGAGTCACCGGCGAGCTCGCGCGCGAGCGCGTACGGCTGCAGGAGCGCGCCGAGGCGCTGGCCACGCGCGAAGCTGCGCTCGAACGCACCGGGGACGCGCGGGCGCAGATGCTCGTGAACGGCGAGGCGGCGCTCGCCGCCTGGGAGAAGCGCCTGCGCGAGCAGAGCGAGCGAATGAATCGGGAACGGGCCGGGCACGGGCACGCGTCGCAGGAAGCGTTCGCGCTCCTCGCGGAGCTCGAGCAGCGTGAGGAGCAGGTGGGACGGCGCGAGACGCAGCTCCTGGACGCGGAGGCGGCGTTCTCGACGCGCCGCGAGGAGCTCGCGCAGGCGGAAGAGGATCTCCGCCTGCGCGAAGCGCGCCTCGGCGCGGATCTCGAGCTGCGCGAGGACAGGCTCGACGACCGGGAGCGCTTGCTGGCCGAACGGGAACGGCTGATCGGCGACCGTGACCGCGAGCTCACCGCGTACGTCGGTGAGCTCCAAGGACATTTCAGCGAGCGAAGCGTGGCCTGATGGTCACGGTCGTCGATCTCTTCGTCGCCGTGTTCTTCGTCTGCGTCCTCGCGGCGATCTCGGTCGTCGACATCCGGCGGCGGATCGTGCCCAACAGGATCGTGTTACCGGCTGCGGCGGTCGTGCTCGTCGCACGCACGGCGGTGCATCCGTCCGTCGTCTGGCTTGCGGCGGGTCTCGGGGCCGCGCTCTTCCTGCTCGCGGCGGCGGTCGCAAAGCCGGGTGGGATGGGCATGGGGGACGTGAAGCTCGCCCTGCTGCTCGGCTTCGCGGTCGGCCGCACCGTCCCGATTGCGTTGGTCGTGGCGCTCGTCGCGGCTGTCGTCCCGAGCCTCGCGCTCCTCATCCGGCACGGCGCGGGCGGTCGGACGATGGGCATTCCCTTTGCGCCGTTCCTCGCGCTCGGCGGCGTCGTCGCCCTCGTCGCGGGCGGGCCGGTGCTCGACGCGTATCTCAGCGCCTTCTAGGACGGGAGGTTTGATGACGTAATGACAGTTCTTCTTCGTACTTCATGAATGAACCTCTTGTATCTCGCATCACTATGTCGCACAATTCCTGTCCGCAGGTTTGTCCAGAGGGGTCAGATTGGCCGCAGCACGAGATATCGGTCGCGGTGACGCCGACGTCGTCGCGGGCGCCACGCACGAGCTGTACAACCGCTACGGGCGGCAGATCTACGCGTACTGCCTGCACCACCTGAGCTCGCGCGAAGAGGCGGAGGACGCCGTCCAGACGACGTTCATGAACGCGTTCCGCGGTCTTCAGCGCGGCACGATCTGCCATGCGGAGCAGGCCTGGCTGTTCAAGATCGCCCACAACGTCTGTCTCTCGCGCCAGACGTCGTCCTGGCGCCGCCGCCGCGTCGAGGCTCCGAACGACTTCGAGATCCTCCAGGAGATCATCCCGTCGCCGCCCCGCAGCGGCGCCGAAGAGCTGATCGGGCTCGAGGACGCGCTCGAGGCGATGCCGGAGAACCAGCGCCGCGCGATCCTCCTCCGCGAGTGGCAGGGCCTGTCGTATCGCGAGATCTCGGAGGAGCTCGAGCTGTCGCAGTCCGCCGTCGAGATGCTCATCTTCCGCGCGCGCCGCGCCCTTGCGAGCGCGCTCGAGCCGTCGGAACCGCCGCAGACGGTGGGCCCGCGGCTCAACCTGGGCGCGCTGCTCGCGGGCCTCAAGTCGGCGCTCACGGGTGGCGCCGCCGCCAAAGTGGTCGCGGTGACGGTCGCCGCGAGCACGGTGGGCGTCGCGGTGCAGCCGGTGGAGCGCACGATCGTCGACCGGGGCGCGCGCAGGGCGGCGCCGCTCGCGGTGACGGCGGTCGCCGCCGTCGCGTATGCGGCGCCGGCGCTGCGCGCGGTCGCTTCCGAAGCACGTATGCGTGTGCCGATGCAGCCGGTTGCCGCGCGCGCGCGTGTGCGTGACAGTGTTGCGCCCGTGGCCGTTGCGGGCGGCGGAGCTGCGCGGCCGTCCTTCGGCACGGCGGGGGCGGGGGCCCGCCGCTCCAGCAGGCGTCGCCCGTTCCGGCTTCGGCTCCCGCTCCAGCAGCGCCCGCCGCGCCGGTTCAGGAGCAATCCGTGTCCGCGGCTGCGACCGCTCCGAACGCGCCCCCGCCGAGCGTGCCGGCGACCGGTGGGGCGAAGCGGGAGCCGCCGAAGAACGATCCACCGCAGGCGCAGCCACCGAGCGCTCCCGCGACGACGCCGAGCAAGGACGCACCGAAGCAGAGCCAGGATGCACCGAAGCAGAGCCAGGGAAACGGCAACGGGCAGCGGCACAACGGGAGGAGCAACGGCAACGATCAGAACGACACCGGCAAGCAGGGCGAGCGCCAGGTCGCGACGTCGGCGCCGCAGCAGCCCGCCGAGGCGGCGGCCCCTGTCACGCCGGCGCAGGCGGCCCCTGCGGCCTCGCACGGCAACGGAAACGGGGACAACGGCAAGAACTCCGACGCCGAGACCACGTCGGCCGGCAACGAATCGGACAACGGGAACGGCAAGGGCAAACGGGACAACGGCAAGGGCAACTCGGGGGCGCCCGTCGCCCCTCTCCTGCCGCCTGCGCTTCCCATCCAGCCGGCACCGACATCCTCAGGCCCGACGCCCACCCCGGCGCCGCCGTCGTCGGCTACCCCGCCTCCTGCTCCGCCGGCGCCCGCGCCGGCCGGCAACGCTCCGCCGGCGACGGCTCCGCCGCTCGCGTCCGATGCGCACGACAACCACGACAACCACGACAACCACGGCAACGGCAAGGGCAAGGGCCATTGACCGGGCTGGGTGGGAATCGACCAGGCCGAGACCTGGGCGCCCCGGCCGGCCCGGCGATTTGATGGAATAGCCCCGTGCTGCTGGCGGGTCTCTCCACGGGTCACACGATCGGGCTGGCGGTCGTCGCCGCGATCTTCGTCGGCTTCGCGCTCGGCGCGTCGTTCGTCGTCCCGCGCCGCTTCCCCGACTTCCCCGGGAAGAACGGGATCGGCGTGTTCGCGATCGTGTGCGTCGTCCTCTTCGCAGCCCAGCTGACGGCGGTGATGGTGTTCGGTGTCGAGAGCGAGGCGAAGGGCGCCGAGCAGGCCGCAGCGGCCGGGGGAGGTCCCGCACACACGATCAAGGTGCAGGAGAAGGAGTTCCGGATCCTGCTGCCGTCGCTCGAGGCGTTGTCGCCCGGGAGCTACACGTTCGAGGTGCGGAACATTGGCAAGATCCAGCACGACCTCACGATCGAGGGGCCGCACGTGGCCGGCAAGAAGACGGCCTTGATCAACCCGGGCCGCACCGCGAAGCTCACGGTCTCGCTCGCCAAGGGCGTATACGTCCTCTACTGCAGCGTCCCGGGTCATCGCGCCGCCGGCATGTCGGCGAAGATCGTTATCGGCTGACCGCTTTGCTCGCTGCGCTCGCTCGCTTCACGGGGAACAAGCTCCGCTCCGCGACGGCAAAGGTTGGCGGTTACCCTGCGCGGGCGTTCGCGCACGGAGAGGTGTCCGAGCGGTCTAAGGAGCGCGACTGGAAATCGCGTAGGTGCTGAAAGGTGCCTCGCGGGTTCAAATCCCGCCCTCTCCGCTCTCTGCGACCGGCTTCGGCCGGTCGCAGGCATTCTCTGAGCGTCGTGCGCACAGCGGCTGCCGTTCTCGTGGGAGTGGTCGGGGCCTGCGCGTTTGCGGCGCCTTCGCCGGCGAGTGAGCTCACAGGAGCGGTCGGCGTGTACCGCTTCGCCGACGGCTCGGCTGCAGCGCTCGTCGAGCAGGACGGAGCGCTGCGCCTCGTCGACTACCGGACCGGTGCGTTGCGCAGGCTCTCGCAGCAGGCCCGAGGGTTGTTTGTCGGCGGGCCGGGCGTGTCCGTGCCGTCGCCTGTCAGCGTGCGCGTCGCACTCGGCCCGCTGCGTGGAGGAAGCGTCGCGTCGGTGCGCCTCGACGGGCGGGAGGCGAAGCGGATCCCGCTCGTGACGCGGCCGGCCGCGTTCGCCGCCGGCGGGGCACGACTCGCCGGCAGGCTGATCCTGCCGGTCGGCAGAGGCCCGTTCCCGGCGGTGGTGATCGTCCCGGGCTCGGTGCCGGCGCACCGCGACACGTACGACCTCTGGGCGCTCTTCTTCGCGTCCCGCGGTTTCGCCGTGCTCTCCTACGACAAGCGCGGCATCGGCGACTCGACCGGGCAGTACGTTCGCGCGGCCACCGAGGGCAACCTCCGGACACTCGCGTCGGACGCGCTCGCGGGCGTCGCCTGGCTCCGCCGTCAGCGTGACGTCGACCCGCGGCGGATCGGGCTCTCGGGCGGCAGCCAGGCGGGCTGGGTGATCGAGCTGGCGGCGTCGCGGTCGCCCAGCGTGCGCTTCGCCGCGATGCAGTCGGGCCCGGCGATGTCGGTCGGACGTCAGCTTGCGTACAGCGCGCTGACGAAGCAGGGAGTCGTCGATCCGACGGACGAGCAGGTCCACGCGGCTCTCGACGGTGTGCCCGACAGCGGCTTCGATCCGAGAGCCGCGCTCGCTGCTCTGACGATTCCCTTCCTCTGGCAGCTCGGCACAGTCGACAAGCGGATGTACACGCCCGAGACGCTCGCCGACCTCGCCGCGGTCACCGGCGGCGGCGCGCACGACTTCACCGTGCGGCTCTACCCCGGCGGAGCGCACTCGCTTCGTTTGACCGCCCACGGCCTGATCGCCGAAGAGCGGACGTCGCCGGGCTTCGTCCCCGGCGTGTTCTCCGATCTCGCCGCCTGGCTGCGCTCGCACGCGTGAGAACCGCGTGCGGCGGCCGGCCGGCAGCGCGCACGGGCTTGGCGGTACCGTTCAGGCGATGGCGGGTCGCGACGAGCGGCATGGCCGGGACCTCGACGACTGGTTCGACGAGCCCCAGGCCCCGAGCGCGCGCCGGCTGCGAGCG
>ORJL011301581.1_pt1 | contig 15029 bp, 15 predicted proteins | sample 1779941 | NCBI WGS metagenome assembly ORJL01 (sample SAMEA104232317, study PRJEB22302) | groundwater metagenome | biome: forest; feature: aquifer; material: groundwater | place: USA | collected 2011-08-07 | depth 5.8 m
ACCTGGGCCTGGCCGCCGCGATACAGTGGCAGGGAAGCGAGTTCCAAAAGCATTCCGGCATCTCGTGCGAGACTACCCTGGAGCCGGACGACCTGGTGCTGGAAGGTCGCCTGTCCACAGCCGTCTTCCGCATCGTGCAGGAAGCCCTCAGCAACGTGGCCCGCCACTCCGGGGCTGACAAGGTCGAGGTGAGCCTGCGCCGGTCTGGCGCTGGCCTCGACCTCATGGTGAGGGACAATGGCTCAGGAATACGTCCTCAGAAGGTCAAAGGTCTGGCCTCCCTGGGGATCGTGGGCATGACGGAGCGAGCGCTGGAGATGGGAGGCAAGTTGCGGATCACTGGCTCACCGGGCAGAGGGACCGTTGTTGCGGCGCACATCCCGCTGCCCGCACGGGGCCACCATGATTAGAGTGCTCATCGCCGACGACCATCCCGTGGTGCGCCAGGGGATCAGGCACATGATCGAGGGCGATGGGGACATCTCGGTAACCGGCGAGGTCGGGTCGGGAACGGAGCTTCTGGAAAAGGCCCGCCAGTGCCCGCACGACGTCATCCTGCTGGACATCAGCATGCCGGGTATGAGCGGCATCGAAGCTTTGAAACAGCTATCCGGAGCCCGCCCGCCTGTGCCCGTGCTGGTGATTAGCATGCACCCGGAGGAGCAGTATGCCCTTCGCGCCATCCGCGCGGGGGCCTCGGGTTACCTGAACAAAGAAGCGCCTCCCGAAGAGTTGACACGGGCCATACGGAAGGTAGCTGCGGGCGGGAAGTACGTGAGTCCTTCCCTGGCCGAGTCGCTGGCCACAATGGTTGGCTCCCAAGGCGGGCGGCCTCCGCACGAGTCCCTGTCCGACCGCGAGTACGAGGTGATGACCCTTCTGGCGAGCGGCAAACCGGCTGTGCAGATCGCGGAGGAGCTTGCCCTGAGCCCCAAGACCATCAGCATCTACCGCTCACGCATCCTGTCCAAGCTCGGGCTGAAGAACACAGCGCAACTGGTGCGCTACGCGCTCCAGAACAACTTGGCGAGATAAGTGACGCCGAGCACTCTCCTTTGCGGCCTTTCCATCATTACCAGGTCACCATAAGAAAAAGGCTACTACTAACTGTAGGCATTTGACCATAGCCGCCGCAGGCACGCCGTGCTATCCTCAGGACGTTAGGTGTCTTCAGCCGGCGGCGTGCTCTTTGCGCCGGCAGCTTCATCGGGGCCTGCTGTGCCCACACCATCGCTCTCGCTCATAACGCTAGCCGCGGTAAGGGAGAACAAGCTACATGCCGCAATTGAGAATACTGATTGTCGAAGATGAAGCCATCGCAGCACTGGATACACAGATGATGCTGGATAAGATGGGCTACGGGATGTCCGAGATCGCTGGTTCAGGAGAAGAGGCTGTCGCCAGAGCCGCAGAGACGCGCCCCGAGCTGATACTGATGGATATCCATCTTCCCGGGAAGATCGACGGGGTGGCGGCTGCTGCGCGCATCCGAGCCGACCTCGACGTCCCGGTCATATACGTTACGGCTTACGCGGACGCAGAAACTCTGCAGCGGGCCGGTGCCACTGTTCCCTACGGCTATCTGGTCAAGCCATTTCGCGATACGGACCTGCGGGTCGCCATCGAGATGGCGATGTTCAAGTATCGGGCTGAGAAAGAGATCCAGGGACTCAACAAACAGTTGGAGGCTCAGAAAGAGATCGAGGGACTGAACAAGGAACTGGAGGCCTTCGCCTATGCCGTTTCCCATGACCTTCGTGCGCCGCTCAGGGCCATCGACGGCTTCAGCAGGATCATCCTCCAAGACTACGAGGACAAGCTCGATCCTCGCGGGGTGGACTATCTGACGCGGATTCGCAACGCTACTCAGCTTATGGGACAGCTCATTGATGCTCTTTTGGCACTTTCCCGCGTGACACGGGGAGACCTGCGCCGCCAGAGCGTGGACCTCAGCCAACTGGCGCGGTCCATCGCCCAAGTGTTGAGGAGTGGCCAGCCGGAACGGCAGGTGACCTTCGCAATTTCTGACGGCCTGACGACGGAAGGCGACCCCGCCCTTCTCCGGGTGGTGATGGAGAACCTGTTGGCCAATTCGTGGAAGTTTACCAGCAAACACCCCACGGCCACCATCGAGCTCGGTGGCACACCGCAGAAGGATACTTTCTTCGTCAGGGATGACGGTGCTGGATTCGACATGGAGTACGGAGACAAGCTCTTTGGAGCATTCGAGCGCCTGCACACCAGAGCGCAGTTCGAGGGCACAGGCATCGGCCTGGCCACCGTTCAGCGCATCGTTCATCGCCACCGCGGCAAAGTCTGGGCCGAAGGCGCCGTGGAAAAAGGTGCGACGTTCTACTTCACCCTGCCGAAAGGAGAAGGCCGTGCAACAGAAGCCAGTCATCCTCCTGGTGGAGGATAACCCCGATGACGAAGAGCTGACGCTGCTAGCCCTCAAAGAGAACAAGGTCCTCAATGAGGTTGTGGTGGCCCGGGACGGCGCGGAGGCCCTGGAATACCTGTTGAGCGATGGGGCCCGGCTTCCCCAAATGGTATTGCTGGACCTCAAGCTCCCCAAGATCGATGGGCATGAAGTGCTGAAGCGGATGCGGGCTGACCCGCGGACGAAACTATTGCCCGTGGTCGTCCTGACGTCTTCCAGGGAAGAGGAGGACGTGGTCAAGGCGTACCTGCGAGGGGCCAACGCCTACGTGCGCAAGCCGGTGGACTTCGACCGGTTCACCAGCGCGGTCCGCCAGTTACAGCTCTTCTGGCTTGTGCTGAACGAGGCCCCGCCAGCAGGTAGGGTCGAGGGCGGCAAGGCAGACCCGCCGAAGGGATGAGGGACGCCAGTAGGCACATCAATTGGGGCGGAAATGGGGCATATAGGGCAGGGTTTCACTGCCCGCGTCTCCCATCGGGCGCGGTCCCCGTGCCCCTGAGTGAGGCGTTGCCAGGAAAGGAGGTTTCCCTTGGCCATACCTCTTCGCGTTCTCATAATCGAGGACTCCGCGGATGACGCCTCGTTGATGGACACACGGCTACAGGAAGCCGGTTATGCGCCGTCCGTTCTCCGGGTGGCCACCTCCGCCGACCTGCGGACGGCGCTGGCGGCGGGACCCTGGGACCTCGTGCTGGCAGACCACAACGTGCCCGGCATGAACGTCGCCGACACATTGCGGGCGGTAAAGGCTACCGACTATGATGGGCCTTACCTTATCGTATCTGGCATAGCCAGTCTGGAGGAAGCCATCCCTCTGCTGAAGAACGGTGCTCATGATTTCATTAGCAAGGCCAACCTGGCGCGCCTCGGCCCCGCCGTGAAGCGGGAGCTTGAGGCCGCCCAAGAGCACGCCGCCAAACGCGCGACCGAGAAAGCCCTGGCCGAGAGAAACCACCAGTTGGAAGTCATCTTGAATATTAGCCACATCCTGGCCGATGTAGGGCCCTCCGCCGTCAGAGTGAGCAAGAGCCTGAGAATCCTGAGGGACCTGGCCCAAGCGGATGAAGCGCTCCTGAGAGTGCCGGACGAGACTCAACTCGCTTTGAAGCTCTGGGCCCACAGCTGCGATGGTCTGGAACCTATCCGGGACGTCATTCCCGTTGAAGCCGAAACCCCGGCGGTGCGCGCCTTCAAACTCGGCCGCACGGTGGTCTCCAACTACTTCCGCCGCGAATTCCCGGTTGCTGCCTCCACCATAGCTCCCACTGCAGAGGCCGTTCTCTCCGTGCCGCTTGTCCAGACCGGACAGACCTTTGGGGCGCTCGTCTTGGTGTCCAGACGTAAGGGTCACTTTTCCAATCCGATCGTCTCTCTGGTGGAGGGTATCGCGGGGCACATCACCCCTTACTTATACCAGGCCAAACTGCACTTTGAACTGGAGCAACGCCATCACGAGCTCGCCGCGCTGAACGCGATGTTCCAACAACACTTGAACCAGCGTTTTGCGGCCGTGGAAGCCAATGTCGAACTATTGAAGGCCATCGAGCAAATCGGCCATATCGTAGCCACGATCCATGGGGGCAAGCGGCCAAGCTCTTTTGAGCCACGCATCTCGCCAGTGGATGGACCAACCCCGCCTCCTGCTACCGGCGCGGCGCCACCTCCAGATTCCGCGCCTGAGGCCTGACCCGCCCCGGCTACCCACGCGGCGCAGTCCCGCGCGCTGGCACCACGTGCTCGGTCATCAAGGGACAGACCTTCGACCTGGATCCCACACATGCGCATCCGCCGCTTCCTGGCCAAAGGCTCGTCCTGTATTCCTTCCCCGCATAAGGACCGCGATAGGGTAGATTGTACGCGGCCACGCCGCTTGACAGGGTGGCGAAAGATGCTAGAATTATGGTCGAACCGCCTGGCTTGGGGAGAAGGCGGCCGCAGCCAAGGACTGAAGGGCACTATAGGTAACGAACACCACGTATAAGGAGGAAAGACTGTGGCTCAGCAGACCAAAGAGGCGCCAAAGAAGGAGATCAACTGGCGGGGACTTATCGGATTCCTGGTTTTCCTGGGGGGCATCGTGCTGGCTGTCATCGGAGGACTGGTCGCGCCCGGTGAGGGCACCATCATCTTGATCCTGGTGCTCCTGGGTATCGCTATCGGCTTCCTCAACATCACGGCCAAGGAAGCCATCCCGATGATGATCGCGGCCATAGCGCTCATCACTGTCGGCAGGACTGGCTTCGAAGCTCTGAATGACATATCCGCCGGCTTCGGCGACTCCATCAACGACGTTCTGGCTTACTTCTCGCAGCTCATGGCTCCGGCTGCTGTCATCTCCGCAGCGCGGGCACTCCTGAGCTTCGCTCTCCCCGGCGGCGACGACTAGGTCTAGCTCCAGAAGAAACGTTCAGCCAAAGGAAGGGGGTCGTTGCGGCGACCCCCTTCTTCTTTGTTCTAGCCAGGCCAGCCTGCTATGCCTGCGGATGAACGATGACCTTCAGGCACTCCCCGGCACCGGCCACCATCTGAAAGCCTTCCCCCGCGCGCTCCAGGGGCAGCCGGTGGCTGACCATCTCCACCACGTTGACACGCCGGCAGTGGATCAACTCCAGGGCATCATAGTGGTCAGCCGGGCTGGCAGCGTAGGAAGTGGCCAGCGTGACATCGGTGCGCCAGAACACGTCATTGACCGGGAGGGGCAGGTGATAGCCAGGCCCCGTTGGCGCGAAGAAGAGCACCGTCCCACCCCGCTCCACTGCCTTCAGCGCCAGTTCCAGCGCCGGGGCCGCCCCCGTGCAGACGATGACGAGATCAGCCAGGCGACCATCGTTGACTTGTCGGAGACGCGCCAGGACATCTTCGCCGCTACGCACCGCCACATCCGCGCCGAACCGGAGGGCAGCCTTCAGCCGGTAGTCGAGGACGTCGGTGGCCACAATGCGCCCCGCCCCCAGGGCGCGCGCCAGTTGTATGTGAAGGAGTCCCGCCACTCCGCTCCCCAGGACCAACACGCTCTGACCCGGCGACAGCCCCACTCGCCTCTGGGCGCGCAGGACGCACGCCAGGGGTTCGATGAAGGTGGCCTCCTCGTAGGAGACCTCCGCAGGCAGGGGATAGACGCCCCGGTCTACGTTGATGGCCGGAAGCCTCACGTATTCGGCGAAGCCGCCGGGGTCGAAGTGCGTGACGCGCAAGGTATCGCAGACAGTGGGATGCCCGCTTCGGCAGTAATGGCAGGTGTTGCACGGCACATGATGAGAGGCCGAGATGCGGTCGCCCAGCTTGTATGCGGAGACGCCTTCTCCCACCGCCACAACCTCGCCGCCAACTTCGTGGCCCAGGACGAGCGGCGTCCTGTCCTTCCGGTACCACTCCAGGACATCGCTGCCGCAGATGCCACAGGCGTTGACACGCATGAGAATCTCGCCGGCGCCGATGCGGGGGACCGGCATCTCCTCCAGGAGGACCCGGCTGTTGCTGTAATACATGGCTACACGCATGGTTTCCCCTTTGGAGTGCGACGGCTTGCCGCCGCCTTTGGGGCCTACGCCTTCGATAGCACCTTGCCCTTTTCTGCGGCCAGGACCTCGGCGGCCTGCTTGACCGTCGCCCCCTCGTGCACAATGGCGCGGATGGCCCTTATCATGCCCACGGGGGACTCGGACTGGAAGATGTTGCGCCCCATGTCGACGCCTACCGCGCCCCGGGACACCGCGTCGTAGGTGAGTTGAAGGACGTCGCTGTCCGACTCCATCTTGGGGCCGCCGGCGATGACCACCGGCACGGGACAACCCCTGACCACCCTCTCGAACTCCTCGCAGTAGTAGCTCTTCACGATGCGCGCGCCCAGTTCGGCGGCGACACGGCAACAAAGGGCCAGATAGCGGGCTTCCCGTTTTTCCAACTCCCGTCCTACGGAGGTGACGGCCAGGGTGGGCATCCCGTACTCCTCGGCCTCGTCCACCAGCTTGGACAGAGCTGTCAAAGTACTGTGCTCGTTCTCGGTCCCGACGTGGATGGAGAGCGCCACGGCTGTGGCGTTGAGGCGCACCGCCTCCTTCACCGAGGTTGTGATGCCTTCCCTGGTCAGGTCGGGACCGGCCAGGGTCATGCCTCCCGACACCCTGAGGATGACGGGGGTGGTCCTGGCGGCGTCAAGGGAGTTCCGCATGATGCCCCGGGCCACCATAACCGCGTCGGCGTAGGGCAGCAAGGGCTGGACGGTCTTGCCGACGTCCTCCAGCTTCCTGATGGGGCCCTGGAAGTATCCGTGGTCCAACGCCAAAAACACGGCGTGACCTGTCTGCGGGCTGATAAGCCTCGCCATGCGGTTCTTCATTCCCCAATCCATATCACAACCTCCTTCGCTAGCTACGGACAATGGTATTTTACCATGCGGACGAAGGGGAAGGGAAACGGCATTGCCAAGATCAGTGACTGAGGTAACATCTCGTCTGCGCCACGACATCTGCTATACCCCAGGATTAATCCTGGGGTATAGCCCTTCTCGGCAAGCTCGGGGCAAGCTCTTTCGATGACACGCCCTGGGGCCAATGTCATCCTGAACGGAGTGAAGGATCTTAGGACTCGCCGCTGTGCCAGGACAGTCCTAAGATCCTTCCCCTTCCCCCCGACGCGTCGGGGTTCCGGTTCAGGATGACAACGATACACATGCTCAAACATTGTACCATCTGCAGTTGCCAGGTCGGCCAAGCCCCGCAACGGTCCATTTGTCTAGCGACACAGCAGCTAGTAGAATGGACTCAACCTGTTCGAGGAGGCACAAGTGAAGATCACCCGTCTCTACACCGGACCCGATGGCGAATCGCACTTCGAGGACATAGATTTCCCCTTGAAGCGCGTGGGGGACGCCCAGGAGCAATCGGAAGTCATCTACAAGGCCAAGGGAGTCGTCCTCCGCAGGACCAGCGCCAACATGGACCTGAGCTGGCACCCGGCGCCCCAACGGCAACTGGTGATCACCCTTTCCGGCCAGGGAGAGATAGAGGTGGGCGACGGCACCAAGCGCCGCTTCGGGCCTGGAGACATCATGCTGGCGGACGACTTGACGGGGCGAGGGCACATCACCCGGGCCGTGAACAACCAGCCCCGCACTTCCCTCTGGGTAACGCTGGAGTGAGGGGGGACAGAGATAGAGAAGGGAGATAGAGACAGAGTAAAGAGGCAGAGTGTCCTTTCCTATCTCTATCTCAAATCTCTGTCTCGTATCTAGAAGCAGCATGTTCAAGTTTGAACGGCTCGAAGTTTGGAAGAAGTCTGTAGACCTCCATCAGAAGGTGCAGTTGTGCTGTGAGGCACTGGATTCAAGAGACCAGTGGTCCCTCGGAGAGCAACTAAGGCGGGCCTCGCTATCGGTGTCCACGAACATAGCCGAAGGGGCAGGAAGAGACGGGGTCCGAGAAGCCAGAAACTTCTTCAACATTAGCAAGGGCTCGGTCTATGAGGTGGTGAGCCTGCTGTACGTGATGAAGCAGCGGCGTCTCTTACAGCCTAATGACTACGATACCTTATACAACCAGTGCGATGAGATAGCCATGATGCTCAGTGGACTCATGAAGAGGTAGCCGATGCGCTGTCCGTCTCTGTCCCTGTCTCTGTCTCTATCTCAAGTCTCTATCTCTATCTCGTATCAGGAGGCCCCATGCCCAGAAAAAGAGCCTTGATGATGGTCAAGCTGGACCCCCCGGCGGAGCGGGAGGCTGAATGGAACGACTGGTACGCCGGACATGTCGCCGCCCGCCTCGCGCTGCCGGGCTGGCTGTCCGGACGCCGCTTCGTCCGGATGGATGGCATCCCCAGAGAGACCGCCGTTGCGGGAGAAGCCAAGTATCTTGCCCTCTACGATCTGGCCGGCGTGGATGTGCTGAAGTCGGAGGCCTACGATAGGCTACGGGAACAAGAAGCGACCCGGGGCCAAGACAGCTTTGATGTGCAGGTCTTCAAACTGCCCAAGTTCGCCCGCGGCATCTACGAACAAATATACCCAGAGGAAGGCGACTACCGCCCGCCGCCTTCTCGATTCGTTTCTGTCATGGGACACGAGGTACCCAGGAACCGGCAGAGGGAGTTCGCGGCCTGGTATGACACAGAACACATCCCAAGTCTGATGGTCCGTCCCGGCTACCTCACTTGCCGGCGCTTCAAGCTCAGCCGGGACATCTCTCCGATTGTAAGCAACGGCGGCACTTTGCCGACATACCTGACGGTGTATGACATAGAGAGCGAGCGGGTCTTCGAAAGGGGCGCTTCCCAGCCGGCGGCCCCCACTCCCTGGACCCAGTGGGTGCGCAGTTGGTACACGCGCAAGATGAGCATGGTGGCCCGCCGTATCTATCCGAAGGACTGAAAAGGCAATTCGTCATGTCCGTCACCATAGGCACCACGTAGGATAAGAATGACCTGTCCGCTCATGGTTCGAGAGCCTCACCACGAGCGGACATAAGCACCGCTCACCCTGAGGTTCTCGAAGGGCGAGCGGCATTTTCGCAGAAGTAGGGAGGATAATCATGGCAGACCAGGGAAAACGGCTTGAAGGCAAGGTTGCCATCGTCACCGGCGCCGGGTCGCGGGGCCCCGGGATCGGCAACGGAAAAGCGACGGCGGTCCTCTTCGCCCGGCAGGGCGCCCGGGTCCTGATCCAGGACCTCTATCCCGAACGCGCCCAGGAGACGCTGGACCTCATCCGCTCCGAGGGCGGCCAGGCGAGCTCCCTGGCCGGGGACGTGACCAGGATCGAGGACTGCCAGGCCATAGTCTCTGCCGCTGTCCAGCGCTATGGCAAGCTGGACATCTTGCACAACAACGTGGGGATTGATAGCAACGGGACCGTCGTAAGCATGAGCCTGGAAGAGTACGATCGCGTCATGGATGTGAACGTCAAGAGCATCGTGCTCATGAGCCGGGTAGCGATTCCTCAGATGATCGCGGGAGGCGGGGGCGCCATCACCAATATAGCCTCTGTGGCAGCCCTGCGCCCGCGCGGCATGGACGCCTACTCGACTTCCAAGGGCGCGGTCATAGCCCTGACGCGGGCCATGGCCCAGTCCCATGCCGCGGACCGTATTCGGGTGAACTGCATCGTGCCGGGCATGGTCTTCACGCCCATGGTCGCCGACGGCATGGCGGACCAGACCAGGCAAGGGCGTCGGATGTCCACCCCGCTTCAGACCGAAGGCACGGCCTGGGACATCGGGTGGGCGGCAGTCTATCTGGCCAGCGACGAGGCGCGCTGGGTTACCGGCGTTGCCCTTCCCGTGGATGGCGGCGCACTGGTGACCAGGCGTTCATGGTGAGCAAATCACTCCGGAGCCATCTCCCAATAATGGCGATGGGGAAACCGCCGGCTGCACCTGGCGGGTGGAACAGCGTAGTCTCCTGTCATTCTGACGCGAAGCGGAAGAATCTTAGGACTTGCCTCAGTGCAGCGTCAAGTCCAAGATCCTTCACCACGCCTGCGGCGGGTTCAGAATGACGAGCAACGTGGGCCGCCTGGGTCAATCGCCACCCTTGAGGCCGTGGGAAGCTTGACATATGTGCTAGCTAGATGTAAACTTGGCCACTAGGTGTTGGGGAGCACCGAGGGCTGGCCCCCGAGGCTGAGCCCTCACGACTGTAGGAGGTAGAATGAGGCGCGGACTTCTGCTCCTGGTTTCAGCGGTACTGGTTGCAATGGTATCCCTGGCATTCTTATCGGCGTGCGCGAAGGAGTCCACGCCCCAAGTCTTCCGGACCAACATTTCCGGCGAGCCCGCCACCATAGACCCGAACAAGGCGTCCTTCGCCAGCGAGATAACTATAGCCAAGCAACTCTTCAGGGGCCTGCTCGGCTTCAACCAGGACCTGAGCCTGAAGCCAGTGGTGGCCCGAGAGATCCCATCGCTGAGCAATGGTGGCATCTCCGACGACGGCACGACCTACACATTCAAGATGCGCCCCGGCGTAACCTGGAGCGACGGCAAGAGAGTGACCGCAAACGACTTCGAGTTCGGCATCAAACGCATGTTGAGCCCTGAAGTGGCGTCCGAGTACGCTTCCTTCTACTTCGACATCCAGGGCGCTGAGGCGTACAACGGGGCCGGAGAGAAGGACGAGGCAGCCAAGAAACAACTCAGGGACGCTGTGGCCGTGAAGGCGGTGGATAGCACCACGCTCCGCATCACCCTGGCGCAGCCACGGCCGACTTTCCTTTCTATCATGGCGCTGTGGCCTGCTTTCGCGACCCGGGAAGACGTCATCGCCAAGCATGGGGACCAGTGGACCGAAGCCGGCAATCTCATCGGCAACGGGCCCTTCATACTCAGCGAGTGGGTGCACCAGGACCACCTCACCCTCAAGCCCAATCCCAACTACTGGGGCGACGACAAGGCGAAGGTGGACGAGGTCCAGATCAGGATGATCACCGACGCCAACGCCGCCCTGACGGCCTACAAGAACAACGAGTTGGATATGGTCGGCGTTCCTGCGGGAACGGAGAGGGCCACCCTGGCCGACCCGACGCTGAGCAAGGAGATCTTGCGCTTCAACGAGTTGACCACCTTTGCCTTCCAGTTCAACGTCACGGTGCCGCCCTTCAACAACGTGAAGGTGCGGCAGGCCATCGCCACCGCCATTGACCGGGACACCTACATTGACAAGGTGCGCGGTGGCGTGGGCAAGCCGGCGCTGAGCTGGATCCCGCCGGGCATGCCGGGCTACGACGCCAACCTGGGTCAGGAATACAAGTTCAATGTGCCCAGGGCCAAGCAGTTGCTGGCTGAGGCGGGATACTCTGATGTTTCGAAACTGCCAGCCATCAAGTTCCAGTACGCTGATGCCGCCAACAACAGGGTTGTCGCCCAGTTCTTGGACGCGCAGATGAAGGAGAACCTGGGCATCACCATCACGCTGGAGCCGATGGAATCGAGGGCATTCTCGCAGTTGATCAACAATGAGCAGGAGACATGGGCGCTCTTGGGATGGGGCGCCGACTACCCCGACCCGGACAACTGGCTTCCCGAGCTCTTTGGCACGGGGGCGACCATCAACCACACCCTCTACAGCAATAAGCAGTTCGATGACATCGCGACGCGGGCCAAGAAAGAGCTGGACAACGCCAAGCGCCTCCAACTGTGGGCGGATGCCCAGAAGATCGTCATCTCGGAGGCCCCTATCGCTACCATCTTCTACCGGGAGCGGTTCTGGCTCAAGAAGCCGGCGGTGACAGGCCTGAAGCACACCAGCATGGATGGTGCGGTCCCCGGAGACTTCTTCTTCGCGGAGGTCTCTCTGGCGAAGTAGCTGGCGCAGGGCCTATAATTGAATTGGTTGCGGCGGGGCTCTGATAACCGATCAGGGCCCCGCTTGTTCAAAGGGGATAGGAAGCCACCTTGCTGAAATTTGTGGTCCGCCGCGCGCTCTGGATCATCCCGGTGCTGCTGGCCGTGGCGTTCATCACCTTTTCCCTCATGCACCTGGTTCCGGGCGGGCCCTGGGACCGGGAGAAGACCCTGGCTCCCCAGGTGGTGGAGAACCTGAACCGGAAGTACGGCCTGGACAAGCCTTTCGTAGTGCAGTTCGGGAACTATATCTGGGGCGTTCTCAGGGGAGACCTGGGCATCTCCTACCAGTACCAGAACCGCGCCGTGACCGACATCCTCCGCGAGGGCCTTCCCAAGACGGCCTCCCTGGGCATCATCGCTTTTGCCCTGGCCCTCCTCATAGGAATCCCCTTGGGCATGGCTGCGGCTCTGAAGCAGAACTCGGCCATAGACTACGCCTCAGTGTTCTTCTCCACAATCTTCGCCAGTATCCCCGGTTTCGTCCTGGGCATCTTGCTGATGATCCTGTTCTCCGCAGTGCTTCATCTCCTGCCTGCTGGGGGTTGGGGGGGGTTGGGTGATGTCAAGAAGCTCATAATGCCGTCCTTCGCTCTGGCAGCGCTGCCTGCGGCCTACATCGCCAGGATCACGCGGGCCAGCATGTTGGAAGTGATGCGGCAGGACTACGTGCGGACGGCCCGGGCCAAAGGACTGGCGGAGCGGACCGTCATGGCCAGGCACATGCTGCGCAACGCCCTGATACCGGTCATGACCATCGCCGGGCCGGAGTTGGCCTTCCTCGTGTCCGGGTCCTTCATCGTGGAGAACCTGTTCTCCATCCCTGGCATCGGCCGCCTCTTCGTGCTGGGCGTGGGCGCGAGAGATTACGGCCTCATCATGGGGACCATACTGTTCTATGCTTTCACCGTGGCGCTGGTCAACCTCATCGTGGACGTGCTGTACGCGGTGGTCGACCCGAGGATCCGGTATGACTAGGAGCGTAATTGAGAGTTCCCATGGCCTGTTGGTGCCTTGCTCAAGACTCACCTGCCACGGTACAGACCCGGCCTGGGTGAAGCTGACTTCGCAGGAAGCTACCTATACCCCACACTTAAGTGTGGGGTATACGCCCGCCGCCCGCCTCGTGAGGAGCACCTGTGAGGCACCCTTCTCGTGGAAGAGCATCAAGCCGCCGAGTGTGGGGCTCGTAGGGGCAGACCTACGTGTCTGCCCTCCCCAGGGCGAACACACAGGTTCGCCCCTGCGTGCCCCAGGGAACTCGTGTTTTCGTAGGAATCAGGAGCATTAATGGCAGTTGTAGCGGCTGAGAGCGCCCGGCCCCACCACACCCTCTGGGGCGACGCCCTCATCAGACTGAGGCGCAACCGTCTGGCCGTAGCCGGAGGCATCACCATCCTTCTCATCACCCTGGCAGCCATTCTGGTCGAGTTTGTCAGCCCCTACAAGTTTGACCAGTCGTCTTACGACTCGATCCTCGAAGGGCCAAGCTGGTCTCACCCCTTTGGCACCGCCCAGTTGGGGCAGGACGTCCTGACCCGGCTACTCTACGGCGCACGGACGTCCCTGGCTGTCGGCATCTTCACGCAGCTCATAGTCCTGAGCATCGGCATACCCATCGGAGCGCTGGCCGCGGCTGCCGGAGGCCGAGTGGACAACCTGGTGATGCGCTTCGTGGACATCATGTATGCCTTCCCGGACATCCTCCTCATCATCCTTATCATGTCCATCCTGGGCCGCAGTATCTTCATGCTCTTCCTGGCCATCGGGCTGGTGGCCTGGGTCAACGTGGCCCGCCTGGTGCGCGGCCAGATCCTGTCTCTCAAACAACGTGATTTCGTCACCGCCTCCCGGGCCATGGGCGCTTCCGGGTGGTACATAACATTCCGGCACCTCCTGCCCAACTCTCTGGGCCCTATCATCGTAGTCGTCACTTTCAATGTGCCCCGCGCCATCTTCGCCGAGGCAGCCCTCAGCTATATCGGCATCGGGGCCAACACCCCAAGCTGGGGCACCATGATCCGGGATGGCAACGACGTCATCTTCGCCGCTCCCCACCTGGTGGCCTTCCCCGCCATAGCCGTGGGCATTCTGATGCTGTCTTTCACCTTCCTGGGCGACGGCCTGCGCGACGCCCTCGACCCGCGGTTGCGAAGATGAGCGCTGCCCCTCTGCTGCGGGTGAACGGTCTCCGGACCCACTTCTACACCCAGGACGGCGTGGTCAAGGCAGTCGACGACGTCTCCTACGAGGTGGGCAAGGGCGAGACTATCGCCCTGGTGGGAGAGAGCGGCTGCGGCAAGACCGTGAGCGCCCTGTCCATCCTGCGCCTCATCGCACAGCCGCCAGGCAAAGTGGTCGCCGGGGAGGTCTGGTTCGATGGCGTTGACCTTCTGAAACTGTCCGATGAAGAGATGCGAAAGGTCCGCGGCGGCAAGATTGCCATGATCTTCCAGGAGCCTATGACTTCGTTGAACCCGGTGCTCACCATCGGTCGCCAGCTCACCGAAGCCTTGGAGGTACACCAGGGATTGAGGAGCCGGCAGGCCCAACTGGAAGCGGTCCGGCTGCTGGACTTAGTGGGCATCCCCCAGGCGGAGAAGCGGCTTAAGAACTTCCCCCATCACTTCAGCGGGGGCATGAGGCAGCGCGTGATGATCGCTATGGCCATCTCGTGCCGTCCCCAACTCATCATCGCCGATGAGCCCACCACTGCCGTGGACGTCACCATACAGGCCCAACTCCTGGAGTTGCTCAAGAGCATCAAGAAAGAGATTGACACCGCGCTCATCCTCATCACTCACAACCTGGGCATAGTGGCCCGCTACGCCCAGCGAGTCTACGTGATGTATGCCGGTCAGATGATGGAGCACGGCTCGGCCCAGGACATCTACCACGATCCCAGACACCCGTACACTGCGGGCCTGCTGACTTCCGTGCCTCGTTTGGACGAGCCCAGAAAGGTCCGCTTGCAGCCCATCGAGGGCCAGCCGCCGGACCTCATCTCACCCCCGCTGGGGTGCCCGTTCTACCCTCGCAACCCGTACGCCATACCTGTGTGCCGCGAGAAGCGCCCCGACCTGGCGGAGCTGGCCCCTGGCCACTACGCCGCGTGCTGGGTCGCACAACAAGGTCAGACACCATGGCTGAAGAAATCCTAGTCGAAGTAAAGGGCCTAACCAAGCATTTCCCCGTCACGTCGGGCCCCTTCCCCCGGAGGACGGGGGGGGGGGGTAAAGGGGGGGGGGGGGGGG
>ORJL010323075.1_pt1 | contig 15025 bp, 6 predicted proteins | sample 1779941 | NCBI WGS metagenome assembly ORJL01 (sample SAMEA104232317, study PRJEB22302) | groundwater metagenome | biome: forest; feature: aquifer; material: groundwater | place: USA | collected 2011-08-07 | depth 5.8 m
CCGCGGCGGATGTCGTCGGCTTCTCTCGTGTTGCTGCGACCTCGGCGGACTGGAACGGTGAAGTCGTCGCGGATTTCGCCGCCCTCGAACGCGCGGGACACACAAGTCGCGGCATCGACGCGATCCCGCTCGGCCCAGGTACGCCGGAGGAATATGGATTCGTCCTGAGCAATTGGCACGCCGGGTGGTCGCTCACGCAGGGGAACGTCGGCCTGTTCCGCGAGATGTGCGGTGTGCTCCGGCGGCGAAGCGTCGGCCGCCCGCTTCTCGTGAAGAATCCCTGGGACTTCGGGAACGCGTCCTGGATCCGAAGCCAATTCCCCGACGCACGATTCGTCTTCCTTCATCGGGATCCACGGGAGACGCTGAGCTCCACGCTGCGCATGATGCTCGCCTACTTGAATCACCGAAACCCGTATCTCGCGATCCTCAGCGCGTCGTATCGCCGCTTCATCGAAGCCGGGTTTCCGTTCCGCGTCGCCCGTTGGGTTTGTGTGAACCACGCCGACTGGATCGTCCGTGCCGCGTTGTGGCACTCGGCGAGGCGCGCCGCCCGGTATCTCCGCGAGCGTCCGCTCCTGCCGCAGGATCGGTGCTACGATCTTCGCTTCGACGATCTATGCGCCGATCCGCGGGGCTCGTTGAATTCGCTCTTCGCCTTTCTGCATGTGGATGCGGACTCCACGACGCACGCTGCTCAAGTGAAGCGACCGCCCGTTCGGATCGCGCCGGAAGTGGTCCGTCACGAAGTTCGCATTCGCAGAGCGTTCGCGAAATACGCCCGCCAGCTCGGCTACGACTTGGGCGCTCCGCTCGCTGGGGATGAGCATCCCCGATGAACCGATTCCACCACGTCGCCTTTCGCACGCTGACTCTCGGCCTGCGTGCCTACCAACGCCTCTTCTTGGATCTGCACGTCAGTGGGCGAGATCGCATTCCCCGGGGTCCCAAGATCTACGTCACCAACCACATCACCTCCACCGATCCCTACTGGGTGCTTCCCGTGTTCACGGAGCCGGTGCATGTCATCATTGGTCCGGGTTACCAATCCAAGCTCGGAGCACTCGTGCTGGATGCGTTCGAGCAGATCAACGCCATGCCCGAACACCGCCAGTCGGTCGTCGACAAGGCCGTGGGATATCTTCAAGGAGGAGAATCGATCTACACCGCGCCGGAAGGCGATATTCAACCGCTCTTCCAGCTAGGGCGGTTCTATCCCGGCGTCGCCAGGATCTATCGCCGCGCGCGTGTGCCCATTGTTCCCATCGCGCTGCACGCGCCGCAGGAAGCCATGCGCGAGTTTCCGCGGTTGGATATGGTGGTTGACGGTCGTCGCTATCGAACGGTCTTCGTCTTGCGAGGGAAGTACTTCATCAACGTCGGCGAACCCTTCATGCCAAACGTTCGCACCGATCGACTGGAAGCGGAGGACAACGAGCGGATCATGGATGAGTTGAAGGAGCGGGTTCGGGGACTGGTGGACGAAATTGGTCGGCTGGCACATTCGTACGACAGAACTTTGGGAGAGTAGAATCGGCGAAATGACAAGAGTTCGGCGGCTGTACCATGTCCTTCGTCTGCTCGGTCCGCGGTTCGTCGTGCGCCGGGCGCGGTTGGTGGCGGATCATGCGCTGGGGATCACGCGGAGGCGGTTCGCCGCGCGACCTTGGGAATCGATCGCGCTACGGGATATCGTTCGCCCCGGCGTCCCGGTCGCCGTCGGAGAATACGCGAAGTTCAAGTCGGAGAACGCTCCGCCGTTTCTGTTTCCGCTCGGTGAGCCTCCGAATCCGCGAAGGCACGGGTTCTCGCACGCGGGAATGCGAACGCCGTCGCTGGAGGAGCGGCTCGGTTTGCTGACGGAGGGACGCTGCGTCTACTTCTTTCAGACTCCGTCACCGGTGCCAATCGATTGGCACTACAACCCTTTCGGCGATTTCCATGCTCCATCGGATGAAGTCTGGTGCGACATTCCAGACTTCTCGCCGACCTCCGGCGACGCCCGCACCATGTGGGAACCCTCCCGCGCGGCCTGGGCGATTGATTTGGCGCGGGCGGGGGCAATCGGATTGCCATGCGACGCGAACGCGACCTTCTGGCGAATGCTCGACTCCTGGATGCACGACTGTCCGCCTTTTCTCGGATTCCAGTGGAAATGCGGGCAAGAGGCGGCGACGCGACTGATCGCGGCGTCCCTTGCATTCTGGAGTCTGTCACAGTCCCAGCGCGCCGCGCCCGAGCGATGGTTGCCATTCGCGCGATTGGCCTGGGCGACGGGATATCGCATCGCAGGTCACATTTCCTATGCGATCTCCCAGGGGAATAATCACGCTCTGTCCGAGGCGTGCGGGCTGCTGCTGGTCAGTCATTTGTTCCCTGAATTCCGCGAGGCGGAACGATGGGGAAAACTCGGGCGGCGCGTGATGGAGACGCAATTGCGTCGACAATTCCATTCGGACGGGAGTTATGTGCAATGGTCATTCAACTACCAACGTGTCGCTCTGCAAGTCTCCACACTCGCTCTGCGCTTGGCCGAGCTTGGCGGACGACCGTTCGACCGCGAACTGTATCAGAGACTAGGAACCAGTGCGCCGTTCCTGCATCAGATGATGGAATCGCGCACGGGCCAACTACCAAACTATGGGAACAATGACGGCGCCTGGGTGCTTCCGTTGAGCGAGTGCGACGTGTCCGATTTCCGACCGGCGATCCAATCTGCATATTTCCTTGCGGAAAGAAAGCGTCTCCTGCCGCCGGGCCCCTGGGATGAGGATTTGATGTGGCTATTCGGTCCGACGGCATTGGACCACGCAGTCAAGGGTGCCTCCTCCCAAGTCGCTAGTCCGCAACAGTCCGTCACACTTCCCGTCGGCGGTTATCATACACTGCGACGCGGTCAGAGTTGGGCGATGCTGCGATGCCATACCTACCAATCCCGTCCCGGTCAGTACGACGCCATGCACCTTGATCTATGGTGGAAGGGATTGAACCTTCTTCAAGACACAGGGACGTTCCAATACTATGTCCCCGGTCGTGAGGACATCGCCGAGTACTTCGGAGCGTCTCGGGCGCACAACACGGTTCAGTTAGACGGCGCGGACCCGTGTGAGTGGGCGTCGCGGTTCCTGCACGTCCCGTGGAGTCGCGCGCGAGTCCGCCGCTTCGACGCCGCCGGTGATGGCCCCTGGTGTATCGAGGCGGAGCGCTATGACTATGATCGGAGTCCTTGGCGCGTACTGCATCGACGAACGATCCTTTCGCTCCCGGCGGACGTCTGGGTGGTCGTGGATGACTTGCTGGGATCCGGGAAGCACCGCGCGGTTGTGTATTGGCATTTGCCCGACTTGAGTGTCCAGTCGGACGAACACCGCCGGTGTGTATGCATGTCGACGCGTGAAGGAGACTTCAGCGTACACGTCTCGTTGTCGTCGGGAAGGCTCAACCGATTCGAAGTCATCCGAGGTCGCGATGAGGTCGGCCATGTGCAGGGGTTCGCTTCGCCGAACTATGGGATGCGCATCCCGAGCCCGGTCATTGTCGCGGAGACCGAAGGCTCGCTGCCGCTGCGAATCGTCACAGTCGCCGGACCGGGGCCAGGAGCGTTCACGGAGTGCGGCCGTGACGATGGCTGGGAGGAGCGGTGGAGCATCACGGCCGGGGGTACCACACACCGAATACGGCTGGCGCTTCCGACGCGAAGTTCGCCGCGGACGTTCCTCGGCCTAGAATCCGAATAGACCCTCTCCGTCAAGTTGTCTGGTGCATCGGACCACTGCCAAATGCCTTTGCGCGAGCACAGCCCGGTCCGCAGGAAGGTCCGCACAGCGGACCCTACGCGCAGTACCCGAGCGCGACAGCCGCAATGACGGGATCAGTCCGTCCCGCCGGTGGACTTGTCCGCGACCTTTTGTTTCTCTCCCGCGGCCTCGAAACGAGCGAGCGTTTTCTTCATCTCCGCCGCGCCGTCGTCGTCATCACAGAGTTTGATGGCCTTCTTCTCCGTCTCCATGGCGCCCGTTCGATCGCCGGTGTCGAATCTCGCCAGCGCCAAGGTGTCGACGAATCGCCAGTTCTCCAAGTTCGTCAGTTCGTTGGAGCGTTTGGAGCACTTGAGCGCAAGCTCGTTGTACGCGTGGCCGTACTGCGCCTCGGTCAGAAGAGCCCAGGCGAAATTGTTGAGCGCCGTGGCGTTGTTCTTGGCGAGTTCGCAATATCGTTCACCCGCCGCTAGAGCGGCGCTCTGGTCCTTCTTGCCCACCGCGAGCACGTGGAACTTCTTGCGAGCGAGTTCCGCATCCGGTTTGTCCTTGGTGCGGGCGTCGGCCGTGGCCCGGGCTTCGATCGCGGCGAGGGCTTCATCCCAGTTCTTCTGCTTCATCATCCGACCGAGCTCGGCACGCTGTTCGTCGGCCGCGTGTTCCTGCGTGAGTTTCCTGGCCACGAGCTCGCCGACGTTGGGAACTCCGGTCATCTGCGCCGTGAACCGAAGCAGCCCGGCGGAGTGATCGAGAACGATCGCGGCCGACGTGTCCGACAATGCGCTGAGGATCGGCGCGATTTCCTCAAGCTCGCTTGCGGGCATCGATTGTTTGGCGATGGCGGCGAAGCGTCCGGCGTGAACAAGAACAGCCCGCGTTGTGTTCTCGGTGATCCGCGAGAGCGAACTGCGGAACGCGGAATCGGCGAGGACCGACCTGCCTTGCTTCTTGGCGCGGATGGACTGACTCATTGCCGCCCGACTCGTCGTCACCAACACGTCGTTGCCGAGGACCGCGAAGTGAATCGTCGGACCGTTGGTGAACGCGAACGTGCGGACCGACGCGCCGTCGAGATCCAACGTCGCTCCCTCCATCCCCGTTGCGCCTGTCGCCAGCGACGCGATGCCCAGCGCTTGCAGCCAGAGCGCCTGCGACTTCGCCGGATCGTTCACCGTGATGACCGCGCCGAGATCGGGAATCGGCGGTCCGCTCTGCGATTGCGATTCCTCGGACGGCATCGCGTAAATCGCCACCGTCGTCATGTTGGAGAACAACTCCCGACCCAGATCGAGCGCGGTCACGATCGGAGTTCCCGCGGCGCCGGACTGTGCAGCCATCGCCTTGCCGCTGACCGGATCGTTCAACGTCGTGACGACCATCGCGGCCACGCCCTCGGGAACGCTTTTCAACGTCTCGGCGTTGATCGCGGGCGTGCGGAGGAAATTGTAGAGCAGGTTGTGGTGGACGTCGTCGAGTCGGAGAGCGAGGTCGAGGAAGAGTCCCTCGCCGCCGAAATCGAAGCGGCCCGTAACCGACTGCAGACTGTCGGGGTCGAGCAGGGCTTGGATCAACGCCACTTGCTGATTCGACGCCGGCGAAGCGGCCATCGCACCCTTGAGAAGGGGGATCATCGGCTTGGCGTTCACGAAGTAGGTGAAGGCGCTGTCGGGCTTTCCGGCTCGAGCGGCGTTGAGCGCGGGCGTCCCGGCGAGCGATCCCTTTTCCGTGCCGCCCATGCGACGAAGGACCGCTTCGATCTGCGCGCGATCCGGGCTGACGATCACCAGTCGCGAGGTGAGAGTCACGATCGCCTGCCCTTCAAGATCGTACGTTGGAAATCCGCCGATCGGCTCCAGTGCCTTGCCGCTGCTGGGCAGCGCGGTTTCGATGAGTCCGCGAAAGAGTTCCACGTCGCCCGGGTGAATCACCGCGACGCCCATCGGTTTCTGCTTGAATGGGTCGAACCCCGTCAGCGCGACGGCCGCTCCGCGGATGCCGACCAATTGCTTGAGCAGCGTCGGACTGATGGCTACGCGCCGCGTGATTTCCTTCGGCAACGGCGCGCTGTCCGCAAGCAGGCCGAGCTTACCGAGAAGGGCGGTCAGCTTCGCGCCGGGTTTGCTCAGCTCGACGTAGACCACGGATTCGGCGGGCATGAGCTTCGCCAAGTCCTGCGTCGCAAGCTCCTCGCGGCAGGCGGCGAGTCGCGATTTCACTTGGTCACGAAGTTCGCCGGCCGCGCCGGAATCCGCCGCGACCTCCTCATAGAGCTTACACGCCGCGGCGAAATCGCCTTTCTCGTGTTCGAGGAAATAGGCCTGGTGGAACTTGTCGGCCGCGACGGTCGCACCGTTGGCGCCTGCGGAGAGGGCCGCGATTCCAAGAATCGCGGCGGACATTCGTCGAAGCGTCAGTAGGTTTGCTAGCATGTGGGATCCTCCTCGTTGAACGTAGGGTTGGTCCAAATCCACCCAACAGGTCGAGCATCGGGGCGCAACGATCCCCCGCCGTGCGGGTTGCCCTGCCTAGGGATTCTCCTTCGCCGCTCCGATATTTTGCCGCTGCAGCGTTGGACATGTCTACTGCAAAGTTGGTTAGTCGACAGGTTTGTATGGTTTTGTACAGAGCTGCACGCGCCCAGGTCGGTCACGGATCGACCTCGTCGTGTGCTGCCTAGGCAAGAACCCGAGCGTCGCGTACATAGGGGAGTGGGCGAGTGTGGCATGCCGTGTGTTCGGGCGGCGGCCTGTGGTTCGTTTTCGAGGAGAGTGTGCGATGAAGGTAAAGACGGCATTCACTGGACGGGTAGTCTTGTTTGCGATGGCGGCGTTTGGGTGGTCGGCGACGATCGTATCGGCCAAGGGCATCGACTTCGATTTCAAAGACCCGAAGAGCGTCAACACCATCGCGTTCGTGCTGGATTCGATGTTCGAACCCTTCATGGGCCTCGCGACGGGCATCACAGGCACTGTGACGTTCGATCCCGCGAAACCGGAGGACATGAAGGGCAAGATCGTCGTCGCGGCGAAGAGTCTGCAGTTCGGAAACAGCGGCATGACCAGTTCACTGCAAGGCGAGGACATGCTGAACGTGAAGAAGAACCCGGACATCAGCTTCGAGCTAAAGAAAGTCGAAAAGGTCGAAAAGAAACCCGACAACTCGATGGAAATGCAAGTGGCCGGGGAGTTCACGTGCAAGGGCGTCACCAAACCAATGACGCTCCCGGTCAAGGTGAGTTTCCACAAGGGCAAGGCCGGTGACCGCATGAAGAACGCGAAGGGCGACCTCCTGGTGCTGCGCTCCACGTTCACCATCAAGCGATCCGTCTTCGGCATTGGGTCGGATGGCAGCAAGGACATCGTCGCCGACGATATCGAGGTCCGCGTCAGCATCGTCGGGTCGGCGCTCGAGAAGTAGGCGGCCCGCCCCAACTTCCTTTTCGGGTGGCATGGCCAGGCGCAGCGCCGCCATGCTGTCGAAGAACATGCCGGCGCTCGGCTGCGCCGCGCTTGGGCATGCCACCCAACCGCAACGCGCCCCACTCGAAACGTAACTCGTCCGCACCTCGCTTGTATGATGTTGTAACGCGCCCCGCCACTGAGGATTTTCGCTTGACGTAGTCCTACGGGTGTAGTAGGCTTTGTCCGACAGATGTAGGAGGGCGGGCGCGGCGGGAATACTTCATGGCCGAAAGACAATTCCAATTAGGCAAAGCCGAGCTCGAAGTGCTCAAGGTGCTGTGGGACGAAGGTCCGCGCACGGTTCGCGAAGTGTTGAACCATTTGGAACTGCGAGGCCGGTCCCTGGCGTATACCACGGTGCAGACGTTGCTGACGCGATTGGAGCTGAAGCGGTTTGTGCGGTCCGATAAGTCGGACCTTGCTCACGTGTTCCGGGCGCGGGTTACGCGCGAGCAGGTTACGCGATCGAGACTACGGTCTTTGGTGGACCAACTTTTCGACGGGGCGGTCGGTCCGCTGGTGCTGCAGTTGGTTCGGAGCGAATCGCTGACCTCCGGCGAAATGGGCGAGTTGCAGAAACTCGTCGAGCGGCTGGATCGACCGGAGGACGAGTCGGACGACGGACCCGATCGGGAGGGCGCGAAATGACCGAGTGGGCGACGCCGGCGTTGGAGACGTTCTGGCGGAACGGGGTTTCCGCGGTGCCTGTGGTACTTTCCGTCGCGGCGGTGACGAGATGGATCCCGCTGCGTCCGGCGAGCCGACACGCGCTCTGGCTCACCGCGCTTCTCTGGATGGCGACTCCGCCGTTCCTGCCGTCCGTTCCGTGGCTGGAGTTGCGACCGACGGAGCCCGAGTTGTTCGTGTCGAGTCGACCGGAACGCCATGCGACGAATGTCGTTCTCTCAAACGAACCGGCTGTAGGCGGCGAAACGGGGATCGACGAGGGCGTCGATACGGATACGGGTACGGAGCCGAAAACGGCGACAGCGCAGGACGACGCGCCGGCCCTTGACGTACCTGCACCGGTGCCGGACCGTGTCACACCGAGAGTGCTGGCATTGACCCATGCCGGTGCTCCCGAGCCGGACATGCTTGGGGTGCCGTCGCCATCTCCGACGAGAAACGGCCAGCCGCCCGTCCCCCGCCCCCGCAGTGGCGAGAACGGGGCACCCGAGCCTGTTCGGATAGATTCTCAGCGACTACGACAATCCAAATCCTCCCCGGGCGTGGCGGCTCGCTGGACGGCGCCGCGAGCGGACGGTCCCTCGGAAACGAGAGAGTCGTTCACTGCGGAACCGGATCCAAGCAAGGCCGTTTCGCTCGCCCAGGCTTGCGGGATCAAGGAGCCGCCGCCCGGGGTGGATTTGACCATTCTCGAAACTCGCGTCGACGGCGAACGTGCCTGTGACGATCTTGCGTCGCTCTCGGAGCATTCCTTAAGTCAACCGGTCGCGTCTGCACCGGATGAACTCGCTTCGCTTGCTGAATTCGCTAGACCTGCCGGGTTCGTCGAAGCCGGAACCGACCGTGGCGAAGTCTCCTCAGTTCCCGCGACGGCGACGATGCAGAGCGTTTCTGTTTCCCTGTTGCGCGGCGTGTTGGGCGCATGGTGGTCGAGCGTGAATGCGGCGTGGGTGGAGTGGTTGCGCGCCGTGACGACTGTTCGTGACGCGGTGATGAGTCTGCCGCCGATCCCAACGTCGATTTGGTTGGGCGGCGCGTTCGTCGTGTTCGCCACGGGTATGGGGAAGGCGCTTCGATTCCGACGCCGACTGAATCACGCCTGGCCTGCGGACGAGGAAGTTCGCGGACTGGTTCGATCCGTGGCCGCGCGATTGGGCATGCGCAGCGTGCCGACGACGTGGATGCTCGACGGCCGCGTGTCGCCGATGGTGTGGTGCGGATGGCGCCCGCGGTTGATTCTGCCGGTGCAATTGTGGAACGAGTTGGACGACGCGGGTCGGCGGGCGGTGCTCTTTCACGAGCTCGCGCATCTCCGGCGGCGTGATCATTGGGTTGCGTGGGCGGAAGTGGCGATCGGATGTGTCTACTGGTGGCACCCGCTGGTTTGGTGGGTTCGCAGCCGCATCCAGGCCGAGGCGGATCATTGCTGCGACGCATGGGTCACGAATCTTTTGCCGGGTCGACGCCGCGTGTATGCGGAGGCGTTGCTCAAAGCTCGGCAATTTGTGGATGAACGACACACCCTGCCGGCGATCGGCATGGGCATGACAACGGGGCGAGCGGGACGTTTTGCGAGGAGATTGACTATGGTGATGACTGAACGTTCGAAGCCGGGCTTGTCGCTCAGCGGAGCGGCGCTGGCGCTGATGGTGGCGAGCATCGGCTGGCTGGCGGCGCCGGCGCGATCGTGCCCTCGTCCGGATGAACGAGCATCCGCCGCGCCCGTGCCCGGCATTGCGCCGATGCCCGCGCCGCCGGCGACTCCGGTCGTCGTGCCCGCGCGTTCGATCGCCGGAATCCAGGTGATCCCGGCCTTGGGTGACATCGCTCCGATGGCGCGATTCCGTTTGGTCGGCGATCGCGACGACGACAATGACGACGAGGATGGCGATGACGACGATGATGGCGACGGCGATGACCGTTTTGAGGAGCTGGAGCGCAAGCTGGACGAGCTTGCGGCGCGATTGGAGGGATTGTCCGACCCGTCGCACGGCGATCGGCAGCCGCGGGAGCCACGCGAGCCGCGTGCTCCGCGTGCGCCCAGAGCACCTCGAGCGCCGCGCGCTCCGCGTCTGCCCCATCCGGCGCTCGCACCGCACCCGCCTCACCCGCCGATGCCAGGCGCTGGCACTCCTCCGCCGGGTGGACTCTTGCCGGGTCTGGGACAAACGTGGGCCGACGTCAACGCCGAGGGCATGGAATGGCGGACGTACAAGATTTCCAAAGGAAAGCTGGGTCCGTTCACCGAGTTCATGTCTCGCCCGGACGTTCCCGTGCGCGTGCGTCCGAAGCAGGACGGCCTCGAAATCGAGGGAACCCCGCCGCAGCACGACATCATCGGCGGATACTTGCAGTTGATTGACCCTTGTCCGGATCGAGCGCGAGCGGGTGGGGGTTCACCTCCGCCGCCGCCGGGACGGGCGGGAGCGCCGCACGGTCCGGGTCCGTTCGCGTTTTCGTTCGGCGGTGGCCGCGGACCGGGCGCCGATCATGCCCACGGATCGGTTCGCGGACACGGACCCCATGGTGATTGCGACGACGACTCCAAGAAGGATTGCAAGAAGGACGGCAAGAGCGGCTGCAAAGAAGACTGCAAAGAGAAGTGCAAAGGCGCCTGCAAAGAGCGCTGCGACAAGAAGTGTCAGGAACGAAGACGCGATCGCGGGCGAGCGGATGCGGGACCGCGCGGCCCGGAAGGATTTGCGATGGCCATGGCGGATTCGCGGTCCGTCGCGGAGTTCGAGCGCCGAGCCCATGAACACGCGGACGAGCTTGGCCAGAAGGCCCGCGAGGCCGCGGAGTCCATGCGTGAGAAAGTTCGGGAGAAGGCGGACGCCATCCGCGAGAAGGCTCGAGAGAAGGCAGAGGAAATTCGTGAGAAGGCCCGCGCCAAGGTCGAGGGTGTTCGGGAGAAGGCGCGCGAGGTCCGCGAGCGAATGATGGAACGCGCTCGAGAGGAGCGAGAACGCGCTTCGACCCAACAGCAGACGTTGGATCAACTCGAACGCCAAGCGGACCAGATGCGGAATCAAGCGGAGTCCTTCGGCGCGCAGGCGGAGCGGCTGCGCGAGCGGGCCTTGGCGCTGCGAGCGGAACTCTCCGGTCTTTCGGACGGCGACGAACCCCGCGCCACGCTGGAACAGCAAGCGACGACGCTGGAGAGCAGCGCGGAGACTCTGAGTCAGCAGCAGCGCGTCCTCGATGAGCAGGCGAATGTTCTGAGCCAGCGGCACGAGGCGCTCTCGTCGCGCGTCGGCGAGTTGGAATCCCAGGCCGAGGAGTTGGAAGAACGTGCGGAACGGCTGGACAACGATGACATGAGCGTCTCCGACGCTCATGACTTTCCGGAACTCGCCGACGCGATGAGCGCGATCTCGGCGGAGCTTGAGGCGCTTTCCCGCGTCGATGCGGCGGATGACGAGGACGCGGACGAGGGGTCCGACGAGGCGGACGACTCCGACGATGACGACGACGCCGCCGCGTCGGCGGGCGCGGAGGAAATGGATTCCCTCGATGCGATTCTGCGTGCGATGGTGGACGGCGCCGATGTCGACGAAGCGAATGCCCACGAAAGAGCGGGCGCTCCCGACGCATCAGACAACGATGACGATGACGATGACGATTCAGACTCGGCGGACGATGACGATTCCGACGACGACAACGGCGACAGCGGCGAGATTCACTGACCGGTCGTCGATGACATCTGCGTGGCACCGGCATCTTGCCGTTCTCGCAGCGACCGGAAGGTCGTTGCACAAGCGCCGTAGACCGTAAGAAGCGTTCAGATTTCCCTTGTAATCTCGCCCGATCGGCGTCCTGTACGCTGACCGGCGGCGCAACCAACGAAGAGTAGCGGCTTTGGCGTCGACCATGTCCGTTCGCGCAATGCGTGCGCGCCGACCAGCGGATCGAGGCGACGCGGGCAGCGTTGGAGGTGGTGGAATGTGCGGTGTAACGCCGACGGGCGATGTTCGAAAGCGTTCTGATCGCTCCGGAGCGCGGGCCGGGTTCGCCGTGTTCACGGTCCTGCTCCTCTCGACCGCCGTGACGCTGGCGGCGGATCCGCCGGGCGCGACGGACGAGGCCGCGCTGCGGGCGTATCGTACCGCGAGCGGGCTCCTGGACCGCGGTCTTCATCAGATGGCCGTCGACGAATTCCAGCGGTTCCTTTCCGCATACCCCGAGCATGAGAAGGCGCCGCTTGCCCGATACGGTCTGGGTGTCGGTCAGTTCCGGTTGGGGCGATGTTCGGACGCTGTCGCGGCGGTGTCGCCGCTCCGCGATCGGGTGGAGTTCGAGTATGCCCCGGAAGTGCTGATGGTCGTCGGTCAGTGCGCGCTCGGCGCAAGGGAATACACCCTGGCCGCAGACGCGTTCGAGCAAGTAGCGACGCGTTTCCCGGAGCACGCCCTCGCGGACGACGCGGCAGCCGCGGCGGTGGAGGCGAGGTACGGGGCGGGGAGCCTGGACGCTGCGTTGTCGTTGGCGAAGCGATTCGTCGAGCGCTTTCCGGAGAGCCCGTTGCGCGATCGCGTCGAGTTCTTCGGCGCTTCTTCTGAGATGTCGCTGAAGGAGTTTCCCACGGCGGGAGAGACATTCGCGAAGATCGCCGCGCGTACGAAGGACGCCGCGCTGGCGGACCGCGCCACGCTCCATGCGGCTCAGAGTTTCGAGCTCGCCGGCGATTCGTCGCGGGCGATCAAGCAATACGGCAAGGTGCTCGAGCGAAAGGATTCCGCCCACGCGGCGGAAGCGCTGCTGGCGCTGGCACATATCGCCGAACACCAGGAACGCTACGACGAATCCGGAAAGCTCGTCGATCGCGCGTTGGAGAAGTTTCCTGCGAGCGAGGTGATCCCATCCGCAAGGCTTCTGCGGGGGCGCGTTTGGCTCGCTCAAGGGAAGCTGGAGCAGGCGGGTCCCGTGCTCGATGCGCTTTCCGACGACACGTCGCTTGATCGCGAGCTGCGCTGCGAGTCTGCCTATCACGCCGCGAAAGTCCGTTTGCGGAAAGAGGCGTATGCCGACGCCGCGGAGAAGTTTCAGCGCGCGGTCGAACAGTTCCGCGGTTGCTCCTGGGAGGCGGAGACCCGGTACGACCTCGGCGTGTCGCTGTGGAAGGCGGACCGCTTGGAACAGGCGTTTGATGCGTTCCGCGATCTTCGAGAAGCCTTCCCGAATCACGACCTGTCCGCGGACGCCTTGCACGCACAAGCAGGAATCGAACATCGGCGAAAGCGGTTCGATGAATCGGCGCGATTGGCGCGCGAGTTCGTACAACGGTACGGCCAGCACAAACTGACATCGGCGGCGGCTTTCCTTGTCGCCGAAAGCGAGTTCCTTGCGGGGCGATCGGCGGAGGCGATTGACGAGTTCCGCGCGTTTCTTGCTCGATTTCCCAACGACGCCCGTGCCGCGGACGCTCGATCGCGACTCGGCGCCGCCCTCTATCGCACCGGAAAGCTGGACGAAGCGGAGCCGTTCCTGCGCGACACGGGACCGGTCGGTTCGCAGACGTCGCTGGTCGCCCTCGGCGATGTGTACTTTCAACGCGGCGAGTGGAGGCAGGCGGAGGAAGTGCTTTCGAAATATCTTCAGGCGGGTGACGTGGTTCCCGCGGCGGAGGACGCGCTCCTGCGGATCGCGCTCGCACAGGCGCGGCAAGGTCGCAACGCGGAGGCGGTTCGCTCGTTCGATCAACTGCTTTCACGCTATCCGACCGGCCTGCATCGCGCCCAAGCTGCCTTCGAGAAAGGCCAGGTTCTTGTCGCGCTGCAGCGGAACGATGAGGCGGAGAAAACCCTGCGCGCCGTGCTGGAGGATGTCACCGCGGAGCGATTCCATCTTTCGGCGCTGCGACACGTCGCGGCGCTCTCGATGCAGAAACGGGACTACGCCGGCGCCGCGACGCTTTTCCGACGCCTCGCGGAAAAGAGCGAAGCCGCATCGGACAAGCGAAACTCGCATTACCAGCAGGGCGTCGCGTTGATGGCGGCTCAGGATTTTCCAGCGGCTCGGGCCGTGTTCGCGCCGCTCACGCGCGAGGCTGACGATGCGGCGCTGCAAGCGGCGAGTCTCGCCCAATTGGGTTCGGCGTTGGTGCGTGAGAATCGCTGCGCGGATGCTGTCGATGCGTTCGATGAAATCACCGGAGGATGGTCAGCCGTCGGCGATGCTCCCCTTCGCGCCGCGGCGCAGTACGACCATGCTTGGTGCCTGCGCGAACTCGGTCGCGCCGACGACGCGGCGCAGGCGTTCCGACGGCTTGCGGATGCCGACGGCGGCGGCGAGCTTTCCGCGTATGCCCTGCTCGATCTCGCCAATCTGGAAGCGTCGGCCAAGCGCTGGGATCCCGCGATCGACCTTCTGTCGAAACTCCTGTCGATGTCCGCGACCGCGGGGGATCGCTCCGCCGAACCCGTCGCGTCGGAAGTGATCGAACATGCACAGTACCGGCTGGGCATCTGCGAATTCGAGCGCGGACGGCTGCCGGAATCCTCGAAGGCGTTGGAGGATTTCCTCGTTCGCTTTCCGGAAAGTTCACTGGCGGCGTCCGCGGAGTTTTTCGCGGGCGAATCCGCGTTTCGGGCTCAGCGATGGGAGGTCGCGGCGCGACACTTTACACGGTTGAGTGAGCAGTTTCCCTCCGACCCCGCCGTGGACACGGCCTATCTGCGACTCGGCGAGGCCATGGCGTCGCTCCAGCGCTGGACGGAGAGCGAGCGAGCGTACGCTGAATACCTCGCCCGCTTCGGCGATCGTGAACAGTGGTTCGCGGCGCAGTTCGGCGTGGGATGGTCGCGCGAGAATCAGAAGAAGTACGACGAAGCGATCGAAGCGTATGAGAAGGTCGTCGCTCGGCACGAAGGTCAGACGGCGGCGCGAGCCCAGTTCCAGATCGGTGAATGCCGCTTTGCACAACGGCGCTTCGATGACGCCGTGCGCGAATTGTTGAAGGTCGACATTCTCTACGCCTACCCGGAATGGAAAGCGGCCGCTCTCTTTGAGGCCGGGCGTTGTCTGGAGGAATTGAAGAAGTCCGACGAGGCGAGCGGTCAGTTTCGCCGCGTGGTGGAAGGTCATGCCGGCACGCGGGGGGCGGAGTTGGCGGCGAAGCGC
>ORJL011058461.1_pt1 | contig 15024 bp, 15 predicted proteins | sample 1779941 | NCBI WGS metagenome assembly ORJL01 (sample SAMEA104232317, study PRJEB22302) | groundwater metagenome | biome: forest; feature: aquifer; material: groundwater | place: USA | collected 2011-08-07 | depth 5.8 m
CACAACTACGTGTCGAACCATCGCGGTATCGCTGACAATATCATAATGGTAGTCACACGAGATCGATAGTAGATCGATTGTGATTGAAATCTCGTAGCAGCGAATAGTATAATGCAATAGCACAGGTAATGACTCCATCACCAGAAGGGCGGTTAGCTCAGTTGGAAGAGCGCTTGCTTCACACGCAAGAGGTCATAGGTTCAAGTCCTGTACCGCCCACCACAAGCTCAATCACGCCTTGCACATGAGATAGGAACTAATGAGCCACGGTTTGTCGGCCTCCGCCTGAGTCATCAAGGAATGAGACTCATTCTTCCATATGCTCGACTCGTCCACCTCTAACGGTGAATGCGACCTTGTATGTGCTGACGCCTGGCCTGGTCTTTGTGTAGTCCGTGAACCTGCCACTCTGTCCCGGCTCTAGGACAGTGGGACTTACATCGGCGAAACCTGTGCCCGCAAATTGGCCCTGAGCGTCACGCAACGTAATATCTACTTTGATATTTCTAAGAGTACGGTTGGAAATGTTGGTTACTTGTCCCTCGCAGCGGATGTGTGCAGTGGTATGGCTTTCACAGAAGTAACCAGTGTGTAGCCGTAACACGGGCTTAGGTAATTTAGCGCTGTTTGCTGAAACGAGGTCTTGGGACGAGTTGCTTTTCACCGGAGATTGTGACTTGGTTGTGGCGGCCTCTGTGTCAGCGAATAAGCTAACAAAAGAGGTAACTAAGGAGCACAAAAGTAGACCTACGGCAAGATTCTTGGCCATCTTCCCCTCCCGTTCTTCACACTGCTAGGCTAGCCGTTGCCTGCTCAGACCCATATTCTATGACTTACGACCTATCCTTGCAAGGTCTCGCCGACAAATTTCATCATCTAATGAATAGCTAATACGTGTACCATGGTCCCAGATATTCTAGGGCCGAGATGTTTAACCAGATGCCTGATTATCTCTTAGCCTGGCGACAACACTGTCTAGCGCTATCTGCGTCTGTAATTGAAATGCCATTCCCCTATTGACGGCAACCCTCTCATCATACAATACTTAGCACAAGAGTTCTTATAGAGGGTCTGAAATGTTTGTGTATTATGTTGCAGGCAAGTTCGACGAGAAATGTATGATCTGCTTCCGGTCGGCTAGTATATGTGTGGAGGCCAGTGATCATCCCAGGGTTAGCAGTGGACTGGGCGCGCCGAGTCTGAGCGTCCAGCAGTTCTATTGCCAGCACCATGAGCACGAAGCTGGCGAGTATGATAGAAGGCTAAAAAGGTTGGCTAAGGGCTTGCCCTATGCTCGGGTGATGTAGCTAATCCTGGAACGAGACGCCTTTCGTTAGTTTTTTTTAAAGCTAAAGAGGTGTAGCGTGTAAGCCCATCTCAGTTTCTAATGAGGTACCATCTAATCTAACGTGTAGCTATCTATATAGAAGTGCCTTGTCGCCTATTGGTAACAAGGCACTGTGTTTTCTTGGGACAAACTGCAACTCTTTTTGGAATCGCCAAAGCCTTGGTAGCCTTGCTACGAATCGATCAATTCCCAAGTAACCAGCTGGTGACAGTTGTGGCACGGCATAAAGACCTGCCCTCGGCTTATCTTGACCTCCAACTGGCAACTGCAACTGCTCCTGTACAGTCCGGTGGTTTGGCAGTGGAATCCGGTTCGTGTCATGGTAACCATCCTCTAATTCGCTGTACCTATTGACGTGGCCAAGGCCAAATTATTACCAGCCGGCCCTTAGACAAACGAGTAACTGTTTAAGAATACCTAATGCTGCGTAACAACACAGCAAAATCATAATGACTCAATGCTACAAGCGGATTACAAGAATGCTAATTTAGCGTTAAAAGAGCCTTTCCTTACAACTAGACTTCTCAATAGATATTTGCAGAGCCACTTTTAACAAGCTAAAATTAACCCAGATTTTACTCACGTATACTTGGTGCTCGCACGAAGGAAGGCATAAATGACCGGTGAGGACAAAGATTTTGTTTTTAGACGTGCCAAAGAGTTAAACGTTAAGTTTATACGATTTTGGTTCACGGACATACTTGGCTCTTTGAAGAGCTTCGCTATCACCATAGAAGAACTGGAGGAAGCCCTGGACATGGGAGTCACATTTGATGGCTCTTCTATAGAAGGCTTCGCCAGATTAGATGAGAGCGACATGATTGCGGTACCGGACCCGTCCACCTTTGTACTTTTGCCTTGGAGGCCGAAGGACAGGAACGCGGTAGCCAGGATGTTTTGTGATATCTATACCACTGACGGCAAGCCGTACGAGGCGGACCCCAGGCATGTACTGAAAAAAAACCTTCAGAAAGCAGCCCAAATGGGCTATACCTACTACGTTGGTCCCGAATTGGAGTTCTTTTACTTCAAAGGCCCCGAAGGTACACCGCAACCCCTAGACTATGGAGGATACTTCGATCTTACTCCACTTGACACGGCCAGCGATCTTAGGCGGGAAACTGTTATAGCTCTGGAAGACGTGGGCATCGGCGTAGAGTTCAGCCATCATGAGGTGGCCTACAGCCAGCATGAAATCGATCTAAGATATACCGATGCCCTTACCATGGCAGACTCCACGATGACCTATAGATTGGTAGTAAAAGAGGTTGCACTAAACAACGGTGTTTACGCTACTTTCATGCCCAAGCCACTTTATGGGCAAAACGGGAACGGCATGCACGTTCATCAATCTCTGTTCAAAGACAGCGCAAATGCTTTCTTCGACCCTGAGGATGAAAACTTTTTATCCAAGACGGCGCGTCATTTTATAGCCGGGTTATTACAGCATGCGCCAGCCATCACGGCAGTAACAAACCAATGGGTGAACTCCTACAAACGGCTAGTGCCGGGGTACGAAGCTCCATGTTATCTGTCGTGGGCGATGAAAAATCGCTCAGACCTGATTAGGGTCCCGGAATATAAGCCCGGCAGAGAAAATTCCAGGAGGATCGAGTACCGTGCACCTGATCCTGCCTGCAATCCGTACCTGGCATTTAGCGTCATGCTTGCTGCCGGGCTGGACGGTATAGAGCGAAAACTGCCTCTCCCGGAGCCTGCCCAGGTCAATGTGCATCAGCTTTCTGATAAAGAGAGGGAGCGGATGGGTATAGGCAAGCTACCTTCCAGTCTATCAGAGGCCATTGAGCTGATGGAAAAGAGCGAGCTTGTGAGAAGTTGCCTTGGAGACCATGTCTTTGAAAGTTTTATTACCAATAAAACCATAGAGTGGGACAACTATCGCACTCAGGTAACTGACTACGAGCTCAAACGGTATCTGCCTATCCTATAAAGCAAGGCTGGGGCCAGCGAACATCTCGCATTTGGCCAGACTAGGACAAAGACCGTCGTCACTGAAGCCTGTTCTGACACTACCGGTGTGTCACCATTAAAGTGAGTGCCACCTATCGGTTCGCCCTTCGACAAGCTCAGGGCAAGCGGCGGATGTATCAGGCTAACCCTGCAACTTATGAGTGACAGACCACGAGTCAGATGGCTCTCCAAGGATTCCTATATAGCACCATTACCACGTTATATTGCGTTTCATTAACCTAACCTTAACTTATCGTGTTATGATATACTACTAATAACCAATTCAGGAAGATAAATCTGTTTGAATTACACTTAAAGGAGGCAAAAAGGTAGGTATTGGCAAATGTCGTTACGATGAAATCTCTGCTTGAGGCTGGGGTCCACTTTGGCCATCAAACGAAGAGATGGAACCCTAAAATGCGCCGGTATATTTTTGCTGAGCGCAACGGTATTCATATAATAGACCTCCAGCAGACTGTTACAAAATTAGATGAAGCTTACGCCTTTATTAGAGATAGTGTTGCAGCCGGTGATACAATCCTCTTTGTTGGAACTAAGAAGCAAGCCCAAGAGGCTGTAGAACAAGAGGCGAGTCGTTGTGGCATGTATCATGTTAATACTCGCTGGCTGGGAGGCACTCTAACCAATTTTTCTACCATTCAGGCGCGTATAGATTATCTAGTCAGACTGGAAGACCGTTTGTCTAGGGGCGAACTCTCGTTATTGCCGAAAAAAGAAGCGCAGAAGCTGGAAGACGAGATCAAGAAGCTAAACCGACAAGTGGGCGGCATTAAAGAAATGACCAAGCTGCCTGGCCTAGTATTTATAGTTGACCCGACCAAAGAACGAATCGCGGTGGCTGAGTGTCGTCGCCTCGGTATACCTATCGTGGCTATGGTAGATAGCAACTGCGATCCAGACGAAATTGACTATCCCGTACCCGCAAACGACGATGCTATCAGGGCAGTGCGTCTGGTGTGCTCAAAGGTAGCGGATGCTGCCCTAGAGGGCATGGCTGCCAGGGAGCTATACGTCGATGAGGAACCTGAAGACTTTACCGGTAGCCATATCTATGAGCCTACAGAGGATGAAAGCGTAACCCTTGGGCAAGGGGAGCAGGATGTAGCGGCTGAAACCGAAGTCAACCCATAAAACTCCAAATTACTAGGAAGGAGACTCAACGTTGGAAATCTCCGCAGCCGCGGTAAGATCCCTTAGAGAAGAGACTGGCGCTGGAGTCATGGAATGCCGGAGAGCCCTAGAAGAAGCCGGAGGGGACGTGAGCAAAGCCAGGGACATCTTGCGCCAAAGTGGTCTCTTAAGAGCTGAAAAAAGAACGGGTAGGGTAGCGAGACAGGGGCTGGTGGACACTTACCTTCATGCTGGGGGGCGTATTGGATCTATAGTGGAAGTAAATTGTGAGACCGATTTTGTAGCCAGAACAGATGACTTTCGCGAGTTGGCGCACAATCTAGCAATGCAAGTCGCCGCAACCAATCCTAAGTACTTAAGTCCAGAAGACGCTCCTCAAGAAGAGACTGTTGATGAAGCAGAATTTTTGCTGCTTCAGCCCTTCATCAAGGACCCAGGCAAGAGTGTGAAGGATATTATTACAGATGTGATATCTAAGACTGGAGAGAACGTTCAGGTCAGGCGGTTTGCACGGTTTGAGCTAGGCAATTAGCCAACCACCGCCTGAGCCATCTAACCTCTAGAAGGAACTGCTGTTTGATGAGTAAATACAGGCGCGTCCTGCTAAAACTTAGCGGTGAAGCCTTGGCTGGTGAGGGACACTTCGGCATTGATGTAGCGGAAGTGGACCGGGTGGCAACAGAGATCAAAGAGACCGTAGACAAGGGAATCCAGATGGCCGTCGTGGTTGGGGGTGGGAATTTTTGGCGAGGCACTTCGCCTCAGGCTGCCCGAATGGATAGGGCCACCGCTGACTACGCCGGGATGCTGGCGATCATAATAAACGCCTTAGTGCTACAGGATGCTCTCGAACGGATAGGACTCCAGACCCGTACTCAGACAGCCATACATGCCCAGGCAGTGGCGGAGCCATATATAAGACGCCGAGCCATACGGCACCTTGAAAAGGGACGAGTAGTTATATTCGCCGCAGGCACCGGCAATCCCTTCTTCAGCACCGACACTGCCGCGGCCCTTAGGGCCCTTGAGATAGGTGCTGAAGTAATATTGATGGGGAAAAACAAAGTGGATGGAGTATATGACGCCGACCCCAACAAGACGGTAGGCGCCAAGCGGTTCGACCGTCTCACACATCTGGAAGCACTTACGATGCGCTTAGCCATAATGGATACTACTGCCCTGTCCCTATGTCTGGAACATAAAATCCCAATAATCGTATTTGATCTTGGACGGCCCGGCAACATCACTAGAGCGGCCAGCACAGATGAAATAGGTACACTTATCGCTAGTTAGTTCAATGGATTACCAGAAGCGATTGTTCTGGGGGGAAAGGATCAATGGAGGACGTACTATCCCAAGCCAACGAAAAGATGACCAAGACCATAGCGGCCACAAAAAGAGAGATGGCTACAATACGCACCGGCAGAGCTAATCCCGCACTAGTGGAAAATATCAAAGTTGACTATTACGGTTCTCCTACTCCGTTAAATCAAATCTCAACTATATCTGTACCAGAAGCACGGGTGTTAGCCATCCAGCCGTGGGACAGGCAGGCCGTTGGTGAGATACAGAAGGCAATTCAAAAGTCTGACCTGGGGATCAATCCGTCAAGCGACGGCACTACTATAAGACTTGTCATTCCACCTCTAACACAAGACCGAAGGCAGGAACTAGTAAAGGTGGTAAAAAAAAGGGTGGAAGAAGGGCGTGTAGCACTGCGTAATATCCGTCGCGACCTCGTGGAGGAGCTTAGAAGCGCTCAGAAGCGCAAGGAAATATCAGAAGACGAAGAAAAACGAATGGCCGACCAGCTACAGAAAGTTACGGATAGCTATGTATCCCAGGTAGAGCACATAGGGCATGAAAAAGAGACCGAGGTAATGGAGATCTAAGACCATCGAATAATGACAGAAACACTTACCACCAAAGCCTTATCCACAAAAACATCCCGAATACCAACACATGTGGCCATCATCATGGATGGCAATGGTAGATGGGCAAAACAGCGTGGCCTTCCAAGACTACTAGGACATCGAGCCGGCACAAATAACATCAGACAGATCGTCCAGACTTTTGCAGATGCCGGGGTCAAGTACCTGACCCTTTATGCCTTTTCTACGGAAAATTGGGGCAGGCCGAGGGACGAGGTGCAAGGGCTATTTGGCATCCTGGAATCTGTCATCGATAGAGAGATGAAAGCATTGCATGAGGCCGGAGTCCGCATATGCCTACTGGGAACTTTGGATGGTATGTCCGAAAAGCTTAGGAATAAGGTCTGTGATGCCCTGAAACTCACGGAAGACAATAGCCACATAACTCTAAATCTTGCATTCAATTATGGTGGCCGGGCCGAGATTGTAGAAGCGGTCCGAAGAATAGTCTTAGAAGGGATCCCCCCGGAGAACATAAACGAGGACATCATCTCTCAAAGACTCTACACGGCTGATGTGCCCGACCCAGACCTTATCATAAGGACTGCCGGTGAGATGCGTCTAAGCAACTTTTTGATATGGCAGGCAGCCTACAGCGAGTATTACTTCACCCAAGTTTTTTGGCCCTCTTTTTCCGCGGAGCACGCCAAGGAAGCCCTTCTTGCTTATAGCCAGCGCCATCGCCGCTTTGGAGGCTTAGAGCCAGAATAACGTGGCAAAGCGTGTCGTAAGCGCCATCATTGCACTCCCGATTTTGACAGCAGTGGTTTGGGCCGGCGGTCTCTGGTATACCCTGATAATATTCGCCGCATGTGTTTTGGGCGCATTAGAATATCATAAGATATCGCCGGCGGCTCGCAGTGTGCCTGTAGGGATGCTCAGCATTGCGGGCACCATACTTTTTCTGCTGAACGCCCAGCTCGAAGGCAAATACACAGATATAATCGTCACAGCCGTTATTATTATCTCTCTAGGGGCTTTAATATTTATACGAGGACAGATAGAACGCTACCTGTGGTCTCTGTGGATGCTAGGCGGCATACTCTACCTCGGATGGATGGGAAGCCATTTCCTGTTGCTAAGAGATCTCGAGATGGGAAGAGAATGGACCGCACTGACTATGTACTCTACGTTTGCAACCGACACGGCGGCACTGATGGTAGGAACGTGGCTAGGACGCCATCACATGAGCCCCGACATTAGCCCGGGCAAGACATGGGAAGGTGCAGCAGGCGGTCTCGTGGGCGGAACTGTAGCCGCCCCGGTGCTGGCATTACTTCTCGGGCTGAGCCTGGAATTACTCTACTTATTAGCTATTGGTACATTAATTGCCTTGTCTGCGCAGGTAGGCGATCTGGTAGAGTCCATAATGAAGCGCAGTGCAGGCGTTAAAGAATCTGGTGTCCTTGTACCAGGCCACGGAGGAATACTGGACAGACTGGACAGTCTTATCTTTGTTACTCCTGTGATATACTATTACGTGAAGTGGCTAGCAACACCGTGACGAAACGAATCGCTATATTAGGGTCAACCGGATCCGTTGGAAGACAGACAGTAGAAGTAGCCCAATCGTTTCCTGATAGGGTAAAAATAGTAGCGCTGGCTGCCGGTAGAAACGTAGATCTCTTGTCGAAACAGATAGAAGAAATAAGACCACATACATACTACTCCTTAGAGCAAAGCGACTACTCACTCACCTCCTCTGCTGACAACCTGTGTAACGTCCAGTCCCTGGAGGAAATAGCCGTTCTCCCCGATGTAGACATTCTCGTAGTGGCTACATCGGGGAGAGCTGGACTTCTGCCAACCATAGCCGCACTGAACGCCGGCAAGACCGTGGCGATAGCCAACAAAGAGGTGCTTGTCATGGCTGGACATCTGGTAATGGAGGCAGCACAGAGAAGCGGGGCATCTATCTTACCAGTGGACAGCGAGCATAACGCTTTATGGCAATGCCTGAGAGGAGAGGACGCGGACGCCGGCGGGAAGGACCAGGTCTCAAGACTTATTGTGACCGCATCCGGCGGAGCCTTCCGGGACTATCCAGTAGACAGGCTCGCTGAAGTAACGCCAGAGGAGGCTCTTAAGCACCCGACATGGCAAATGGGGGTTAAAATAACCATAGATCCAGCTACCCTAATGAATAAGGGACTGGAGGTATTAGAGGCCAGATGGCTTTTCGATATGTCTATGGATAACATAGACGTTATAATCCATAGAGAGAGTATTGTGCACTCTCTGGTAGAGTTCAATGATAGGTCCATGAAGGCCATTCTTAGCTGCCCGGACATGCGTATACCAATCAAATACGCGATATCATATCCAGAGCGCTGGGAGGATGAGACTACACCAGAGCTGGAGTTAGATAAGGTAGGAAGTTTAACTTTTGAAGAGCTGGATATCGAAAGATATCCTTGTTTCAATTTAGCATTACTGGCAGGGCGAACGGGCGGCACCTATCCGGCGGCCCTAATAGGCGCCGATGACGCGGCGGTGCACCTGTTTCTAGAAGGCCATATACCATACTTAGACATACCCGCATTGATCGAGCGTGCTTTAGAAGAACATACAAATACGGCACATCCAACCATTGATGATGTGCTAGCGGCAGAAGAATGGGGCCGTAAATACGTACAGAGGTCGCTTAATGGATAGCTTCGTAACTTCAATTGCAGCATTTTTGCCGGTCCTGATGGTACTGGTGTTGGTACACGAACTGGGCCATTTTGTAACGGCAAAAATCGCTGGCGTCGTGGTACAGGAATTTGGATTCGGATACCCGCCTAGGCTCTTCGCCGTACGATGGAAAGGCACCGACTATTCCATCAATCTCTTGCCCCTGGGTGGATTCGTGAAGCTGCTTGGCGAAGAGGACCCTTCTGAAACAGGAAGCCTGGCCAGCAAGGGTATACCTACTCGTCTCATTATTCTAAGCGCCGGCTCTCTGATGAACGCCTTGCTTCCGGTATTGCTGTTTACTGCCACGTATATGATCCCGAAGGACATGCCAGTAGGACCGGTGGAAATCATGCAGGTGCTCCCTGGTTCCCCAGCCGAACAAGCGGGCTTCCAGACTGGCGACCGCGTGACTAAGATAAATGATAGACAGATTCAAAATATTGGAGATGTCAGCCTGAGCATTCAGTTAAACCTAGGCTCAGAAATGGATGTATATCTCCAGCGCGGAGATCAACAGGTAAATACCAGGGTAAGTCCTAGGTGGAACCCTCCGCCCAACCAAGGCGCAACCGGAATCTTGATAACTATGCCGGAAGGCGAGACAGAGATTGTAAAGCGGTCACATCCTATATGGGAGGCGCTACCCCTCGGCGCCCGCAACACGGCTGACATGTTAACCCTCTTCAAGAATGGGATACTAGGGCTATTCTCCGAGCGTGAGGGTGGCGGCAGCCTTGAGGTCACCGGCCCGATAGGCATTGCCAGGATGACGGGCGAGGTAGCCCAACAAGGATTCGTGACTCTGCTGGAGTGGACAGCTCTACTAAGCATCAATTTGGCAATACTAAACATGCTGCCAATACCCATGCTGGACGGTGGAAGGGCCTTTTTCGTGCTTCTCGAGGGCATAAGAGGAGGTAAGCGCATTCCACCAGAGCGGGAAGGCTTAGTGCATCTGGCCGGGTTCATTCTTCTAATGATTATGATAGTCATAGTAAGCTATAATGATATTCTTAAAATAGTGAATGGGGAGAACCTGATTCCATGATAGAAGCTCATCGGCGGCAATCGAGACCCGTCTTTGTAGGCGGACTACAGATTGGCGGTGGCGCCCCCGTAGCCGTACAGTCTATGACTACAACCGATACGGCTGACGTCGACTCAACTGTTTCGCAGATACACCGCCTTGAAGAGGCCGGCTGCGAGCTAGTACGGGTGTCTTGTCTGAATATTAACCAGGCCAAGGCCATATCAAAAATCAAGGCCAGAATATCTATCCCTATCGTAGCCGACATACATTTTGACCATCTGAATGCACTGGCCGCCATAGACAACGGCGCAAACATGGTCCGCCTGAATCCAGGCAATATCAGAGACCGTAAGAAAATCGAGGCTGTGGTGCTGGCAGCAAAGGCCGCCAGAATCCCAATTCGAATCGGGGTTAACGAGGGAAGTCTTCCACCTTTGACCGGCGGTGATGATATGCCTGAGGGAGCAACCCCCAAGTTAAGAGGAGAGTTCCTGGTCAACCGGATGGTGAAGGCAGGCCTGGAAGAAATCCAGATCCTCGAGGAATTAGACTTTCATGATATAAAGATATCCCTCAAAGCTTTTGATCTGTTTGCCATGATAGAGGCTAATAGACGGATGGTGGAGCTTGTACCATATCCACTCCATCTCGGAGTAACGGAGGCCGGCACGGTCTTCCCAGGGTCAATACGCAGCGCTATTGGGATCGGCACTCTACTTATGGAGGGCATAGGAGACACACTGCGGGTCTCTCTATCGGGTGACCCTGTTGAGGAGATCAAAACGTGCTGGGAGATCCTGCGCTCCACCAACGTCCGGCAGAAGGGTCCGACCCTGGTAGCCTGCCCATCTTGCGGCCGCGCGCAGATAGACCTGATTGGCCTGGCACAACAGGTCGAGGAGCGGCTCAAAGAGTTGAATAAGCCGCTAAAGATAGCTGTTATGGGCTGCGTCGTAAATGGCCCCGGAGAGGCGAAGGATGCGGATATAGGCATTGCCGGCGGCAAAGGCAAGGGAGCTATCTTCAAGCACGGCAAGATCTACAGGACAGTGGATGAGAAGGACTTTTTGAGCGTCTTGATGCAAGAGATCGAGACTATGGAAGTGCCTGCCAGGGAGTAGAGCTTCTCAGCGCATAATGAGATTATGAGCACTTTTTCTTATCCCATAGCCATTGCAGCTACTCTTGAGGGACCTTTCCAAAGGATTGAGGCCGTAGTTGATACCGGAGCTTTCTACGCTTGGGTCCCAGGATCAGCCTTGAAGCGCCTTGGGCTAGAACCTTCAGGCAGGCCGCGCTTTGTACTAGCCGATGGAAGCAGAATCGACCGCGATATAACCGACGTGGCTATGCGCATTAACGGTGAGACTAGATATGCTATTGGCGTCTTCGGAGACGAAGGCACGCAACCTCTTCTTGGCGCCGTTGCCTTGGAGCAGTTTGCCCTGGCTGTTGACCCTGTGAACAAACGCCTGGTCCCAATACCAGAGCTGCCGCTACTGGAGATCGGTTAGTCCAACCATGAATCCGACGAAATTAACTTGCTGCTGGAGACACGCCAAATCGAATTACCTAGTGTGCAGTAGCAGTATAATGGCACGACTGCCTTTTGTAGGCAGCATAAAGTTATTCGAGCTTTCAATAAGGTAGGATTTGAATTTTATCGACAGCGTGGGCGTCACATAATCCTACGCCACGTTGATGGACGTCATGTAAGTGTCCTAAGCGGTCGAGAGGTCAGGATAGGAACGCTTAGGGCATTAACAAGGAAAGCTGGCCTTACAGTATAGGAATTCGTGGAGCTACCCAGATGAGTCAGCCAACAAGAAGTCCGCGGGACATAACTCCATGGTATGTTAAGGAGTGGTAATGCAAACTATAGCTCTTTCCACAATGTGGGGCATTGGACGGTTCGATACCTTCAAAGAGTTCGCGGAGGCCGGAAAAGCCTTAGGCCTGCCGAACATCGAGCTTAACCATCAGTTCCCCGACAAGTGGCTAAACGAGATCCAGGACTTGAAAGAAACAGGTGAATTCATCATATCCTCTCTTCACGATCCGTGCCCTTTGGCCAACTGTGCAGACGGGAGCAAGCCTGCGGGAGACCTCTCTCTTTGCTGCACCGAAGATGCTGAGCGTCTCGAGGCCATAGGATTTGCCAAGGGGACGATCGATCTGGCACATCGTCTAGGGGCTAAAGCCGTCGTCCTGCATATGGGTGATGTGGGAAATTACTATCAGCACGAAAGATCCCTTAGAAGGCTTTTTGCCGAGGGTAAGACCCAGGATAAGGAGTTCATAGAAGGTAAAGAATGGCTCATGGCCGAGCGTACAGCTAAGGAAGCCCCCTATTTCGAAATGGCTATAAAGACTATCAAGGAGCTAGCTGATTACGCGGGAGAGCGCGAAATCAAGCTCGGACTAGAGAACCGGTGTTATTATTATGAAATACCGAGCGTGGATGAAATGGGGTACCTTCTTGCGGAGACGGACCCGAATGTCGTGGGCTACTGGCATGATACCGGCCACGCCGAAATTCTTCATCGGCTCGGATTTACCCCTCATAGCGAGTGGTTTGCCCGCTATAAGGACAGGCTCATTGGCAGCCACGTCAACGATGTAAAAGTTATAACCGACCATCGAGCTCCGGGAGCTGGCGAGCTATCCTGGGAGAGCATCGGCATGGCGCTTCCTGAGGAAGGCTTCCGCACACTGGAAATAGACTCGAGCCAGGACGTACAAGCTATGATAGATGGGATAGCCTTACTAAAGCAGCATAAAGTCCTAAGAGCTTAAGGCAACCCCCAGCATTACGGGCAATTACCTGGCCCAAGAACATAGTTGGTTTTATTACGATGCGATTTTCTCAGCTTTTTGGCAAGACCCTACGCCAGGCGCCTTCGGATGCCGATACGGTAAGTCATCAATTGCTATGTAGAGCCGGCATGATCCAACAGTTATCTACCGGTATCTACTCGCTGCTTCCTCTTGGCTGGCGCGTGTTCCGAAAAATCGAGACCATTATCAGGGAAGAAATGGACGCTGCCGGATCGCAAGAGCTTCTCATGCCGGCCCTCCAGCCCCTCGAGCTGTGGGAAGATAGCGGCCGAGCCGAAGCCTTCGGCGAAAACCTCTATAGGCTCAAGGACCGGAGAGACAGAGACTTAGTAATAGCGCCAACCCACGAAGAAGTTATAACTCTCCTGGTCAAGCAACATGTCCACAGTTACCGCGACCTGCCACATATCCTCTATCAAATCCAGACCAAGTTTCGGGACGAGCCGAGACCTAGAGGTGGGCTTGTACGAGTGCGTGAGTTCACAATGAAGGATGCCTATAGCTTCGATGTGGACGATGACGGGCTCGAGGCCAGTTATAGAAAAATGATGCAGGCATACAAGAGCATATTTGCTCGTTGCGGCCTGCCGGCACTAATGGTAGAAGCTGACAGCGGCGCGATTGGCGGTAAGGACTCGCACGAGTTTATCCTACTGGCAGATAGTGGAGAGGACGATATCATCCACTGCAAGAACTGTGGGTATGCAGCCAACGCGGAAAAGGCCAGCTTCGTAAAAGAGGAGTTGTCGGAAGAACAGTTGTTGCCTCTGGAAGAGGTACCTACCCCAGGAATCAAGAGTATACAAGATTTAGCGTGGTTTTTGAATGTGCCCGAAAATAAGACGATCAAGGCGGTCTTCTACAACGCAGATGGCAGGCTAGTCTTTGTCTCTATCAGAGGCGACTTGGACGTCAACGAAGTAAAGCTGAAGAACACGCTGAAGGCTAACGATCTCCGTTTGGCTACCGATCAAGAGGTGAAGGATGCTGGCCTGCATGCAGGATTCGCCTCGCAGATAGGACTGAAAGGCGTGCTTACTATCGCGGATGACTCTATCCGCACCGGGCACAATTTTGTGGCCGGGGCAAACAAGCCTGATTTCCACGTCAGGAATGCCAACCACCCTAGAGACTTTGAGCCGGAGATAATAACAGACATCGCACTCGCCAGGGCGGGCAGCAAATGCCCCCGTTGTGGTGGGCCGATGACCTCCAGTAGGGGCATAGAAGTCGGTCATATATTTAAGCTTGGAGTGGTGTTCAGTGAGAAACTCGGAGCACAGTTTCTAGACGAAAACGGCGCTTCTCGACCCGCAATTATGGGCTGCTACGGCATAGGTGTAGGCAGACTCCTGGCCGCGGCCATTGAGCAGAACCACGACGACAAAGGTATCGTCTGGCCTGCCGCCGTAGCTCCGTACCAGGTTCACATTTGCGCCCTCAACTACGATAGTCCAGAGGTATTGGAGGCGGCCGACGCTATTTACCACAGCCTGAAGGAAGAAGGCTACGATGTGCTGCTTGATGACAGGGACGAATCGCCAGGTGTAAAGTTCAATGACGCAGACCTTATCGGCTGCCCTGTACGCCTCACCGTCAGTCCCCGAAACATGGCACAAAACAAAGTGGAGATTAAGCGGCGCGGAGACAAACAGAGCGTGTTAGTCGATATGGAGAAGCTGCTCCCGTCGGTTAGAGAATATGTATCCTACAGCGGTGACTGAGCACCTTCTGAAAATATAAGCCAAACAGATCAGGAGTACGGTGACAAGGAACAATGGCGGATGCAGTTATAGCCAAGTCTTATGATATTAATACCGCGCTAAGTATACTGGGAGCACGATTGCGCTCAGGGGTAGATTCGTCACTCCTGGTCTGGGTAATTAACGGGCAGCTTGCCTGTGCCTTCGCTCCGCTGAGGCAACATCACGAATTTAGCGGACCCAGAGAGCACTTGGCTAAGAGTGCAACAGCGGAGTTGGTGAAGTGGGCGGAACGTATTAAGGGGTCCGGGATTAAATCAATTATCTGCCTGCTGCATCCCAGGGAAATGGAACATTACAATCTCCTGGACC
>ORJL011650316.1_pt1 | contig 15023 bp, 13 predicted proteins | sample 1779941 | NCBI WGS metagenome assembly ORJL01 (sample SAMEA104232317, study PRJEB22302) | groundwater metagenome | biome: forest; feature: aquifer; material: groundwater | place: USA | collected 2011-08-07 | depth 5.8 m
AAAGTTCAATCAGCTTTATTAGAGGCAATGCAGGAAAAACAAGTAACTATTGGAAAAACAACATATCCATTACCATTGCCATTTTTTGTCATGGCAACACAGAATCCAATTGAGAGTGCAGGAGTATATAATCTTCCTGAAGCACAGATTGACAGATTTCTTTTCAAGATAAATATTTATTATCCTTCAGCCGATGAGGAAACAGAAATATTAAGCAAGAACATTACACTTTATTCCTTTGATGATTATGATCTTAAGAGTGTTATCAATCCAAAAATAATTCATGAAATTCAGGAATTTGTAAAAGGGATTTATATTAGCAAGCCCATAGAAAAATATATCACAAGAATTGTTGATGCAACAAGAAATCCAAGTAAATATAATATCAAACTTGGAAAATATATTGAATGGGGAAGTTCTCCGAGAGCATCCATAGGATTATATATTGCGGCAAAAGCTGAGGCTCTACTTAAAGGTCAGACATTTGTAACTCCACACCATGTCAAGACTGTTGCTCATGATGTCTTGAGACATAGGATACTGTTGAATTATGAAGGGCAGGCTGAAAATGTAAGCAGGGATGATATTATTTCTGAAATATTAAATAAAGTTCCGATGCCATGAAAAAAAATTTAAATATTGATACCGTACCTTCAATAAGAAAGCTTCAAATTATTACTAAGGGTCTTATAAAATCAAAAGGAATTGGAAGCTATAAAAGTGTTTTCAGAGGGAAAGGCCTGGATTTTTCTGAATATAGAGCATATGACAATAATGATGATTCAGCTTTAATTGATTGGAAGGCAAGCATGAGAACAAATCAATTGTTAATAAGACAGTATGAAGAAGAGAGAGACTTGAATGTTTTTTTTATTGTTGACTGCAGCTCTGGAATGATTTTTGGAAGCACTGAAAAATTGAAAAATGAATATGCAGCTGAATTAGTTCTTTCTTTAGCATTCGCAATCCTTGATTCTGGAGATTCTGTGGGATTAGCCATGTTTAGTGACAAGATTACAAAGAAAGTTTATCCTGGAAAAGGAAAAGGCCAGTTTTATTCAATAGTAAGAGCATTGAAAGAATCAGATAACTATGGCGGAGGATTTAATTTTGATGCTGTTGCTGATTTTGTACTTCATTATATTAAAGAGAGCACGATAATAATTCTTGTTTCAGATTTTGTGGGATTGAAAGAAACTTCACTTGATAAAATAAAATTAATGACAAACAAATATGATGTTGTTGGGGTCATGGTGAGAGATCCAAGAGATAAAACACTTCCTGAAGATGCAGGACAGGTTGTAATAGAAGATCCTTATTCAAACAAGAGCTTGCTGATAGAACCTAAGTTAATAAAAGAAGTTTATGAAGAAGAAATGAAAAAGCAGGAAAAATGGGTTAAGGATGCGTTTGTATCAAATAAGAGTGATTTTCTTTCTTTAACCACGGATAAATCTTTTGTGAAACCCGTGGTAGGATTATTCATGGAGAGAACTATAAAATGGAGATAATATTTGACAAGCCTGAATATTTATGGCTTTTATTTTCAATACCTTTGCTTATATTTGCACATTTTGCAACACTAAAAAGTGTCAAGAGGAGAGCATTGAAGTTTGCAAATTTTGCTGCAATACAAAGAGTTACTGGTGGAGAGCTATTGAGCAAGAATTTGTTTTTGCTTGTGATAAGGATATTTATATTATTACTTTTCATATTCTCAATAGCAGGATTGACTTTGATATATAAAGGAATGGCAAGCAATTATGATTATGTTCTGGCAATGGACAATAGTAATAGTATGATTGTGGAAGATTTCAAACCTAACAGATTTGTCGTTGCAAAAGAAACTGCAAAAGATTTTGTTGAAAGTCTGGGACCTGATAATTATGTAGCTGTATTAAGCTTCTCAAGTGTTTCTCAGGTTGAATCTCCTTTGAGCAATGATCAGCTTCATATAAAGCAAGTTCTTAATGATATTCCTTTGAGTGATGTTGGGGGGACTGATCTTGGACAGGCAATTGTAAACGGAGCAAATCTTTTACTGCAATCTGACAAAGGAAAATCAATTGTGCTGCTTAGTGATGGACAAAGCAATGTAGGTATTCCTTTAGAGGATGCTGTTGATTATGCAAATATAAGAGGTATAACAATATATCCAATTGGAATGGCAACTGAAGAGGGAGCTGATTTCTTTGGAGTTCCTTTGGTTCTTGATGAAGAAACATTATCCTATATTGCAATTAACACAGGAGGAAAATATTACAGGGTAGGAAGCGAGGAAGAACTTAGAGAGGCATATAATGAAATTGCAAATATAACTGAAAGAAAAATATCAAACAATTTAAGCCTTAGCTTTGTTATTCTGGCCTTGTTGTTATTGTTATATGAATGGATATTGATAAATACTAAGTACAGAACAATTCCATAAGTTTTTTATAATATTGAACTTATTTTTTTATAATGAAAAGAGGTCAGTCAGCCATGGAATTTCTTATGACTTACGGCTGGGCTATATTAATTATTATTATTGTTTTATCTTCATTGTATTTCTTGGGAGTATTCTCTCCTAAAACACCAAGTACTTGTAATATTCAGGCTCCTTTTGTATGTTCTGATTTCAAAGCTTTGGAGAATGGAGTTATATTTGTAATAGGTGCTGGAAAGATTTCTTCTGGAAATGTAGATAGCATAACAGTTAATGGACAGAATTGTGAAATTATTGATGGTGAATTATTAGAAAATCAGAAAAGAGAAATAGAGTGTAGTGGTATTGACATGAGTTCAGGAAAAGTTAGCGCTGATATAGAAATAAGTTATACTTTGCCAAACAGCAATATTGCTCATGTGATTACAGGTGAAGGTGTTTCAAATGTTGTTGAAACTGGATTTATAGGAAATTTACCTCAAGGAGGATTGGTATTTGGATGGGCAGGAAATTCATCATATGATTTTATTTCTGGATTAACTGGAACATTGAATGGAGGATTAATTATTGGAAATACTAATTCAGAATTCTTTGATAATAATGCAACTGATTTTGAAAGAGATAATGGGCAAAGCATTGATTTTGGTTCAAATCCTGTACCTACAAATTCATCATTAACGATTTCAGCATGGATAAATCCTGAAGGTTATGGTCAGGCAAATGAAGGAAGAATAGTTACTTTTGCTAATAATTATCCAAGATTCAATCTTAATTTTGATGGTCTTGTATGGCAGACTGCACAAGGAAGTGCATCAACAGTTCAAGGAAATCTTCTAAACAGATGGAGTCATGTTGCTGTTTCAGTTAATCAATCAGGATATGCAGAGTTTTTTGTCAATGGTGCTATGGTTTCAGCATCTGATAATCAAAGTGGTTACTTTCAAAATCCAAGTACTCTTGTTATTGGAGATGAACCTTCAGGTGCAAGAGCATTTGATGGATTAATTGATGAAGTTCATATATGGGATAGAACTTTAACGCCTGAAGAGGTAAATGTTTTATATTATTACTATTTCTAAAGTTTTTTAAATGCTCATTTCAAGAATCTTCTATGGAATTTGTCAATATATTAAATGATGAGATAGTAAAGAAAAAATTAAATAGCATAAGTGATATTATTAAATTAAGAGATTCTCTAGCAAGAAAATTAAAACCGAAACAAATTCCTTCTTTGACAACTATTTTTGCAAAGGCAAATAATGAAGAGAAATTATATTTAAAGAAAATACTAAAGACCAAACCAAACAGAACCTTGTCAGGAGTTTCTCCTGTTGCTGTTATGACTATGCCTTCTAATTGTCCGCCACAGGCTAAGTGCATATTCTGTCCGGGAGGAATTAATTCGCAATTTGGAAATACTCCAAAAAGTTATACCGGAAATGAGCCGGCTTCAATGAGAGCAAAAAGAAATCTTTATGATTCTTATCTTCAGGTCTTTAATAGGCTTGAACATTATGTATTATTAAATCAGGATATTTCTAAATGTGATGTCATTGTAATGGGTGGAACTTTTACTGCTTTTGCAAAACAATACCAAGAAGAATTTGTCAAATATATATTCAAGGCAATGAATGATTTTTCTGATTTATTTTTTAAAAATAATGAATTTGATTATAAGAAATTCAATGAATTTTTTGAGCTTGACAAAGAATTCAAAGATCCTGAAAGAATTAAAAGAGTTATAGATAAAATATTAGATATTAAAGGAAAATGTGATATAAAAAAAGAGCAATTGAAAAATGAAAAGAGCAACTGCAAGATCATTGGACTAACTTTGGAAACAAGACCTGATTGTGTGGATTTAGATATTGGAAATTTCATGCTTGAGCTAGGAGCTACTAGAATAGAATTGGGAATTCAAAGCACTGATGATAAAGTTCTTGATTTCATGAAAAGAGGGCATGGAAACAAGGAAAGCATTGATGCAATAAAATTGTTAAGAGATTTAGGATTTAAATTAAATCTGCATTATATGATATTTGACAACAATGTTGAGAAAGAAGTTGAGGACATGAAAAAATTATTTTCAACTGAAGATTATAATCCTGACATGCTGAAGATTTATCCATGTATGATTTTTCCTGGAACTGAATTGTACAAATACTTCAAGGAAGGAAAATATGAAGAAGTAAAAACTGAAAAAGCTGCTGAAATAATTTCTGAATTCAAGAAGTATATTGAGCCTTATTGCAGAGTCATGAGGATACAGAGAGACATTCCTCCAAAATATTCCGTAGGTGGCGTTGATAAAAGCAATTTAAGACAGTATGTTGAAGAGCTATGCAAGAAAAAGGGAATTAAATGCAAATGTATAAGATGCAGGGAAATTGGAAGAAACCAGAAAATAATTGATGATCATGTTTATGTTCAGGAGTATAATGCATCCGGAGGAAAAGAGTTTTTTATTTCAATTGGAAAAGATCCATTGATAGGATTTGCAAGATTGAGATTTCCTTCACAATCTTTGAGAAAAGAGATAACAAAAAATTCTGCAATCATAAGAGAACTTCATGTTTATTCAACTGCATTGAAAGTTGGAAGCAAGGGAGAAGGATTTCAGCACAAAGGATATGGAAAAATATTAATGGACAAGGCTGAAGAAATATCTAGAAAAAATGGAAAGAAAAAAATGATTGTAATTTCTGGCGTTGGAGTTAAGGATTATTATATTCAAAAATTAGGATATGAGAAAGATGGAGTTTATGTGAGTAAAAAAATTAGTGGGCCCACGCAGAATCGAACTGCGGACCGCTCGGTGTAAACGAGCTGTTTTGCCACTAGACTATGGGCCCGATGAAATTACCCTGAGATATTAGTTTAAAAGTTTTTTCTTTGTCTGATTAGCAATATTTATATATCATAATAGTTGTTTTTTATCATAATGGATAAAAGAGCATTAAAGAAACTGCAAAGCAGTAAAGAGTTCAGAAAATTAATTCAGAAAGAAGGATTGACAAAAAAAAGAAAACCTTTTTTGCTGATACTAATCTTGCTTGCACTCATTGTTTATTTCATATTCACAAGAGCAAATCTTTATTTGATAATAGGATTGACAGTATTGCTAGTATTTTTAATGAGGTAAAATGAATCTTTTAAAAGGCATAGGAAAATTTTTTGCGGGAATTCTTGTTTTATTTGGAATAACAATATATATCATGTCTTATTTTGGGGCTTATGCAGTAAGTAATTTCCCAATTCTTGAAAAAGACATAAATGATTATTCTCTAAATCAAATATCACAGCAAGGTTCAATGGATATAGAACAGTTCAGGCAATACTGCAATACAAAACCAAATGATGAAAATTGCAAGTTTCTAAATCAAAATCCAATTGTTGAACAAGTAAGAAAAGAAATAGAGGAATTCAGCTATTATGGCGGTGCGATGAGAGTCATAGGAATTATAATATTTATACTTGGATCATTGTTGTTTATTTTGTGTTCAAATCTTATTGATGGTTTGAGACAGACTTCATTGATGGCATTTATAGGTTCTGTGTTCTCTTATTTTTATTATAAATACATGATCCTTGGGGCATTGAATTCATTTTTACCACCGGAAATATCAGTAGTCATAGTAAACTGGGCTTCTGCTTCAATAAATCAGACTGTTAGTTTTATTTTGGTCTTAATAGTAATCTTTTTAATCTTAACTATCGCATTATATATATTAAAGCATAAGAAAAAGGAAATTAAAGATGGATCCTGAAGAAAATATTTATGAGTATCAAGACAAGTTCAAGATTAATCCTGAATTGCAGAAAAAATTTGAACAAATAAAGACTAAGATAGACAAATTCAGGCAGGAAGTAACTAAGAAGCACAAAGAAGTTATAGGAATAGCCTTGCTGCCAAATGTCAGCCCTTTAAGATTTTCCAGCTACATGGATGCAGGAATAAAAAAAGATGAGAAATTAGAAGAGGAAGACAAAGATAAAATAAATTTATTAATTCTGGTTGATGATCAAGACAAGAAAGAAATGTTTGAATTAAAACATACCATAACTAAATCTGCACAGGACATTGCAAAAAACATTGACATTAATTTTCTAATAAAAGTGAGGATGATATTTGAGATAAAGGAAGATTGTTTTGATGCAAGGTCAGAATATCTTCAGTTGATATCATTGAGCGCTATTTTTTATGATCCTGTAGAATTCCTTGCTGCAATAAAAGTTTCTGAAATCCACAAGAACATGGTCATAAAGAAATTTGACAAGTACATATTCAGTTATATTGCTGCTGGCTCTTTATTTAGGGGAGACAAAAAAAGCAATGACATAGATGTTTACATAATTGTTGATGATACTGATGTGAAAAGAATGTCAAGATATGAACTTAAAGAAAGGTTAAGAGGAATCATATTGAGTTATGGTGCTGAAGCCTCAAGAATTGCAGGAGTAAAGAAGCAATTTCATGTCCAGACTTATATTCTTACTGATTTCTGGGAAGCTGTAAAGGATGCAAATCCTGTCATGTTTACTTTCATAAGAGATGGAGTTCCTTTATATGATAGAGGAATGTTTATGCCATGGAAATTATTATTAAAGATGGGTAGAGTGAGACCAAGTCCTGAAGCAATTGACATGCAAATGGATGTTGGAGAAAAGATGCTTGACAGGACAAGATTTAAACTGCTTAGTGTTGTTGGTGAGGATCTTTATTATGCCATCTTAAACCCTGCACAGGCTGCCTTGATGCTTTATGGAATTAATCCTCCTACTCCAAAAGAAACTATCAGTTTAATGAGAGAAATATTTGTCAAGAAAGAAAAATTATTTTTAGAGAAACATGTAAAATTATTAGAAGATGTGAGAACTTTCTACAAAGGAATAGAGCATGGAAATGTAAAGGAAGTTTCAGGAAAAAAGATTGATGATTTACTTGTTAAGAGCAAAGAATACCTTAAGGCAATAAAAATATTATTTGATAATCTTCAAAAACAAAAAGACAGGGAGAATGTTGATAATTTATATCAAAGCTGCAATATGCTGATAAAAGATTTATTAAGCGTGTATAATATAGATTCCACTGATGTTGAAGCTGGATTCAAGAAATTAGTAAACAAGAATGAAATTCCAAAGAAGTATATGGATTCTTATAAAAAAGTAAAGGAAGCCAAGACAAAGAAACTAAGCAAGCCTGAGAATGACAAGATTGCAAGAGAAGCAAGAATTTTCCTAGGATCATTGGCAGAATTTATTCAAAGAAAAAGAGACTTTGAACTTGAAAGAGTAAGACTTAGAATTAAGTACAGTAATAGATATGGTGATGTTTATGTTTTCAGCAATAAGGCATTCATAATTGAAGACATTGATGCAAAAGAAAAAGTTGTAAGCAAGGCTGACTTAAAAGATGGAAGATTGAAAGACATCAGCAAAAGTTCAATGGAAGAATTTGACAAATTTGTAAAGGAAAACAAAACTTATTCAAGGGTATTTGTAAAGGAAAAACTTGTTGAAGACCTGAAGCAAATATTTGGAAAAGACATTGAAATAATGGTTGGATACTAATTTCTTATCATATAAATATTTATAAATGGACTGATGATTTTGAATTAAAATGATGCCTCAAGAAATTATGCTAGAAACTGAAGGTTTGTTAGGCAAATTTAATAATGATGTTTTAAAGCTTAGAAGAATTATAGAAAATTCAGGATATAAATATGATACTGAAGGCAGAATTTTTGGTGTTGTTTCTAAAAATGATAATTATGGAATAAATATAGTTGATGAAGGGGAAATTAATCCTTTTTATCTTGGAACATTATGGTTAAATAATAATTCTCTGGATGTTAATTATTGTGAGAGTTGGCTTTTAAGAATTCCTGGAAGAAGTCAACAGATAGAATTAGAAAGTTTGGTTTATAGGATAGAAGAAGCTTTTAATAAAAAGATTGAATTTAGATTTGGAAGTAGAACAAGAAAAGACTGAAATAACCTTCTTTTTTTCGTGCAAAATTTCTTTATAAATTTTTCTGTGGTAATTTTTTTATTTTGCCATTAGAAGCCTTAAAACCCTTAAATTTTGAGGTTTTGGCGTGGAAAACTTTTTAAAGAAAAGTGTGTTTTTTATTGTAGAGTTTGGGGTGGTTTTTAGTAGAAATTTGTGACGGAAAAACTGTTGGTTTAATTGAAAATGGCTGAAGAATATAGTGCAAAAAATATTACTGTATTAAAGGATCTTCAAGCAGTAAGACTGAGAAGTGCAATGTATATTGGAGATACAGCTTTTAGAGGATTTCATCATATATTTTTAGAGGTCTTAGATAATTCTATTGATGAAGCATTAGGAGGATATTGTGATCATATTCAGATTATGATTCATGGTGATAATTCAATAACTGTAATTGACAATGGAAGGGGAATTCCTACAGACATTCATCCTGAAGAAGGAAAATCTGCTTTGGAATTAGTAATGACTGTTCTGCGTGCAGGAGGAAAATTTGACAAGGCTACTTATAAGATTTCAGGAGGATTGCATGGAGTTGGAGTTTCTGTAACAAATGCATTATCTAAATTTCTTGATGTAAAAGTTAATAGAGATGGAAAGATATATCATCAAAGATATGAGAGAGGAATAAAAACGTGTGAAGTTGAAATAATAGGAGATACTGAAAAAAAAGGAACTGAGATTACTTTCTTGCCTGATGATGAAATATTTTCTGTAAAAGAATTTGATTATGAATATATTCAGAGAAGATTGAAAGAATTAGCTTATTTGAATGCAGGATTAAGAATTTCTTTAAGTGATGAAAGAAATGATGTCAAGGAAGAATTCAAATTTGATGGCGGAATAAAAGAATTTGTAAAAGATTTAAACAAGGGAAAAAATGTTTTATCTGAGCCAATTTATCTGAACAAGGAAAGTAGCATTTCAATTGAAATAGCCATGCAGTATAATGATTCTTACTCAAGCAAGATTTATAGTTTTGTAAATAATATCAATACTGTTGAAGGTGGAACCCATGAAGAGGGTTTTAGAACAGCTTTAACAAGAATAATAAATGAATATAATAGAAAAAATAATTTAACAGATTTAAAATTAACTGGTGAAGATGTTCAGGAAGGTTTAACATGCATAGTTTCTGTAAAAGTTCCTGAACCACAGTTTGAAGGACAGACAAAAACTAAATTAGGAAATTCAAATGTAAAAGGTTTAGTGAGCTCAATTGTTTATGAAAGCCTTACTGATTATTTTGAGGAAAATCCTTCCATTGCTAAATTATTATGTTCTAAGATAATTGGTGCTGCAAAAGCAAGAGAAGCTGCAAGAAAAGCAAGAGAATTAGCTAGAAGAAAAACTGTTCTTGAATCTGGATCATTGCCTGGAAAATTGGCTGACTGCTCTGAAAAAGATCCTTCTAAATGTGAAATATTTATTGTGGAGGGAGATAGTGCGGCCGGAACGGGAATTTCTGCAAGAGATAGGAATTTTCAAGCTATCCTTCCATTGAGAGGAAAAATAATAAATGTAGAAAAATCAAGAATTGATAAAATATTCAAGAGCGAGCAAATTACTAATCTAATAACTGCAATTGGCTGTGGTGTTGCCGAGGAATTTAATATTAATAAATTAAGATACCACAAAATAATTGTTCTTACTGATGCTGATTCTGATGGAAATCATATATCATGTTTATTGATGACATTTTTTTATAGATACATGATTGAATTAATCAGGAATGGGTATGTATACATTGCTCAGCCTCCTTTATTCAAGATAATAAAAAACAAAAAAACAATTTATGTAAGGGATGAGGAAATGCTGAAAAGAACATTAGAAGAAATAGGAAATGAAAATACAATCGTTCAGAGATTTAAAGGATTAGGTGAAATGGATGCAAGTGAACTAGAAGAAACTGTGATGAATATCCAAAATAGAATACTAAAAAAAATAAATATTGATGATGTACTAGAAGCTGATAACATGTTTAATATATTAATGGGTGAAGAAGTTGAACCAAGAAGAGATTTTATTATGAAACATTCAAAGGAGGCTAATATAGATGTTTGAAGAAAGAAATGTTTTGGAAATAAAGGAAAAATCACTGCTTCATTATATGATGAATTATGAAGGTTTTTATTTTGGTTTCAACCTTGAAGATGAGAGTTTTTTTGTCTTGGGCAAAATGAATGAACCTCGAGATTGCTACTGGGATCTTCTCTTAGATAATATTTACGGAGGAAGCCTCGATTATATACAATAAAAATGCAACAATTTAAAGAAAAATTAATACAGGAAGAATTGAAAGAAAGTTACATAGATTATGCTATGTCTGTAATAATGCAGAGGGCATTGCCTGATGTAAGAGATGGTTTAAAACCTGTTCATAGAAGAATTCTTTATTCAATGCATGGTATGGGATTAAACTATAACAAATCTTTTGTAAAATCTGCAAGAATTGTGGGAGAGTGTTTTAAATATCATCCTCATGGTGATTCTTCAATTTATGATTCCTTGGTTAGAATGGCTCAGGATTTTTCTTTAAGATATACTCTCATTAAAGGACATGGTAATTTTGGTAGTGATTCCTTTAGTGCTGCACACATGAGATACACCGAGGCAAAATTAGAAAAAATTGGAGAAGAGTTATTGCAGGATATAGAAAAGAATACTGTTGATTTTGTTCCAAACTTTGATGGAAGCTTGAAAGAGCCTGTTTTATTGCCATCTAAGATTCCAAACTTACTGATTAACGGAACTTCTGGAATTGCAGTAGGAATGGCAAGCAATATCCCACCACATAATATTTCTGAAGTCATAGATGCAACAATTTATGCATTGGAAAATGAAAATTTTACTGTTGAAGATTTAATGAACTTTATCAAAGGACCTGATTTTCCTACAGGAGCTTCTATTTTAGGATATAATGGAATTAAAAGTGCTTACAGAACAGGAAGAGGAAAAATAAAAATAAGAAGCAAAGTCAGAATGGAGAAGGATAAAATAATTGTCTATGAAATTCCTTACCAAGTGAATAAATCTTTATTGCTTGAGAATATGGGAGAACTAATCAAGGATAAAAGATTAGAAGGAATTTCTGACTTAAGAGATGAATCAAGCAGGAATGAAATAAGAGTTGTAATTGAATTAAAGAAAGGATTCAATGCAGATGTTGTCCTTAATAATTTGTATAAGAATACACAGTTAGAAACAAGCTTTGGAGTAAATACGATTGCATTGTACGGAAATGAACCAAAGATAATGAACTTGAAGGATTTAATATTCTATTTTATTGAGCACAGGAAAAATGTTGTCACAAGAAGAACAAGATTTGAATTGGAAAAAGCAGAAGCAAGAAAACATATTCTTGAGGGATTATTGATTGCTTTAAGAGATATAGATAGTGTTATTGAATTAATAAAAAATAGTAAGGATGTTTCAAGTGCAAAAGAAGGATTGATTAATAATTATAATTTATCTGAGAAACAGGCTATAGCTATTCTTGAAATGAAATTAAGCAGATTAACTGGATTAGAACAAGATAAAATAAATGAAGAGCATAAATCTTTAATTGAATTAATAAAGGAATTGAAGGAAATTCTTGAGTCCATTGTAAGATTAAAAGAAGTAATAAAGAAAGAATTAATTGAGATAAAAGAAGCATACAAGGATGCAAGAAGAACAGAGATATTGAATGTTGAGGATGAAGTCATAGAAGATGAAGACCTGATTAAACAGGAAGATATTGTTGTTACATTCACAAATAAAGGGTATATTAAATCAACGAAATTAGAAGAATATAAACAGCAGAAGAGAGGAGGAAAGGGGTTAATAGCAACAACTACTGGAGATGATGACTTTGTGGAAGATTTATTTGTTGTTGATAATTTGAGTACAATATTATTCTTTACAAATAAAGGAAGATTACATTGGTTGAAGGCTTATCAAATTCCTCAGGGAACTAGATATTCAAAAGGAAAAGCAGTTGTTAATTTGATTGATTTGGATAAAGATGAAAGAGTAAATTCAATCTTAAGCATAAAGGATTTCAATGATGGATCTTTAATGTTTTGTACTAAAGAAGGGATATTGAAGAAATCTGATATTAAACTTTATTCAAAGCCTAGAAAGGGAGGAATAAATGCAATTAATCTTGATGAGAATGATGAAGTTGTAAATGTTCTTTATGTGAAAGGTGGAGAGAATCTGATTATTGGAACTTATGAAGGCGTGGGAATGAAATTTAATGAGAAAGATATAAGAGATACTGGAAGAAATTCTGCAGGGGTTATTGGGATTAGGTTAACTGAGCATGATTATGTGATTGGAATGGAGAAAGCTCTTGAGAAAAGTTCCTTGTTTACTGTAACTGAAAATGGTTTTGGTAAAAGGACTAATATTGATGACTATAGATTGATTAGAAGGGGAGGAAAAGGGGTTCTTAATATCAAGACTAAATATATGTATGATGATTCAAGGAATGAAGGTGTTGTTGGTATTAAGGAAGTATTTGATGACGATGAAATGATGTTCATTACCAAGAATGGAATTACTATCAGGGTTAAGGTTAATCAGTTCAGGGATATAGGAAGAAATACTTCTGGTGTTAGATTGATTAGATTAGATGAGAATGATAAAGTTGTTTCTGTGGCTAAGGTTGTTGGAGAAGAATAAATTCTAATGTAGTACCTAATAGTAAAGTTTAAATAAAAGTAGTACCTAACTAATTTATGGTTTTTGAGAAACAAGTAGAAGTAAAGGGAAACAAATATTGGATATTAATTCATTCAGTCAGGAAAGGAAAGAAAGTAATTCAAAGAAAGAAATATATTGGGAAAGTGCTTCCTTCAAGGAAAAAGCTTGAGCAGATAAAGAATGAATTCTTGAAAGATATACAGAAAAATAAGTTAACTTCAAGAAAGGATATTCAAAGAATAAAAATCAAGATTCTTCCCTTGCTTAAAAAATACAAAGTAGAAAAAGCTGGAATATTCGGAAGCCATGCAAGAGGAGATTATAATAAGAAGAGTGATATAGATATTCTTATCCTTCCTCCAAAAGGTATGGGGCTTGAATTTTTTGGATTAAATATAGAACTGGAAGACAAATTGAAAAGAAAAGTTGATTTAGTTAGCTATAGAGCTATTCATCCATTATTAAAAGAAAGAATTTTAAAAGAAGAGGTGAAGATCTTATGAAAAAAGAGCCTATGATATTCATTCAGCATATGTTAGGCGCAATAAATGATATACATGCTTATATTGAAGGAATGGATAAAACATCTTTTTTCAAGGATAAAAAGACTCAGGATGCAGTCATCAGAAAACTGGAGATTATTGGTGAAGCGGTAAAGAATCTACCTTTGGAATTTACAAAAAAATATCATCAAATACAATGGAGTGAAATAGCAAAAATGAGGGATAGATTGATTCATGGATATTTTGATGTTGATTTGGGATTAACATATGATATTTTAGCTAGTGATTTGCCAAAACTTAAGAAACAAATTGAAAAGATTCTAGAAGATATTAAAGGTTAATTTTTTAAGTTTTAATGCATTTTAATTCTCATGGAAAATAATAATTCTGGTGGCGGACTTGGAGAATTTATTGTAGGAGCAGCTGTTCTTGGTGCCCTAAGTTTAGTGGCAAAAGTTATAGATGATGCTGAACGTAGAAGACAATCAAGAATGCTAGAAGAACTAATAAGAACCGCAGTAGAAGAAGAATTAAGAAACCTAAGAACTTGTTTTTCATGTCAAGAAGTTTATGATATAAGAATAGAAAGCAAGTATAACAATTGCTGTAGTGATATATGTGCAGAAAACGGGCCTCCAATAAGATGTTCAGTGCCATATTGTGACAAAACTTATTTTAGAGAAGATGGATATAACGATTATTTCTGTAGTGAATCATGCTCTGATGATGACTATGATAGAAGAAATGATAGTTAATTTTAGATTACCCTAAAGTTTAAATATGGTTAAAATACCATAACGTTATGGTAAAAAATAAGAAAATTAAATTAAGCCCAAAGGAAAAAGTAATAAAACAATTGATAGAACATAAAGAGCCACAATCAATTATGTATGTTTCTGGGATGATTGTATGTGATTATAAAAATACTTACAATATTATAAAAGAACTTGAACCCTCAGTTGTTTCAAAAAATAATATAGGGAATACCAGCTTGATAAGATTAAATTTAGCTCCTAACAGAGAAATATTTTCAGTTGAGCAAAAAAGAACAGAAGAATTCTTGATGAAAAATCCAAAATTTAAACTTATGATGGGAGACATAGATGAAATTAATTATCCTTTTATTATTGTTATTGTTTTTGGATCCTTTGCAAAAGGAAAGAATGTTGCTGGTTCAGATATTGATATTTGCATCATTTCTGACAATGAAGAGAAAACAAAGCAACTAGTTGAAAAATTTAATTTGTTGTCCCTAAAACTTGATATTAATACATTTACAACAAAAGAATTTAACCTAATGATAGAGAAAAAACAAAACAACCTTGGCAACGAAATAGTTAAAAACAATATTATCTTGTACGGAATAGAAAATTATTATAATCTAATATCAAAATGG
>ORJL010172095.1_pt1 | contig 15018 bp, 15 predicted proteins | sample 1779941 | NCBI WGS metagenome assembly ORJL01 (sample SAMEA104232317, study PRJEB22302) | groundwater metagenome | biome: forest; feature: aquifer; material: groundwater | place: USA | collected 2011-08-07 | depth 5.8 m
ATTAGGCAGCACTCGTGTTACATTAATGAATTTTTGCACCATAAACTTATTTGAAAGAGTGAAGTTTTGACCTGCAAAGTTAAGCACAGTAACATTAGCCAAACCAAGAGTTGCATTAGACAAATTAAGACTTGCATTAAGCAGTGTTCTATTTAACACCGAGAAACTTGTTACATTCACTCCATTTGTGAAGGTAATATTTTTTGTCTCATTGCTAAACCCCTCACCAGTAATGTTCACAACAGAGGTAAGATTTACTCGCGAACCATTCAAAACAATAGTAGTTATTGACAAGTTTGGAAAAACAGTAATATTAAGTCCATTCAGGAGTGTTGCATTTAGCTCAGGAGCATTGTATACTGTTATGTTAGAAAGCCCTGCAATAGCACCAACGAGACTTATGTTGACTGAAAGCTGTTTTGTGCTCACTGCAGTAATATTAAGAATGGTTATATTCACTGCTGGAGTAAAGTTCACTGTTGCATTATTAGAAAACCCAATGCCTGTGATATTAATATTTTGAGTAGTATTAAGATACACCAGGCTTGGAGTTACTGCAGTGACCTCAACAGGCATTCCTTTTACGCCAGCACTATTAATAATTATGTCTGCAACACGCAACTCACTTGAATTTGATCGTGTGCAGTTAAGACCATTGACTACCTGACCATCACAAGGAACAATGGTTTCATCATCAGCAGTACAGTCAGAAGTTATGTTTGTGATGTTTTCATTCTCATCAAGATTTTTTACACAGACCACAGTTGCATTTCTATGAATGTAAAAATCTCTTCGTGCAGTCCCAAAAATTCCTGCACAAAAAGAAAGATTTTGCACAGCTAATGCGCCAAACACCCTAGCAACACGAACAGGAGTTAGGTTTAGAGGAGTTTCTACAAACCCGCACATCTTATTCCATCCAAATTTAACAATAGTGCTTCCATTTTCAATAAAGGTAACATTATGCGTTGCAGCCTCAAAATCAGTTGATGCATTAGAAGCTACATTAAGCAACAATGTATCATTAAACCGTATGGAAAAATTTGTGAGACCGCTTAATTGCACATCTGATGTGTTGCCATACAAAAATTCTTCAACACCAACTCCAGGCAATGGCACTGCCGATGCATTGATTGATTGATTGATTGTTGAATTTATTTCAGCAACACTCATGCCAGTCAAAGCACTGACAGACTCTAATGAAATAATTCGCACTGCTGCTGCATTTTCTCCAGTAATTTTGAATTGTTCATTATCTGCAACACAAGTAAATCCCGAGCTCACACTTCCATCACAAGCAATGCGCACTTCATCATTTGCTGAACAATCTGCAGTAATATCTGTAATAGTTGTGTACGGCGTTGTTTTCACGCAAACTCGGTCCGCGCGTCGTTGCTCGGTTTGTTGTGCAGCTTGTTCTGCATTTCTATCCATAAATAATTCTTTTGCTGCACCAAACTGTAGCTCCACACCACTTACTGAGATTCCAGAGCCAGCAGTATTTTTTGCAATGCGAATTTTGCTCAAGTTAAGAATGCCATCAGTTGGAAATACTCCGTGTGTAAAGTCAAACAAGAAACTCATTAATTTTTTATTAGCATCAAAAAACTCAACACTTTTAGTCTCATTAGGAACTGGCAACACACCAGTAGGATTTACTAAATCAATTCCTGCAACAGTGATTCTTAAGTCACTCACACCAGTTGCTTGAACATCCCATGTATTGCCAATTATTGAACCAAAGGTATCTGGAACAAGCTCTTGTTCAGGAAGAATTCCCACATCTGATGCATTTGAACCAGAAAGTGATACTGCTTCAGCAAAAGGCGTAGTAGCTATCAAGTATGCAATAAATATTGCCACCCACTGCAGGAAATTTCCTTGCCTTCTTTTTTTCAAACTACCCATTCCCCTTTTTTATAGAGAAGGAAAATATTATAGGAATGAAAACCAAGTAATGACTACCAGTCCCACAACTGAATTGTATTGCCTTTCAACCTACCCTTTCCCTATTAAATCAATGCCTACAAGGTTTTATTTATAAATGTTTCTAAAAAACGAGCACGAGCTATCGTCGGAAACTAACCAGAGTATATTTCTCAAAAACACTGACATACTCACGGACAGAGATAATCAAACAATAGCTGTCCGTTCGTAATAGTGAATGACATACGCTTGTCTAAAAATTTATGTCCTTTACTATAAGTATTTATCCTATAGCAACTTTTTGTATTGCATCAATTAATTCTCCAGAACAAGTCTGCAGGTTCCCAGTAATTTTTTCAAGGTACACACTATCAAAATCTCCAGAAGGATACACACACTTCATTGATTTGCCTGCAAATAGTGTTCTGATTGATTCAGGCTCTGTCTCTGGCAGATTTAGGATTGTCTTTGTGAGTTGGCAGTCACGCGCGACAACTGATACTGTTGCTCCAGCAATAATTCCTGTGTACTTTGCTTGTTTACATTGATTTGCAAGACCTCCAAAACATGCTGGATCACTGCCACAATCAGTAAGAGCCACACTATACATCAGCAAAGGCACGAAAATAATCACCAGCACAATTGCAGCAATGCCAAAAATTATTTTTTTATTAAAAGAACTGCTTATTCCAGAAGTAACCAAAGTCCAAGTTTGCTTAGGTGGCTGAGAAACAGTTTTTGGCTTAGGTGCTGGCAATTTATTTCCTCGTCTAAAAACTCCTAAGAATGACTTGAACAAACCAGCTATGAACCAAAATAAATACATAAAAACTTTTCCTACTTTGCCAAACAAAAATCCAAGAGCACTTATAATAGACAAAACAGCATTTTTGAACAAGAGAAAAAAACTAGTTGTCTTTTGCACAGATACAGCAGTTCCGCGCGAAAATCCTTTAGCAATTTTTTGAAAAACACCATGGTTTTCATAAGTAAGTAGTTTTTTAGGCAATTGTTTTGCAGTATTCTCACCTATTTTTTTAAAGAATGTTTTCGCTACTTCTTGATGTTCTTGTCTAAACTCTTTATCAAGTTTAGAAAACTTTTTTTCAGCACGCCGTGCGCGACTAAGAATTTTATTAATATCTAAACGGGGCATACTATAATCACCACACCAACTTTTTTTATCCCAACTGCATTAAATTCCAATGCACAATTTAAAAACCTTTAGCACTACCCAAAAGAAGTGAAAGAAGCTAAGAGACTGTAACAAATCGTAACAAAATCATTAATGATTGAACAACTATTCTTTGTCAATTATTTTTTTCTCTTTTGTTTTTGGCAGAAAGTTTTCATTAGAAATTATGTTTTTTCCTATATTCTTTTCTATGTCTTCTCTTGTTCTTTTTGCAACATTGCCTCCTTTATTTGCCGAGTCTTTACAATCTTCAAATCCTTGAGAATTATTTTCTCTCGTTATATCTGTCGTTGCTTTCTCTCCAATCATTGTAAGAATCAATTCCCAATCAGTCATATGATCTCTTAAGTTCTGATTTTTCTTTTGTAGCTGTTTGAATTCTTTGTATTCTCCAACAGTCTTTCCAAAAGTTGCCTTTGAGATCTCATTTGTAAGTATTGCAAATTCATTTTCTGTTTTAATATCGCGGTTTTTCCATTCATCAGTTAGTTCTTCTCTAATAGCTATTCCACGTAATCGTTTATCAATCCAGTCTCTTGGATAGCCTTTCAGTTCATAATATTCTTTTATCCTATTTTGACCAAGTTCTGGGTTTTCAATTTCTTCAATTCTCTCATATCCTACTTGAGCCAACCATTGTTTAAAAGGTTCAGCTCTTGGGGAGGGGATTGACTGAATTATTCTAAAGAGCTGTTTAGTGTTTCCCGCCAAAGTATTTCTTTGTTTACCTGTTTCAGTTAACATTTCTACCTGGGGACAATTTGTCCCTATGTAACTCCCAAGAGCTTCATCTCTTTTTCTGAGTTTCTTCAAATAATCAATAGGGTTTATGCTCTCTGTTAATACCGCAACTACATCAACTATTGAAAAATACCACTCATCATTATACCAAATTCGTCTGATCTTTTTATCCTGAAACACAACAAGTTTATTTTTTTTATCCATTTATAGCTGAATTAGTTGTTGGCATTTAAATACTCTGCGCGAAATTGTCCAGTGTCAAGAATCGATCAGTTACTTACTCATCTAGCCTCACCTCATTTTTGGTTAGCGCATCACTTTGTCAAAGCAGTAAAAAATGTGAAACACAGCTTATAAAAATTCATCTCACTTCTACAAACAGTTTTGTGAGCTTATCTGTGTACACAAAATCAGGACTTGTATCTCGCAGTTTGCTGCACAACAATGGATTGTCTGCGCACGCCTTGCATACCTTTGCAGTCTGACTAGTGCAATCTGCAGAGACAAAAATACATACATCAAACACATATGTTCCTTTGAGTGTTTGCTGGCCTTCTGCCATCAAATTAAATGCTTTAATTCGTACAGGAACAACTCTAAACTCACCGTGCGCAAGTGTGCCTGGCTCGTCAAGAAGTGCAAAATCACCAAGCCAGTGCTCTTGAATAAACTCAGTATCATACTCAGGAGTTCCTGAGCTTGCGCCAATACTACGTTCATCAGGCAAAAACCCTTTGTCAAAAAAAGTTGAAGTACAAAACCTTTGTTTCTTGCCAAGAACATTGCGGACTCCAATGCCAAACACCTTATCAGATCCCCGCGTAAGTGTTGTTTTTGTGAAAGGCACTGCAATCACATCAGTTCCTTGACCAAGAATTTTTTCTATGCGCCTGCCAACATCTTTGTCTAATTCAGCACGAATACTGTCAGCTTCAAAAAAAAATTGTTTCAAAAGTGCAAACGCAAGAATAAACATGATTACACTGATTACCAGAAGAACAATAACTGTTACACTTAGCTCAAGACCGCGAGTATTCCTGTTCAAACAATTCTCCTTTTGTTCATTTTTTTAGTCTATTTATCAATTTTTTTAAACAACATTCAACACACACCTCAAAACTAAGGCGAGAGCAGGGTGAGCTTGCCAAGCTGTCTTTCAAACCTTTCTTTTACTGGCTGAGCAGTGTTTTGACGAGCATACTCATAATTCACAACAATTGAAAGCCAGTGCTCTGCTTCAGCAACTGATTGTGCTGGAATTGTGAGCTCAGCAATTGCATGAGAGCCTATTCCTGCAAGTATTTGTTTTCCGGTTTTTTCTGCAATCAAATTTTGTCCCTCAAGCAGTTGCACTCCTGTGATGCGCACACTATTGACTTCAGGCTGTTTGTCAAACAAGCTGACATCAACTATTATTTTGTCCGAGCGAATATCATATGGCTCAACATAACTTATGCGCGTGCTGAATTTAAGTGCTGACATGCTTCTTTCATCAAGCAGTGTAAAAGGTTTTTTTGCAACACCCTGTCTCAAGCGACCAACACATGAGTTTTGTTCACACACTTTCTCAACATATTTTTCTCCACCTGTCTGACAAGGACCGCAGTCTGTTGCGCAAGAACACACATTTTCTAACGAATCACACACTCCATTGCCACACACTCCAGCTAGTGAGTTGTGCACGCAAGCATACTGTGTTTCAATACTGCACACATCTGCAGTAGCAGGATTTTGATCATCACATGACTGAGGACAAGCCTTTGGTTGACGCGCCTGCCAGTTCAATACAAAATTACGCAAAGACGCACTATATGTGTTGGTTTGCAGTCGTGAATCAATCAATCCAGTGTACATTACTTTCAATAAAAGATTTTCAAATTCCCCTGAACTAACTGTTGTAGGAAAATCAAAAGCTAATTCTTCACTAATACTGTCGCCTGGCTGCCACACTGGTTTTTTAAGGGTTTTTGAGCCTAAGAGCACACGTTGTTTTGTTGATTTATCATCACCCTCAAACTCAAGTCTTGTTATCAAAATGTTTTTGTGCTGCTGCTGAGCAAGCTCTATTTTTATGCGCATACGATCTTGCAATATATTAAATGGCGCTGCAAAAGTTGCGGCAATGTTAAACACATTACCTGCACTGTTTACTGAATCAGTAAAATAATTAAGCTGTGACTTGGATTGAAAGACCTGTGCACTTATTGGATTCCATGCGCACTGACCTTTAATGCAGTTGCCCGCATAACCTTGTTTTGTGCACTGAGAATCACTTTCACAAGATTGTGCTGCAAGAGGAGTGTACTGACAAGCACCTTGAACACAGCTGCCAGTCTGTCCTGGGCTCAAGCACTGTATGTTTGCACTGCATTTCTGTTGTAGTGCGCATCCTGCAAGAATTAGAAATAAAATAATCACCATGACCAGCATAAGAAAAAAATAATTTTTAAGAAAAATACCCGCGAAAAAATTCCGTACATCACGCATAGTAGACATCTTCATGCTCATCGCAAGTGTTCAAATTCTTGGATGATAAGCCATGCAAACACAAGCATGATTGCGCCACCAGCAAGAATATACCATCCGCCTTGTTGAGGACCTTGATCAATCGTAAGATACAGTCCCCAGCCAGCAAGCAGTGTGCCTAACCACAAGAATTTGTCAAGCACAAGCTTCATTACATCAAACTCTTCTGTCTTTGAAAGCCTGCGTTTCATGCCTTAAGCACCACATCAAAGGTTTTTGTTGCATAATCTTTGAATTGTGACGCGCTTGCGCAGTCATTGTTATTGACTTCTTTCAAGACAGTAAGCTGAACTCTATATGTATCAGTAATTCCTCTCCGCATGAGAAGCTCTACAGGCGCTGCAAGACCAAGCTGATCTTTAATATCTATCTCTCCGCCACCAATTACTTTTCTAAACCAGCTTTGTTCTTCTCTAACTGGCGCTCCTGTTGCATCAACACCGCCTACATCAATAGGCTGTTGCCCATTAGGCTCAAAAGAGCAAGTATTTTGTGTTTTGTGGCGGAAAGCTTTGACGCAAGTAAACCGCAACCTAAAACAAACCTCTCCTTTAGAACTACTACTCCCAGTATTTTGTATCGCAACGACAAATGATTTTGGCTCTCCTACATTTGCTTCAATTTCAGCAACATTAATTGCAAGAAGCTCGCCAGTAGCACGCAAACTTTCAACTAATTCTTTTTTAATTACTTGAATCTGGCCTCCAACAATCTCTGTTGTCTCGCCAAATGTTTTTTTGACAAAGAAAATCACTAAACCAAGCACAGTAATTGCAATAATAAGCACAACAATTCCAGTAATAGACAGCTCAAGAGCACCTTTAGAGTTCCTGAATAAACGCATCACAACACCTCTTTTTTAACAAAAGCCACACCCAAGGTATTTAAATGTGTCGGAAATTTATGACCCTGAAGACAACAAAAGCCTTCTCTGCAGAAAAAACACACTATCAACTCATCTAAGCTCTCTTCTCAGCGTCTTGTGCGCCTCATTAATCTTTTTAAAAAGTTCTACATTGCCTTCTGGCATGTCTGGATGGTGTTTTCTTGCCAAATCCTTGAATGTTTTGTCAATATGATTCATATCAGTTACATCGTGGGCAACACCAAGTGTTTCTCGTGCTTTTTTTCGCGATTCTTCAACTTCATCATCTTCAGTAAATTCTGCTCTAAACTCATCAAAAGGTTTTTTTCCTGCAAGAAAATCTGCCACTTCTAATTCTATGACTTTGAGCACAACACATAAGTTATCAACATATCGTTTTGCTAATTTATAGCTGTAATACATACGATAGCCATCATAATACCATGTTGCAACTGCTGGAGCATTCTTAATTGCCATTGGCTCAAGGTCTATTACTACATCATCTGCAACAACACCAATTTTGCCCAGCACAGATATAACACTATTCTTATACTGCTGAGCTCTTCTAGTTGCAGAATCTCGTGCAATCACTGCTTCAAATGTATGTCCTTTAATCGTAATATTTGTCATCAGTCATTTCCTTGCGTATCTGCCAGAACTACACGTATTTTCTACTGCAACTATCACCAGCTTAAACAAAACAGACAGTTCAGCACAAAATCAGAGAATTTGGCACACTCACAAAGAATTAAAGTGTTTATAAATGTTGAGTTAAGAAAACGAGAAGAAAAAATCCTCACTTCACAAGTATCTTCACTGGACTTAGTTTCAGCATCTTTGCTGCACTGTCAAGAAGGTCTGTGCCTGCAATTCCTGCGATAAAGTTGAAAAATGCACCATACTCTTTCAAGAACCCGGCGATAACTGCACCTATCACTCCTGCTTCAACAAGTGTTATCACAAATCTTGACCACACAATTTTACGGTTTGCATCATTTGCTTTTCTAAGTCCAATAAGCGCGCGCACAAGCCCGCCAATAATTCCCCACATAATCGCAGTAGTAATCAGCTCCATAACAGCAGATGAAACCCCAAAGTATTAAAGGATTTCGGTGAAAAAACTCTTCGCCCTCTAAAAACTCTTTCATCCCACCTCAAAAAACCTTTTTTTATTGTTCACATACTTTAACAAATCAAACAATATCACAAACATGACTGCCGCACTAATTGCAACAAGAATTCCAGTCAGCGTCAATGGCACTGTCTCAAAAACAGTGTTGAGCGCTGGCACATACACCACTGCACCTGTCGCGAGTAATGACACTACTGAAGCGCAAAAGAGCCATGGATTAACAAAAGGCGACCTAGTGAACACTCCCTTTCTAAATGATCTAAAAGTAAAAGCTGAGCCTATCTCCAGACAAATAAGTGTCACCAAGGCAATTGTTCTTGCAGACTCAGAACTCATGCCAAGCTTGTTAAATGCAGCATAATACGCACCTAACACAAAAAACGCCAGCACACAAGCTGTAAAAATAAGCAAGCCAATCAAATGCGTGCTTAGTATGCTTGTTTTTTTGCGAGGCTTTTCCTGCATTGAATCTTTTGAGCCTGGATTAAATCCTAAAGTTATTGCTGGCAGATTGTCTGTGACAAGGTTCATGAACAATAATTGCAAGGCAACTAAAAGAGGTATTTGCCAGCCAAGCACTGGCGAGACAAGCACTCCAACAAATAAAATAAGCAGTTCTGCAAGATTGCAAGAAAGCTGATATGTGACAAACTTACGAATATTGCTGAAGATAGTTCTTCCCTCGCTGATTGCGTTTACAATAGTGCTAAAATGATCATCTTGAAGCACCAGATCAGCTGCTGAACGAGAGACATCAGTGCCATTTTTTCCCATAGCAATGCCAATATGCGCTTCTTTGAGTGCTGGAGCATCATTTACCCCATCACCAGTCATTGCAACAATCTCTCCTTTCAGTTTAAGAGCATGAACAATTCTGAGTTTGTGTTCTGGCTTGACTCTGGCAAATAAAACAGTTGATTGTACAATTGCTGAAAGTTCTTCATCAGTCATGTTATCAAGCTGTTCTCCTTCAATACTTTTTCCTTGAAGATGAATTTCTTTGGCTATGGCCAGTGCTGTTTCTTTGTTGTCTCCAGTAATCATTTTAACCTGTATTCCTGCACGCTGGCATACACGAATCGCATCACGCACTTCTTGTCTAGGAGGATCTTCTATTCCAGCAATGCCAACAAAAATAAAGCCTTCTTCTGTATGCGATGTTGCAGAACCATGTGTTTTTTTGTATGCAAACCCAACAGTTCTAAGAGTGTTGCGAGTCATCTTATTGTTTTCACTGAATATTTTTTTTCTTTCTCTGTCATTAAGTGATATGACCCCTTTTGAAGTCTGCATAAACTTGCAGTGTTTGAGCAAATATTCTGGAGCTCCTTTTGAATACACGACTTTTTCTTTGCCATGTTTACACAGCACTGACATCATTTTGCGTTCTGAACTAAAAGGAATTTCATGAATCCTGTCACAGAACAAATCATCTTTGTATATGCCTGCTTTTGCTGCAAGGATCAACAGTGCTGATTCAGTTGGTGTGCCTATTGTTTTGAATACATGATTACTAGTTTGAGCATCATATGTTTGCTGGATCACTGCATCATTGCACAGCACAGCACTTTTTATCAGCAATTGCAGCACTGGCTCAGTGTTTTTAGCCACAACATTGTTTTTGAACAAAATATTTCCTACTGACTCATAACCTGAGCCTGTGACCTGAAAACTCTTATTATTTGCAAACAGATGAGTCACTGTCATTTCTCCCCTAGTTATTGTTCCTGTTTTGTCAGCGCAGATCACTGTTGTTTCTCCAAGTGTTTCAATTATTGACATCCTATTGACTATTGCATGCTGTTTTGCCATTCTATATGCTCCTGAGGCAAGTGTGGTGAGCAAGACTACAGGCAGCCCTTCAGGAAATGCTGAAACTGAAAGAGCTATCACAAGAATAAGAACAGTAGTAATCAGCTCGCCTGTAATCATTGGGCTTCGTGTGAGCATAAGAATGCCTGTAATCACTGAAACAGCAAGCGCAATAATAGTCATGTATTTTGCTATGACATTTACTTTTTTTTGCAGGGGCAGCTCTTTTTGCGTTGTTGAAACCAGTCCTGCAATAGCTCCAAAGCGCGTGTTCATTCCTGTGTGCAAAACTTTTGCCATACCTCTGCCATTTACAACATATGAACCCATAAACACCATGTTTTTTTCTGAATATTTTTGTTCTGCACCTGATTTTTTTCTTATCTCCCCTGACTCGCCAGTTAGTATTGCTTCATTTACTCGCAATTCCTGTTCTTCAAGCAGCAAACAATCTGCAGGTATTTTTTCTCCAGCGCGCAATACAACTACATCACCAGGTACAATATTTGTAGAGCTAATCTCTTGCTCTTTGCCATTTCTTATTACAATAGTGACTGGCACAAGCAGGCTTTTAAGAGCTTGAATGGTTTTTTCTGCACGATACTCCTGCATAAATCCTGCAAGCACAACAACAAATATAATGACTGCAATCGTATCTCCTGTGATTGTTTTTCCTACGGCAAAAGAAATAAGCATTGCAGTAATAAGCAGGTATATCAAGAAATTGCTTTTTACCTGACGCACAAGAATAGTCAGGACACTTGTTTTTGAGACATCTTTAATCTCATTCAATCCATACTGCGCAAGTAACTGGTCAACTTTTGTTGTTGTAAGACCTTGTGGTTTAGCAAGACCTTGTTGTTTATTATTTTTCTGCATTCTTATCAACACACTACACGACACAGAAGGCCATATAAAAATGCAGTGGTTTGAAAGGCTTCGGTGAAAACCTGCGAACAAGGTGAGGAGGTGATCCGAACCAAAGGGAGGACACCTACGAAGAACACTGAGTATGAACCCAATTTGTAATCAAGCTGGATTTTAACCAGTGAGCACCAATCCAAGACGCTCCGCTAATACAATATGCAACAGATCATAAAAGCTGATTTCAAAATAATGGTGCGACTCCGATTTTCCAGTGATCTTAACTGTACGCGTATGCCAGTCACTAACATGTATTTAATGTATTGACTAACATATGTCACTCAATAACAAAAAGTTTATATAGTAAGTGACATAAATAAGCACATGAAACCAGAATACCACCTCCAAGCATTTCAGGAAAGAAAAGAAACATTACTCAAATGGGCTGTTGAAGTTCGTGGACTTGAAAACTCACAGCGCATTATTGGAGACAATGCCTCAAAAGCAGTCACAGAATTACTATCTGCATACTTGCATCAAGCAAACAAAGTTGAAGAAGGTTTTCAGCTCAATCACGCGTGGTTTAAATCAGCTGATGTCACCAATCGATTGCCAGAATTTGAGAAAAAAAAAGAAATACTAACAAGAATGACTATTCTGGAACAACTTTGCGAAAAGCTCGCATATGGGGCGCCAAAACCAATAGAAAAACTCAAAGAAGCACTCAACCTTTTCAAAGAAATTGAGATAATTCTCTCGGGAATGCTCAAATGATAAACAGAAACTCGCTCATCAGTTATGCACTTGATTTCGCATCCTTTCTTCTTGATAACTCAATCGCTGATAACATAAGAAAAATAATATTATTTGGTTCAGTTGCTCGAGCAGACTACACTGAAAAAAGCGACATAGATATTTTTATTGATAGTGAAGAAAAATACGAAGCACAGCTACAAAAAATACTTGTACTCTTCAAAGCATCACAAGCATTCCGCAATTGGGCTTTAAGAGGCGTCAAGAATGAATTGTCACTAAAGGTTGGAGTTCTTGATCAGTGGAGTAGTCGTCGTGAGATAATTAGCTCAGGAATACTTTTGTATGGGAAGTACTCTGAAATGCCAAAAAATTCAGTGTATTCTATGCTTATTTGCATCAAAGAACTCAAACAGAAAAAGTTTGCAGATAGAGTTAAGCTCTGGCGCGCTCTATATGGCTACAAACAAAAAGTTGGAGAAAAAACATATTTTTCAAAAGGACTTATTGAGGCTAACAGAGGAAAGAAGATTGGAAAAGCTGTCTTTATCATTCCTATGGAACAGCGGCAGAAGGTCATCGCGTTCTTGAACAAAAATAAAGTCAGCTACACAGTGAAGGAGCTGTGGATGGAAAATAGGTGATACCAAAAAAAACAGAACAAAACCTCCACAAAAAACATAAAGTGAAAAAGTACGGAAAAAAAAGAAAACAAGAAAGCATAGTGCTCATTATTTCTTCATCAACAGATCAACTTGCTTTTTAAGTTCTGCTTTTGCTGAGGTTTTGCCTTGCATTAGCTCAGTGAATGCTTTTGCTCCAGCTTCAGCAAGTGCTTGCATTTCTGCACCAATTGTCTTTTCATATTCTCTTTTTATTTTTTCTTTAAGCACTTCAGCCCATGCTTCATTTGCAACAGATAATACTGCCTGAGTCATCGTATCATCGCATGCTCCTGAGCATTCTTTTTCACATTCTGGAGAACCACACTTTTCATCACCACACTCTTGTCCTTTCATATGAACTCCATCTCTCACAAAAATCTTTTCTGCAAGGAATAGCCTCAACAGCAATACAACAGAATATAAAGCCTGTGGAAGAAAAGATTAAAAAACTATATTGCCAAACTCATCACTCAATCAATAACCTAAAGGGAGAATAAGACTTGATTTGGGTTTTTCAATATCAACACTTGCTCTAAATCCTGCTATCTGCGCTTCATCAGAAATTCTAAGAAACAAAGAAATACCACCATCAAGAGAATGCTGTAAAATATTGTAAGATGTCAAGACTTCTATAAAGCGTCTCATTACCTGAAGTAAATGCGGATCAGACTGAAGATTCAGTATTGCTTTTACCGCATCTTTCTCACCTGATTCCTCTGAAGATAAAAGCCTTGCCTCAAGAACACGCGCTCGTGAATTTTCCACTCTTACAAAAAATTCTCCTTGCACTGATTTTTCAAGCAAATTTTTAGCATCATCAGGAGTAAAATAAACTTCAAACATGCTTCCGTGAGGACTATAAATCCCTAGCATACAACACCATATGGTTTACGTGCCTTAGAAAGTCTTTCTTCTCTAGTTTGGTGAGCACGATATGCTTCAACCACTTTCTCAAGAGTTTCATATTTGCCAATAAGAGCTCTAAGCAATCTTCCCGCACGATCTCCTTTAGGCAAGCACTCGCCTCGCGCATATAATGAAACTAATGCTCTACTTAGTCCTGTTTGGCGAGCAATCATTCCCTGGCTCAAAACTTTTCCCTCCAGACCTGCTTCAGTTTGAGTTTTTTTAATCAACCACTGCAAAGCAGGTTTTGTTTCTTTAGACCTACCCTGCACACCTTCATATTCAATATTATCCTTTTGCCAAATTCTTAGCTCATTTAAAGGAACACCTGCTTTCTGAGCATTTTGTTCTCTAACAGTCCAGTAACTGTTTTTCATGAAATCAGAAAAACAAGACCATCCTGCACGAACTGCTAAAACTTCAGCATATTCTCTAAACGATTTATACCCCTGCTTAGCCAATTCTTCAGCAAAAGAAGAAGAATAACCAACTACACTCCTTCCACAAAGCGCGCGAGCAGCAAGGTATGCAAAATATGACTTAAATCCTGCTCTTACATAGACTAGCGTAGTTCTTTTTTTTTCACGCACTGACATAACTCAAAAAACCAGCCACTTATTTATAAACTTACTTCTTAAACTGGTTCAAGCTCATTTTTTCAATGCGAGTATTTACTTCAGTCCAGTCAATTTCTTTCATAAATGCTTCAATGTATGACTTGCGTCCTGTTGCATAATCAATAAAGTATGCGTGCTCAAATACATCCATGACAAGTAATGCAACTGTGTTCCAGATGCCTCCTTGATTGTGCGTGTCACACACATAATTGTGCAACTTTCCGTCTTCTAAATCAAGAGCTAACACAACCCAGCCTCGTGCAGCAAGACCGCATGCCTTAAACTCATCAGTCCATGCTTGCAGACTGCCAAAGTCTTTTGCAATCCACTCAGAAATCACACCAGAACACTCATTAGCAACTTGTGTCATGTTATCAAAGTAATACTCATGCAAACGAACACCATTTGTAGCAAATGTTTCTTCTACTTTCAGCTCGCGCAAGTCGCTATAGCTTGCATTTGCTGTTGACTTATCAACAGTTTTTAGTTTAGTATGAATCTCATCAACTTTCTTACAATAGCCTGCATATAGCACATCATGATGCTCTTTTAATTGTTTTTCAGAAAGACCATTTAGCTTCAAATATTTTAGAGGTTTTACATCAGCCATAAGAATCACCAAACACAAGACACAACAACTTGTTTATAAGCTTGGCTGAAAGTTTTTTAAGCAAATGCGTTTTCTTTAAATGTTATGAGTGAAGCACAAATAAGCGTGTATAGTAAAAAAACTATCAAACCTGTTTCTTTTGAAGATAGACAACGTTTGCTTGCGCGCCCATGGAATATTGCTTTTGAGAAAGCCGGCCAAAGAATCCTAAGCCAGTGTGTAATATCGACTGATAAAGGAATATTTGTTAGTCAAAAAAGAATTCCTGAACTAATCAATCAAGCAATTAGCGAATACTGTTTTCTTAGAGAAAATATTCGCAGAGAAGGACTAAATAATCCGGATAATACTGTACGAAAGCTAGTTTATGCAGTAAACCATCAAGATGGAATAAAAAAAAGGGCAA
>ORJL010762569.1_pt1 | contig 15018 bp, 20 predicted proteins | sample 1779941 | NCBI WGS metagenome assembly ORJL01 (sample SAMEA104232317, study PRJEB22302) | groundwater metagenome | biome: forest; feature: aquifer; material: groundwater | place: USA | collected 2011-08-07 | depth 5.8 m
CCTGAAGGTGGGAGTATGTAATTTAAAGCACCATAAACTTATCCACTGCGAAGTAACTTATAAAATGCTATACTCTTACCATAATCATTAAATTATACGGACTATGCAATCATTTTCTGGTGAACAGAAGGGGTTTACGCTCATCGAACTCCTTATTGTAATTGCGGTTATTGCCATTTTGGCAGCAGTCGCATTTGTAGCGCTCGATCCACTAACGCGCTTTCGCGATACGCGGGATTCACGCCGTTGGTCTGATATCTCAAATGTCATGAATGGCATTAAAGCGGATCAAGTTGATAACAAGGGAAGTTATTTAGCAGCAATTACCGCAATGACCGCAGCACAAGTGTACATGATTGGTACCGATGTGGCAGCCTGTAACACCTATACATGTGATACTGCGGTTACAGCAGCAGGAAATTGTGTGAATTTAGCTGGTTTAGTAACGGCTGGAAAGTTAGGAGGTGTTCCTATTAGTCCAAATGGCGCAGGTACGTGGACTGCGGGACACACGGGGTATACGTTGCAACGTGATACAACGGGTATTTTGACGATTCGTTCATGTGAATCAGAGAATACAACCGAAATTTCAATCGCCCGCTAGGTAAAATTGAAATAGCAATAAAAAAAGACCTGCATAAAAACCAGGTCTTTTTTGGATTTACTAAAGTTCTAACCAAAAGCTCCACTTCCACCCACCTTAAAACGACCACCAGCAAGTTTTGGTTTTTTTACTGCGGTTTTCTTATTTCTTTCTTTCGGCGCAGCCTTTTTTTTCATAGTGCTTTTAGTCAGTAATTAAATCATTTCTAGAATAATTTTATCTATCTTAATTTTAGTATACCACAAAAGAAAATTAGATTAAATGAATTAGGTAAGTGAAATTAATAATTCTGTAAGATGTTTTTGTTTTAAGATACTTGTATTTTTGCCCTGAGCAATTATTTTACCTTTATTTACAATAATAACATGATCAGCAATTTTAATAATATCTAGGATATTAGAAACAATAATAACAGTTTTTTTATCAGTAAATTTCTTAATATTTTTTATCAGAATTTTATGCGATGTTATATCTTGAGCGGAAAGTGGCTCATCCATAATAATAATTTTTGCTGAGGATTTAAGGAATGCACGTGCAATTAAAATCCGTTGTCGTTGACCACCAGATAATTTTGATCCGCGTTCTCCAACTTGGAATGAATATTTTTGAGGCATTCGTTCTATGAAGTGCGAAGCGTTTGCCATACTCGCTGCCTTTTTAATAGCCTGAGGTGATGCGTGAGTATCTCCGAATAAAATATTTTCACGAATAGTCCCCTTAAAAAGTTCAATTTCTTGGGGAACATAGGCGCTCATGGAATGGAGTTCTTCCGGGGTGAAGTTTGAAATTGAATTATTATTAAATAAAATACTTCCGCGCGAAGGTGACAGGAATCCCATAAGTAGCGAAATAATAGTTGTTTTTCCTGAGCCATTTGCCCCCACAATAACCGTTATTTTTTCTTTTGGTATGGTAAAAGTGGCATTTTGAAGTATTTTTGCATCATTAGTGCCAAAAAATGATACATTCTTGAAGTAAATTGATGGCGAGGTAGACAGTGGGTGAGAAGTGTCTTTTATAGTTGTTTTTTCATCTAATACGGGCTGTTCTAATAACTCAGAAATTCTCTGTATTTTTACGAGATGTTCTTTCATGGATGTATAAGCTCCCATAAAAGCAATGCAGGGATTTGTTAAGTTATCTAAGTAAAAAAGAAATATTACTAACGTACCTGCGGTAACTAGTCCAGCATGAACAAGTGAAATACCGTACGTGATAATACCCGCATAACCAAGTGCGATAAGAATACCAATAAATAGATTAAGGAGAAACTGAATTGAGTAGGCATTAAATTCATACCGAAGTGAACGCGTCTCTTTTTTTTGAAAAGTAGTGAGCATGTGCTCCTCAAGATTATAGGCCTGAACATTTTTTAGTTGGCCAAGAATTTCTTCAATAAAAGAAAAAAGGAGGCTATTTGAATACTCAGATTTTTTCCAAGCAACCCCAAGACGTTTACTAAAGACATATAAAAGGAGTGCCATACTTGGCACAAGGAGAAACGAAAGAAGTGCAAACGAGGGGCTAATAAGAAATAAAATCACGGTAGTTATTACAATGAAAATACTGTTTGTTATCATTGGCAAAATTCCAGACTCAAAAATTTCACTGATTGCCGATACGTCATAGCTTAAGCGATAGATATAATCGCCAATATCTTTTTTGCGATATACGGCATGTCGCATTCGTTCTATAGTTGCAAAAGTATTATTTGAAAAACGAATTATAACATCTTTACTTACCGTTCTAATAAGAATTTGAGCAAAATAATTTAACAAAATTGCAAGTACATTGCTTGCGGTATAAAGAAAAACAACAATAAATCCTAATGAAAGGAAATCTATATCACCTAAAAGAAAAAACTCAAATGAGTGCGGCGTGAGTGGATTTTTTTCTAAGACATTATCAATTAGAATTTTAAAGGGAAGAGGAGTGATAATATCAAAAAAAACTCCAAAAAGCGAGAAGATAATAATATAAAAAATATTTTTCCGGAGAGGAAAAAAGAACCGGCTAATAAGATGAATAATTTTTTTTGAGTATCTCATACAAATACGTAAAACAGATGGTATATATTGGGTAAGTATAACATCTATTTTTATTAGCTCCTATTGCTTAGTGGGTTCATTTTTGTTAGCATAACTCTATTATTTATTGTTCCTTTTGTTCTTTGAAAAAAGAGGGAGTTACGGTATGGGCACAAAAATAGTAACACTTGATGAGCTATTAGATGCCACACAAGCTACTTCTGATATTACCGATAAACAGGTTTTTTCAATGCTCATTGATTTCTTTGACTTTGACGATCAAGAAGAGCCTATTCAGGATGAAATTGTAAAAAATTTGCTTGCGTTTAGGCCGGATGTCGTAGAGATGGTTAAGATGGAGGTATTATTAATGGATGTTCAAGAACTAGGTGAAACAAAAGGAGTACTTCAATGAGCTTGCCCGAACTTTCACCACTCGAAAAGGCTAAACTTGCAGTCATTTGCGTTGATGATTTTACCGATCAGGAGGCTTATGATCTAGTGATGAAACTGTCAGTTCATTCCGAAGAAGAAATTCATCAAATTATGAACTGTATTGCAAGAAATAGGCCAGATATTTTGGAAATGATGAAACAGTATTCAAATCTTCCTGTCAGTTAGTTCTTTTAGGATACACCGTTCGCAAGAGCGGTGTTTGACGTTGTATATGTACTAGATTTTAGCATCGTACTACAGTATACTTAAGGTATGAATAAAACAATTCTTATATCGCTTGGCGGATCAATTATAGCCCCAGATGGGGTAGACGTGTTCTTTTTAAAGAAATTCCGTGCGTGTATTTTGGAATGTGTGAAGGAGGGATATAAGTTTGTGATTGTATGTGGGGGCGGAAAAACATGTCGTGATTATCAACACGCTGCATCAAAAGTAATAGCAATTTCAAAAAGTGAGCGGGATTGGGTAGGGATTTATGCAACACTCCTTAATGCGCGATTAGTTTTGGCGATATTTTCACATAGTGCTCACGCAACACTTCTTGCAAATCCCCATACTCGTAAAAAAATACAAGAACCTATCGCGGTTGCCGGTGGGTATAAGCCGGGGTGTAGTACGGATAATGATGCAATTCTTCTCGCGCGTTCATTGGGTATCAAACGGGTTATTAATGCAAGTGTCATTGATTATGTGTTTGATCGTGATCCAAACAAGGATAAGCGTGCGAAAAAAATTAAAAAAATTTCATGGAAAGAATTTCGTAATGTCATTCCATCAGAGTGGGAGCCAGGAATTCATACCCCCTTTGATCCAGTGGCTGCACGTAATGCTCAAAAATTCGGTATCGAAGTATCCGTATTAAATGGGCGGAATATTTCAAATTTAAAAAAGTGCATTGAAGGTAAACCATTTAAGGGAACATCTATTTACTAACTATCACTGCCGTTGGCGGGACCCCGCTACAAGCGGTGGCTAACTACTACCATTATGTTTAGTTTCCCATTTCTTATTCCGTTTGGATACTTTTTTCTTAGGTTCGTTACCGGAGTCATATTTTTATATCATGGGTTCCATAAAGCGCCGCTTTGGAAGGCACATGAACCGGTCAAAATGACGCGAGAATTTTTAGCGCTTATGCGGATTGTAAGTGTGTTTGAAATTCTCGGGGGAATTGCTCTTGTTTTAGGATTATTTACAAAAGTTGCTGCTTTGGGACTGGGAATTATTATATTAGGCGCACTCTATTATAAAATTGCCGTATGGAAAAACGGGTTTTCTGAAAGTAGCGGCTGGGAATTTGATTTAGTGTTATTAGCTGCTCTTTTTATGCTTTTCGCCATAGGCCCTGAAGCACTTTCGCTTGATTGGATGTTTTTTCATCTAAAATAATTATGAAACTAAAACCACTAATTCTCTTTCATGGCAAAAGGTGCCCTGACGGGTTTGGTGCTGCATTTGCGGCATGGAGAAAATTTGGTGCTAAAGCAGAATATCGACCGTTAGAGCATAATGAACCCCCTCCTCTAGATCTCGTAAACCGAGAGGTGTATTTTCTTGATTATTGCTATCCGGTACCACTCATGAAAGAATTATGCCAGAAGAATCCTCATATTACAGTACTTGATCATCATGTAAGCCAAAAGGAGGCGATTTTACTTGCGCCACGGCATGTATACTCAAAAACACACTCAGGGGCAGTCTTGGCATGGAATTTTTTTCATCCAACTAAGAAAATCCCAAAACTCCTCAGTGTTATCGAGGATATGGATTTGTTTACATTAAAACTTCCGGGAACAAGGGAATATTCGGAAAGTTTTACGACCATGGGGTTGTTGCCATTTTCTTTTAAAAAATGGGATATGGTTGTGAAAGCTTTTGAAAAGGCGGCTTATCGAAAAAAATATTACCAGCTTGGTAAAGAACTATTGAAATATAAAGAGCAAAAGCTGCAAAACTTGCTTCCATTTGCCGAAAGGGTAGAATTTGAAGGCCACCGGGTGTATGCCGTGAATACCCCAATCTATTATTCTGAGGTTGCAAATTTACTTTGTCATACTTTTAAGATTCCATTTGGGATTTCATGGTATTATCGCGATGGGCGCATTCATGTTTCTTTGCGATCTTTAGGAAAAGTTGATGTCTCAAAAATTGCGGTTAAATATGGAAGCGGGGGACATGCACGTGCAGCGGGCTTTTCTGTGCCATTAGTGGGTATTTTGCCTTGGAAAACAATAAAATAACTACTTTGAATTACGAAACCCCTCGAGGACATTTATGTCGCAGGCCCTGTGGACCGCGACGGCGGGAACTGGGAGGAAATTTTTAGCAAAAAATTATCCGTCCTGTAACATGAATGTCTGAAGATTCTGGGTTTTTGAAATTCAAAGTAACTAACTTACTAACTTATTTTGTATGAGTGAAATTCATCCACAGCCACAAGTAGTAAAACCAAAAACAACGCCACAAGATTTTTTTCTTCATATCATGATGATTATTACCCTGTATGCAAGCGCCATTAGTATTACCACGATTCTTTTTCAAATTATTAATTTAACTATTCCAGACCCTTTGAGTCAGTCATTTGATATGTATGGCGGTGATCATACGCGCGGGCTTATCCGGTCATCAGTCGCAACGCTTATCGTGATGTTTCCGGGGTTTTTAGCCATTTCTTTTTATCTGAAAGGCATTTATACTACGCATCCTGAGAAGTTAAAATTATGGGTGCGAAAGTGGCTGTTGTACTTCACCTTATTTGTTGCAGCGCTTATTATGATGGTTGATGTCATTACGCTTTTGAAAGATTTTTTAGAAGGTGAAATTCGCTGGCGGTTTATTTTAAAAGTACTTTCTATTTTACTGGTATCCGGCAGTATTTTTACTTATTTTTTGTGGGATATTAAAAAATCCCATACTAATGAAAGTCTATGAAATGGTTTATTTGTATCATTATCACACTTATAGGTATTCTTATTGTCGCCGCTCTTATTATTTCTGGTTTTCCTACTGATCAGCGCAAACGAAAATTTGATGAGATGCGACTACAGCATTTACAGACGATTCAGTCCCAGATTTTTTACTATCGCCAAGTGAAAGAAGTGTTGCCTGAAAAATTAAGTGATCTTTCCCTAGTTCCTGGTGGTTATTCAATTCCAAAAGATCCGGAAAAAAATACCGAGTATGAATATATGAAGAAAAATAATGAGGAATTCGAATTGTGTGCTGAGTTTATATCATCAGATGATCACCAAGAAGAAAAATATCCCAAGAGCCCAACGCCTTACTATCCGATTGTGAATCAGGATTGGAAACATGGCGCGGGTAGAGTTTGTTTTATTAGGAAAATTGATAAAGACTTTTTAAAAAATACCCAACCAGGCATGATGCGCCCGTATTAGTATGAATATTTCCTATGAACAATTTAGTCAATGCGATTTACGGGTAGTAACGATCCTTTCTTGTGAACGAATAGAAGGTTCAGATAAGCTATTGAAATTACAAGTTTCATTAGGTGAAGAAGAACGACAAGTTATTGCGGGTATTGGAAAATTTTATGAACCTGAAAACATAACAGGAAGACAAGTTGTTATTATCGCAAACCTTGAGCCACGTGTGCTTATGGGTCATGAAAGCCAGGGCATGCTGCTTGCAACTGATGATGCAGAAGGTAAACCAGTTATTCTTTCACCTGAACACAGTGTGCAACCCGGCACAAAAATTCATTAGTAAATAAGCTTATCGAAATTTTATATGATAATTGATTCACACACTCATATCGGATTTGGAAACTTACTCAATGCATCCGTTTCTGATTTACTTATATCAATGAAACGAGCTCATATCGACAAAGCGTGCGTGTATGCGGGTGTATTAAATAATTGTTCCACCCAACGGCTTTTAAAAGAATTAGAAAGTTATCCAGACATATTATATCCAATTGGTTCATTTTCACCGTTTACCGTAACAAAGTATGATATAAAAAATTGTGAGTTGCTTTTAAAACAAAAAAAAATACATGGCATAAAATTTTATCCTGGTTATGAATATTTTTATCCATCAGATAAAAAAATAAGACCCCTCTTAAAATTATTAGTTCAATATAATAAGCCTGCCATTTTTCATAGCGGAGATACATACAATGTTGCAGGGGGAGCAAAATTAAAGTATGCGCACCCCTTACATATTGATGAATTAGCAGTAGAGATGCCGGATTTAAAAATCGTCATTGCTCACCTCGGGTATCCATGGATAGTGGATGCGGCAGAAGTTTGTTATAAAAATAAAAACGTTTATACTGACACCTCGGGTTTTGTATATGGAATATTCTATAAGGAAGATGCGGTAATGTATAAGGAATTATTGGATACGTTTGTAGATATATGCAGTTCTTGGGACAAGGTTCTTTTTGGTACTGATTGGCCACTTCCTGATCAACGATCATATGTCCGTGTTATACGCACTCTTGCAGGTAGTCATGCAGATGATGTCATGAAAAAAAACATTCAAAAAGTTTATAATATATTCTAATTAATGCATATGGATAATTTCGTGCCTGGCAGTGGAGATCCAATATTTCATGAATCACATGTTAATATGGAACGGTTTATTAATGAATTTAAAAAAAGATCCCGTTATAGTCGTTCGCTAGAAGATGGTAAAACAACAATTACAAATGGAGAGTCACATTATTTGGTTGAGCGGATTACAAGTGGGAGAAAAACAGAAAATAAAAAAGCAGCTCGTGAAGTGCATAGTTTTCTTGACCAAATCTTTGGAGAAGATGAAATGGGTGACAAGGAAGAATTTGAGCACGCCATTAAAAACGGTATTTTTGATTTTACTACCATTCGTGATGAAAAGGGAGAAATTCTATCCGTAATCTGTTCTCAAAATGTCGATTCACTCAAATCATCTGACCAGATGCTTGCAATATGGTATATCGCTACAAAAGAAGACCAACAAAGCAAGGGGTTTGCACTTGAATTATATCAGTCTGTTTATGAGACTGCGTTGGCAGATGCAAGAAATAATGGAAAGGGTATTTCGGCGGTAGTCGGAGAGGCTGTGGATGAGGTTGAGGGATATCTCAATAAAATGGGGCGAAGACGAACTTATTTTTATAATCAAGTAGGAGATTTGGTGGAAATCCCATTTCCTCAACCACCGATAGACGCATCGACCGCAGATGAGAAACCACCAGAAGAACATCTTATGATCCGTTTCCTTGATGAAAAAAAAGAGTGTTCAGTAGAAGAAATACTTGATATTATTAAAACACTTTTTTATCAATATATTGATCCGCGTTACGATGAGTTATATGATTCAAAAAAGGAAGCCGACGCCGTCAAGAAAAGGACAAAGGCATTGTTTGAAGAAGTAAAGAAAAAATTGAGTGAAGCTCATGAAGGGAAAGTTATTCTTTTAAGCGCAGATGAACGTGAGGAGAAAAGAAAGGAACTTGAAAAGAGCGGACATAATATAATTGAAGCTGGCTAATTTAAATTCAGAAACCACCATGAAAAAAAATTAGTAGAGGCAATCTGGAAAGCATACAAACTCCGCATTGCGGAGTTTGTAAAAAATGAGCAAAAAAATTATTTTCAATACCTACAAAGCCTTCATGGAAGGTGCCGTAATCACAGGTAATTTCTTCACCGGGTAAAATATCGCGTACTGCAATTGTTGCGCCATCTTCATCACCATCAGGCGTTTCGGCATCGCACGTGTTCAGATCATCTGAATGATTAAAAAACCGTGCGTCATCAGAACAATATACATATTTTTTTGTTTCGCCATTAAGATATGCATATTTCCAAAATTTATCTTGAGCGGCTTGGGGAATTTTTACAATTTCATCAGTTGGAATACGAATATCAAAACCTACGTGAAATGTCCAAATAACTGTTCCCTTAGCAATATACTCATTAGCAAATAATCCAATACCGCTAATAGCGCTTGGCGCAAGCCAAGTTTTGACGTGAAGCATTTTAGCTTCCTCTCTTTATTGTTTGTCAAAGTACAAAACGAAGCTATACTTATAAAATGAAATGAGTTAAGTATATCAAAATGTATGCATAATGTTAAGGACCTGAAGGCTAAAAAACTACGTGCTCGTAAGATTTTTAAAAAGCTTAAAAAATTATTTCCAGACGCGAAATGTGTTTTGAATTACTCAAACACATGGGAACTTTTGGTAGCCGTTATCTTGTCTGCACAATGTACGGATATTCAAGTGAATAAAGTAACAGAAAAACTTTTTAAAAAATACAAAACATTGGATGACTATCTACGTGCAACAAAAAAAGAATTTGAAAAAGATATTTATTCAACGGGGTTTTATCGAAACAAGACAAAAAATATCCTAGCAGCAGCTCGAATGATTAAAGAAAAGTTTAATGGCAAAATCCCTAAGTCAATGAAGGAAATGGTGCAAATCCCGGGTGTTGCACGAAAGACGGCAAATGTAGTATTGGGAAATGCACACGGTATTGTTGAGGGTATTGCGGTTGATACGCATGTTCGGCGTATAGTCAATCGGCTCGGATTGACAAAACACCATGATCCTAATAAGATTGAACAAGACTTAATGAAGTTATTTCCCAAAAAAGATTGGTTTTGCCTAACCTATCTTTTTATTGAATATGGCAGGAATTATTGCACGGCAAAAAAGCATAACCATCTTAAATGCCCACTAACTATAACCTAGCCACTAGAATCTATTTTTTTATGTCTTTCATGGATAAACTTGGTAAAATTAAGGACCTTAATGAAATGCGAAAGCAGGCAAAAGAAGTGCAGTCCGTGCTTTCTCAAGAACGTATCACTGGCACGTCTTCAAATGGACATGTGAGCATAGTAATTGATGGAAATCAAAATGTGTTAAACGTTGAAATTAAAGATGAGGCGCTTTCCGATAAACCACAACTTGAGCGGTCGACAAAAGACGCGCTTTCTCGCGCACTCGAAGGACTTAAAAAACTTATGGTTTCTAAATTTTCGAGCATGCTCAAATAAGTTGGCATGTTAGCCGGTTAATAAGTTAGCAAGTTAGTTTACTGTATGGTTCGATTGTTTTTTTTAACGATAAGCAGTTTAGCTGTTTTTGTGTTGCAGATTGGTTTTTTTGGTACTGTTCCTCTTATTTTGGCATATCTTTTATTTATATTATTTTTTATTGGAGAGCGTGATGCGCTTGTACTCTCATTTGTACTCGGATTTTTTCACGATCTCTATTCACCAAGTTTTGGAGTATTTTTAACTTCATATCCATTAGTTTTTTTTATTTTATCGTTCTTATCCCAGACACTAATAACCAATAAATCCTTTATTGCATTTACCCTATTAGGAGTGTGCGCTTTTTTATTCTTTGAAGTTTTTCTTATACTCATTTCTTTACTTGGTTCGCTTGCGATAACTCATATGTCGTATCAAGTTTTTTCAATACATTATCTGACTACGATAGCGTTTTCATTTGGATGGTATCTTGTAATTAGTTGGCTTGGGTATATATATGAGGCAAAAAAAAGGATATTTTAGTGGTGAAACGTTATTCCCGGATATTAGTCCCACTGATATAAATCTTGACGATACCCATAAGGGTAATTGGGTTGAATCATCACCATTTGCACCGAAAAGTGGCATGGCTGAAGATTTTTTAGGTCCTTCATTGCGTGTTTCAAAAATTAAATTATTTTTTATTTTTTGCATTGGCGCGCTTATTTTGCTCTTTTTACGTACGGTGCAATTGCAGCTTGTGCAAGGAAGCTCTCTTTTGGCACTCTCACAAAAGAACACCATCAAAACAGTTATTATACCTGCTCATCGTGGAATTTTGTTTGACAGAAATGGATTTCCTTTGGTTCAGAATACCCCTAATTTTATTGTACAGGTACAGCCGCACGAATTTTTAAAAAACGAGAATTTCGAAGATTTAGTATTAATACTTTCACGCTCAATAGGTGAGCGTGAGCAATTTGTTATTGATACTATTCGCAAAGCACCACAGTATCAGCCATTGGTTCTTAAGGAGCATGTCAAATATGATACAGCACTTTCGTTACTAGCATTATTTTCTGATACCAGCGGTATTGATATTGTGGTTTCAGAAGGAAGAGAATATCAATTTCATGATGCATTAAGCCTTTCTCATATAATCGGTTATGGTGGCAGAATTAGTGAAAAAGAGCTTGAGAAAAATAAAGGAATTTACCAACTTACCGACTCAGTTGGGAAGGAAGGGCTTGAACGATACTATGAAAATGTATTACGGGGACTGCCTGGAAAAAAACAAATTGAAGTTGATGCACTTGGAAGCCGTAAGGGTGTAATTGGTGAGGAATTACCACATGATGGAAAAAATATTGTTCTTACTATTGATAAAAATCTTCAACAAAAAAGCGAATACGCATTACAAGATGTTCTAAAAAAATTTAAAAAAACAAAAGGTGTAGTGATTATTTCAAAAGCACATACAGGGGAAATTCTATCATTAGTAAGTATGCCATTCTATGATAGTAATGAATTTGCAAAAGGAATTTCAAGGGATCAGTACCATACATTAATTACCGATATTGATAAGCCCTTGTATAACCGCGCAGTATATGGAGAATATCCATCCGGCTCAACTATTAAGCCGGTTGTTGTTGCAGCGGCGCTCCAAGAGGGGGTTGTAACAGAAAAAACAGTCATTTCAAGTACCGGGGGTATCCGTATTGGCGAATGGTTTTTTCCTGATTGGAAAGCTGGCGGGCATGGGGCAACCACTGCGGTAAAAGCAATTGCCGAATCAGTCAATACCTTTTTTTATCTTGTGGGTGGGGGGTATGAAAAGTTTCAAGGACTTGGTGTTGAACGGCTCGTATTCTATTTAAAAAAATTTGGATTTGGCCAACCCATTGGTATTGATTTGATAGGTGAACAATATGGTTTTGTTCCAGACCCTACCTGGAAAAGGAATATAAAAAAAGAAAGTTGGTATATTGGAGACACCTATCATATTTCAATTGGACAAGGAGATTTACTTGTAACTCCTCTGCAAATTAATAATATGACCTCCTACTTTGCAAATGGGGGGAAAAGTTTCGTATTCCACCTCGCAAAAGAAATTAATTCATCAAACGAACACGCGAAAGAGGATATACAAGAAAAAATTTACAAAGAAAATGTAGTCTCACAAGAACATACAAATCTTATTCGAAAGGGTATGCGCCAAACAGTACTTTCTGGAAGTGGGCGACGCCTTGCAACGTTGTCAGTTCCGGTTGCAGGCAAAACAGGAACGGCTCAGTGGGGGAAAGGACGTGTTCCTCACGCATGGTTTACCGGGTGGGCTCCCTACGAAAAGCCACAAATTGTTTTTACCGTGCTTATTGAAGAGGGCGAGGAGGGAAGCCGAACAGCTATTGTAGTTGCGGAAGATATTTTAAAGTGGTATTTTGATCCCGCTCGACTTAAATTATTATTGACAAAACCTCAATAATCATATAGTCTTTGGGTATTCATTGACGAACTTACTCACTGATAACCTTTTTTTGTATGTCACAGCATTATCTTACTCGTGATGGTCTTGAAAAATTAAAAAAAGATCTCGAGCTACTTAAAAGTGTTACTCGAAAAGAAGTGGTTGACCGTATTGCATCTGCACGTGAACTTGGAGATTTAAAAGAGAATGCCGAATATGCTGAGGCAAAAGATGATCAAGCAATGCTTGAGGGCAAGATTCTTGAAATGGAAGCTTTGGTGCGAGAGGCAGTTATTATTGAGGAAGAAAGTAATTTTGGTGAAACTACTACCGTGACATTAGGGTCTACGGTTACTATTTCAAACGGAGGCACGAAACAAACATTTACTATTGTGGGGGCAGAAGAGGCAGATCCGGGCGCAGGAAAAATCTCTCACGAGTCACCAATCGGAAGGATACTTCTAGGGAAAAAACAGGGTGATAAGGTTATTGCAAAAGTACCAAAGGGTGAATTTGAATATAAAATCGAGGAAATTTTGTAAAATCAAGCCACAATTTAATTAAGAGTAGTATATATAAAGAGTGAATAAGTCACTCTTTTTTCTTTATAAATATTGATTTATTGATAATATACGCTACACTACTCATATTATTTATTAGCACCTATTTATGTCTCTTGATGAACGCGAAGTACGCATACATAAATATAATGAACTAAAAAACAAAGGAATAAATCCTTATCCTTGTACTACCTCGCGCACGCATACGACTGCCGAATGTCTTGCGGTGTTTGATGAATTTTTGGAAAATCAACAAAGTATCACACTTGCTGGACGCATTAAAACAATCCGGCGGCATGGCGGTTCAACGTTTTTGACACTTGAAGATGGTTCAGGAACACTTCAGATACTTTTGCGAAAGGATGATGTGGGAGATGAATTATATCAAGTATTTCAGGATTATTATGACCCAGGGGATTTTTTAGAAAGTACCGGGGTTGCTTTTATTACAAAAACAGGAGAAAAAACATTGCATGCGTCCTCTTTTAGTATGCTCTCAAAAGCGTTATTGCCACTTCCGGACAAGTGGCATGGCCTACAAGATATTGAGCTTCGCTATCGTCACCGAGAACTCGACCTTATTGCAAGTCCGGTAACGCGTACGCATTTTGTTACTCGTTCAAAACTTATTTCTTCTTTGCGGCGCATGCTTGATGAGAAGGGATTTCTTGAAGTTGAAACGCCAATATTACAATCTATTCCTGGTGGGGCAAATGCGCGGCCATTCATAACACATCATAATGCGCTTGATACTGATTTATATCTACGCATTGCACCTGAATTGTATCTCAAGCGCCTTATTGTCGGGGGTTTTGAAAGGGTCTATGAGATCGGACGATTGTTTAGAAATGAAGGCATTGACCATGCGCATAATCCGGAATTCACAACTATTGAATTGTATTGGGCATTTGTTCCAAATAAGGAAGTATTTTGCGGATTTCTTGAAGATATTATGCGTACTATTATCCAAGATGCAAGTGGTTCGCTTCAGGTACCATACGAAGATAGAACTATTGATTTTGGGAAGGATTGGCCGCAAAAAACATTCCGCCAAGCGGTACTAGATGCATCAGGTATTGATATTGATGCGTTTACTGATGAAAAGGAATTTGTAAAAGCTGTTGAAGTAAAGGGGTTAGCTATTGATTTTAGTAATTGCGTTGGGTTGGGCGAACATTTTGATCAATTGTATAAGAAAACGGCACGGCCGGCAATTCATCAACCTACCTGGATTTTTGATTACCCGCTTGAATTAAAGCCACTTGCAAAGGCTTGTCCTAACGATCTTCAAAAAAGCGCATCTCTTCAACTTATCGTTGAGGGTGAAGAAATTATCAATGCATACTACTACGAATTAAATGATCCGCTTGATCAGCGAACACGTTTTATACAGCAAGAAGCGCTTCGTGAGCGCGGCAGTATGGAAGCACAGTTTTTAGATGAAGATTTTTTATTTGCGCTTGAACATGGCATGCCGCCTACCAGTGGCATGGGCATGGGAATAGATCGTCTCGTTGGCCTTATTACAAATAACAAAAATGTAAAAGATACTATTTTATTTCCAACCCTTAAACCTAAGAAATCAAGTGAGTAGTGTGTAGTAAAACTACCAACTACCAACTATTTATTTATGTTAGACCAAAAATTTATCCGCGATCATACTGATCTGGTTAAAAAAAATTTAGAAAAAAGAAACTCTAAGTTAAATCTCGATCATTTTTTAGCTCTTGATGACGGGCGACGAAAATTGATTACTGAAGTTGATAACTTGCGCGCACAACAAAATGAAGCGAGTGATAACATTGCAAACCTCAAAGGTGGGGAGCGAGAATCACTTATTGAAGAAATGAAACGGCTCAAAGAAACAGTAAAGGAAAAGGAATCCCAATTGGATGTATGTGAAAAAGAATA
>ORJL011329621.1_pt1 | contig 15018 bp, 11 predicted proteins | sample 1779941 | NCBI WGS metagenome assembly ORJL01 (sample SAMEA104232317, study PRJEB22302) | groundwater metagenome | biome: forest; feature: aquifer; material: groundwater | place: USA | collected 2011-08-07 | depth 5.8 m
ATTCCCGACCGTGGGAGAGGGAGCCCTGAAAGGGCGACGCATTTCATGGGTCGCCCTTTCAGGGCTCACGTCACGGTGAATGCGTGGGATCCAGGGGCTTGCGCCCCTGGCTTTCCTGGGCAGCCCCTTCGGGGCTGACGAAACTAGCGTTGTAGGATTAGGCGCGGCGTACAAGCGCTAGCGAGACGTCGTCCTGGAGCGCGCCGGAGCGGAGGCGCACGAGGTCGACGAGGCGATCGGCGGCCGCCTCGAGATTCGCGCCACGCGCCGCGGCGAGGAGGGCCTCGATGGGGGCGTACTTCGTGAGGCCATCGGAGGCGACCAGGATCGTCCCCGACCAGGGGCGCGCCTGGAACGGCGTCGGGACCGCCTCGCCCGTTCCGAGGAGAGGCTTCCTGCGCTGAAAACCTGTGAGGTCCTCGAACCCATCGTCGAGGACGAGCCAGGCCTCGGAGTCGCCGACGCTCGCGCCGGTGATCCCGTTCGCGTCGACCCAGAGGATGACGCCGGTCGTCTCGCCTCCCAGGTTGGATTGCTCGATTTCGCCGTCGAGCGTCCCGAGGAGCGCGCACCAGGCGGCCGCGTCGGTCGGCTCGACACCCTCGGAGAGCGCATGCTCCGCCTTGGCGACAACGCGCCAGGATGCCTCCTCGCCCCCCGCAACGCCTCCGGCGCCGTCGGCGAGCGCGACGAGGATGCCGCCCGCCTGCTCGGTCACGGCCACACGGTCCTGCGATCGGGGAGCCGGGGAAAGGTTGCGCTGCGTGCAGACAAATCCGCCCATGCGGGGATTCTCACCGCGCATGCCGCATTTCTCAATCAAGACTCGGAGTTCGGATGAGAATTGCGGCGCGACGATCCCCGCCGGTATACTTGGCGCATGCTCCGCGCCGCCTCCCTCCTCCTCTGCCTCGCCACGCTCGGTTGCAGCAAGCCCACGCCCGTTGCGCCGCCCGTGCAGGCGAAGGCGCTCCCCCCCGCGCCCCCGTCGGCGTGGCGCGTATGGGGCAAGGAGGGCCGCGGTCCCGGCGAGTACGTCACCCCGCGCGGCGTCGGCCTCGCGCCCGACCACTCGCTCTACGTCGTCGACCGCTCCGGCCGGGTCCAGCACCTCGACCCCGACGGCAAGCCGATCGGCGAGTGGACCCTCCCCGAATACGCGAGGGGTTTTCCGGAGGACGTCGAGGTCGCCCCGTGGGGAGAGGTCCTCGTCGTCGACACGCACTACTACCGCATCCTTCGGTACAAGCCCGACGGCACGCTCCTCGGGTCGTGGGGCTCCTTCGGCGACGGGTCCGGCCACTTCAGCTTCGCGGTCGGCGTCACCTTCGTCGGAGACGAGACCTGCATCTCCGAGTACCAGGGGACCGACCGCGTCCAGGTCTTCGACCGCGAGGGGAAGGTCCTCCGATCTTGGGGCGCCTTCGGCGAGGAGGACGGCCAGTTCAACCGCCCCGAGGACCTCTGCTGGGACGAGAGGCGCCAGCGCTTCATCGTCGCCGACACGACGAACCACCGCATCTCCACGTACACGCGCGAGGGGAAGTGGATCTGCTCCTGGGGCCACCTCGGCGAGGGGCCCGGCGAGTTCAAGTACCCGTACGACGTCGACCTGACGCCCGACGGGCGGATCGTCGTCTGTGAGTACGGCAACAACCGGATCCAGATCCTGGACACCGACGGGCGGCCGCTGGGCACGCTCGGCGGGCCGGGCTCCGAGCCCGGACAGTTCGCCTGCCCGTGGGACTGCGCGGTCGTCCCGCGCGAAGGGGCGGACCCGTGGCTCGTCGTGGTCGACAGCCGCAACCACCGCCTCCAACGCTACGAGGGGCCGATTCCGAGGTAGGAGAGGGGATGTCGTTCTCGTTCCTCAATCCATGGGCGCTCGTCCTGCTCGTGAGCCTCCCGCTCGCGGCGCTGCTCGTGCTCCGGAGCCGCTCGGGACTCGACACGGCGCGGAGGTGGACCTCTCTCTCCCTGCGCCTCGTCATCCTGCTGCTCCTCGTCCTCTCGCTCGCGGAGGTGCGCCTCCTCCGCACGGCGGACAAGCTCACGGTGATCTTCTGCCTCGACGTCTCGAAGTCGGTCCCGCGCGGCCTGCGCGGCCCGTCGCTCGACTACGTCCGCGAGCAGGCAAAGAAGAAGCAGCAGGACGACCAGGTGGCGCTCATCGTCTTCGGCCGCGAGGCGATGATGGAGACGCCGCCTCGGCAGACGTTCGAGCTGACCGACCTGACGAGCGACGTCTCGGGCGGCTTCCGCGACTACACCGACATCTCGAGCGCGCTCCGCCTGGCGCTCGCCGCCTTCCCCGCCGATACGCAGAAGCGGATCGTCCTCCTCTCCGACGGGAACGAGAACAAGGGATCCGCGGCGGACGAGATCGACAGCGTGTACGGAAGCGGCGCCTCCATCGACGTCGTCGCGCAGAAGTTCGAGGCAGGGGCGGAGGTCTTCGTCGAGGAGATCAACCTCCCGAGCGAGGTGCAGAAGAACGAGAGCTTCGAGGTAAAGCTCGTGATCCACTCCCTCACCGACACGAAGGCGCGGGTGCGGCTCCTGCGGAACGGCCAGCCGATCCCGGGCGCCGACGAGATGGTGAACCTGCACGAGGGGAAGAACCCCTACGTCGCCACGCTGAAGGTCCCGGAGGAGGACTTCTACGGGATCGAGGCGGTGGTGGAGCCGGTGGAGGACGTGATCACGGAGAACAACCGCGCATTCGGATACACGGCAGTGCGCGGCGAGCCGCGGATCCTCTACGTCGAGGGGGGGACGGAGCCGGACGCGGCGGAGTACCTGGGCCGCGCGCTCCTCGAGCTGTTCCCCGACAAAGACCGCGAGAAGGCGCTCGCGGAGAACCTGACGATCGTCGGGCCCGACCAGATCCCGCTGGGGCTGATGCAGCTCCAGAAGTACGACACGGTGATCTTCTCGAACGTCGCCGCGAGCGCAATGACGCCCGACCAGATGAAGTCGATCCAGGCGGCTATCCGCGACTTCGGGATGGGGTTCGTGATGATCGGCGGCGAGAACTCCTTCGGCGCCGGCGGCTACATCGACACGCCGATCGCGGAGTCGCTCCCCGTCGAGCTCGACATCCCGCAGCAGAAGGTGATGCCGAGCGGAGCGCTCGTAATCGTGATGCACACCTGCGAGATCCCCGACGGGAACCGCTGGTCGAAGGAAATGTCGGTCGCCGCGCTCAGGGCCCTCTCCGCGCAGGACTGGTTCGGCGTGCTCGACTACGAGATGACGGGAGACGTCTGGGCGGTGCCGCTCAGGAAGGTCGGCAACAAGCAGGCGGCGGAGAAGGCGATCCTCGACATGTCGCCGAGCGACATGCCGAGCTTCGACACGATCCTCCAGAAGGCGTACGTCGGCCTGATCAACACGAAGGCGGCGCTCAAGCACATCGTGGTCTTCAGCGACGGGGACCCCTCCATGCCGCCGCAGAGCTTTCTCAACAAGATGGCGAAGGAGAAGATCACGATCTCGACCGTGTCCCTCTGGCCGCACGGCGCGACGGCGTCCCAACCCCTGAAGGACCTGGCGAAGGCGGGGGGCGGGAGGTACTGGGAGCCGCAGGACGCCTCGAAGCTGCCGCAGCTCATCGTGAAGGAGGCGGCGATCGTGCGGAAGGCGCTCATCTCGGAGCAGCGGTTCGTTCCGCAGGCGGTGCTGAACTCCGAGTTGATCAAGGGGATCCACGGGGCGAGCATCCCGGCGCTGAACGGGTACGTCATCACCTTCCGCAAGGACCGCGCGGAGACGCCGCTCGTCCACATCGGGGAGGACCGGCAGCCGGACCCGATCCTCGCGCACTGGGTGTACGGGCTGGGGAAGTCGGTCGCCTTCACCAGCGACGCGAAGAACCGGTGGGCGAAGGAGTGGGTGAACTGGGACAACTACGTGAAGTTCTGGACGCAGACTGTGCGCTGGACGATGCGCGCGAGGTCGAGGTCGAACTACAAGGTGAGCGCGAACGTCGCGGGGGGGAAGGGGCACGTCGTGCTGGACGCGCTCGACGAGGGGGGGAAGTACGTGAACTTCCTCGGCCTGAAGGGGGCCGCGGTGTCGCCGAAGATGGAGGAGCTGCCGCTCGCGTTCCAGCAGACCGCGCCGGGGCGGTACGAGGCGGACTTCGACGCGAACGAGGTCGGCGCGTACATGGTGAACGTCGGGTACCAGGGGAAGGACGGCGAGACGGGGTTCTCGACGACGGGCGTCGCGGTCAGCTATTCGCCCGAGTACAAGGACGTGAAGACGAACGTGGGGTTGCTCGAGCGCCTGGCGCGGGAGACGAAGGGGAAGGCGATCGAGGACCCGGCGAAGGAGAACGTCTTTCGCCACGACCTGCCGAAGACGCAGTCGCCTCAGGACCTGTGGCAGAGGCTCCTGTGGCTGGCGATCTGCCTGTTCTGGCTCGACGTGGCGGTGCGGCGCGTGGTGGTGACGCGGAAGGAGATCCGCGGCGCATGGGAGAAGATCGCGGAGAGGATCATCCCGGGGTACCACGCGAAGCCGACGAAGACGGAGCCGGTGCTGCAGGTGCTGCTCGCGCGGAAGGCGAGCATCCAGAAACAGCGGGAGGAGCGGAAGGTGTTCCAGGCGTCGGCTGCGCAGGACGCCCCGGCGGTTCAGATTCCTGGGCAGCCGCTCGCGCCGAAGCAGCCGCCCGCGCCCGCGGCGGGGCAGGCGCCCGCGGCGCAGCCGCAGGAGGACCTGTACACGGCAAGGCTCCTCAGGGCGAAGAAAAGGGTCCAGGACGATCTTGGCGGCAAGAAGTAGGAATCGACAACGCACCGGGGATTCCAAACGTGCATCTCCAGCAGACGAAGGTTGGTAGTCGCGGTAGCGGCGGGCCGCAGTACTACTTCCACGACGTTCCGGACGGGATCAAGGAGTTCCTTCGTCATCACGGAGCCCGGAGGGTGGTCCTGCACACGCCGTATGGCATCGCGCCGACGGATTTCATCGCCGTGAGTTGCAACCACAAGCTGACCGATTCCGGCAAGATCGTCCCGGGAAGGGTGGGACACGATAGGATCCAGGGCGGGGATGGCGGTCACTCGATCGGAGAGGCAATTCGGGAGTGGTTCGGCCTCCCCGTCAAGGGCGATTTCGAGAGGATCGACGTCGATGCGGCCATCCACAAGGATGGCCACTTCATCCTGCGCCCGATCGCCGCGCAGCTTCGGACACGGAAGAAGCCGATTCCCATCGCTCACAGCAAGGCGCCCCTATCCTACAATGATCAGGAACGAAGTCCCCTCTGGGAAAATGAGATAAGGGCGGTGAACACGAAGCACCCCGCGGAAGCCGCGTGGATCGCCGAGCAATTGGGCATTGTCGTCCGGGACCACCTCGACGAGAAGACCGCGAATGTTCATGAGGCAGACCTTCTGCGCGTGGCTGGGGCCCTCTCCAAGCTCGGGCTACAGCTTGGGCCCTATGCCGTGAAGGGCTATGACTGCGTCGCCAGCCGCTTCCGATTCGGATCCTTGCCCTCCTATTGGTGCGCCGTGGAGATCAAGAAGGACTCGACGGACTTCCAGTACCAAATGAAGAAGTACTCTCCCCTCCCGCGGGCCGTGGTCCTATGCGTGACTCACACGCTGCAACATGTCCCCGACGACATTGATGTGGTCGAACTTCGGGCGCTGCATTCCAGACTCGAGGAGGGCCGATGAAGTCTACGAAAGACGCCCCTCGCAGCCGTATCGCCCCAATCGTCGAGTGCATCCCGCCCGCGCGCCAGGAAACCGCCCGACACTACGGTGCGCATCCGTATTTCACCCGCCGGCCGGCGAATGTGGTGAGGGCCTATGTCGAGAGGTTCACCGTGCGCGGTGACACCGTTCTCGACCCGTATGGCGGCACCGGCGTGACCGCGATCGAGGCCATGCTCCTGGGAAGAAGGGCGATCCAGAACGACGTAAACCCGTTTGCGAACTTCATCACGGCCGCGATCGCCGACACATCTCTTCGTTCGACCACGCAACTGAAGGAAGAGTTTGAGCGTCTCGAGAAGCGGTGCCGCTCTCGCATTCAGGAGATCCAAGGGGCCAGTGCCTCCCATTTGGAGAGAGTCCTGAAGACCGTCCATCTTCCGGACGACCTGGCCCTCCCGAGCACCTCCGATGTGTTGCACTATCACGAGCTCTTCACGCCCCGACAACTGGCGGGTCTCGCGCTCCTCAAGGACGGAATCGACCAGGTGAAGAATCCTGGGGTTCGCATCGCGCTGCTGCTCGCCTGGTCCGCAACGCTCGCAAAGCTCAACAAGACCTTTCTCTCCGCCAAGGGCCGCCGTGCAAGCCGGGGAGGGTCGAGCATCTTCAGCATCTATCGCTACAAGGTCGCAAAGAACGTCGTCGAACTTCCTATCTGGGATACGTTTCGCGGACGCGTGGAGAATGTGATCGAGGCCAAGGATGAGGTGCTCCGACACCTCGAGCACGCGGAGAGGACCATCGGAGAGATCGACAGCGCGCGTGAGCTCAGAATCATGGCGCTCGACGCCGTGGACCTCCCATCCGCGCTCGGTGCGGATTCGGTGGACTACATTTTTACCGATCCGCCGTATGGCGGCCACATCGCCTACCTCGATCTGTCGACGCTCTGGAATCACTGGTTGGGGTTCGAAGTGAGCGATCGTGCGAGAGAAAGCGAGGCGATTGTCGGCGGCGAGAGGCACCACACGGAGGAGCACTACAAGGATAAGTTGGGGAAGAGCGTGCGCGCTTGTCTGGAGCTATTGAGACCTGATCGGTGGTTCTCGATTGTGTTCCAGCACTGGGACACGAGCTACTTTTCAACCATCCTTGAGTCCGCGGAATCGGGGGGGGCGGAGCTTCGTGCCGCGGTCTCCCAGGAGCCCGAGGTCATCTGGTCGATGCACAAGAAGAAGAACGCCGAAACGGTCCTCAGCGGAGAGCTGATCCTGACATTCTACAAGGGCCTCCGGGGTCCGCGGCCACGGCGACGCTCGAAGTGCGAACCCAGCACCTTCGAGGGCATCCTGGACCGAATCCTTCCGGAATTCGCACGGTCAGGCGGTCCGATTCGGGGCGAGCGGCTCTTCAATCGGATCATCGTTGAAGCGTGGAACCGGGGCTGTCTGGACGCCATCCATGTCAGCCCCGAAGCGTTCAACGACTGCCTTCGCAAGCGTGGCTGGACGTACCAGCCGCAACAGCACCTTTGGGTCTCCGGAACTGGACCCAAGCAGCAGCTCGAGATGTTCGAACCGAGTCGGGTCTAGGACTTCAAGGACGGAGCGATCGCCATGGAAATCCAGCAGCAGGTCGACTTGTTCCGGAAGGACTTCCAGGCGCTGCGCGCGGAAATCCAGAAGATGATCGTCGGCCACGACGACATCGTCGAAGGGGTCCTCGTCGCCCTCTTCGTCGGCGGCCACATCCTCCTCGAGGGGGTCCCCGGCCTCGGCAAGACCCTCCTCATCCGCACGCTCTCCCAGGTGCTCGACCTCAAGTTCAGCCGCATCCAATTCACGCCCGACCTCATGCCCGCCGACATCATCGGCACGAACCTCGTCTACGAGGCGCCGAGCGGCGAGCGGCTCTTCCGCTTCCAGCCTGGACCGATCTTCGGGCAGATCCTCCTCGCCGACGAGATCAACCGCGCGACGCCGAAGACGCAGTCGGCGCTCCTCGAGGCGATGCAGGAGCACCAGGTCACCGTCGGACGGGAGCGCTACCCGATGGAGGAGCCGTTCCTGGTCCTCGCGACGCAGAACCCGCTGGAGATGGAGGGGACCTACCCGCTCCCCGAGGCGCAGCTCGACCGCTTCTTCTTCAAGCTCATCGTCAGGTACTCGACGCTCCCCGAGCTGCGCGAGATCCTGAACCGCACGACCGATCAGAAGGCGCCGCAGCCGCAGAAGGTGATGGACGGGAAGAAGATCGAGGAGTACCGGAAGCTCGTCCGCCAGGTCGTCGCGGCGCCGCACGTGAAGGACTACTGCGCGCGGATCACGCTCGCGACGCACCCGAAGGGGGAGCACGCGGTGGAGGCGACGAACAAGTACGTCCGCTACGGCGCCTCGCCGCGAGGCGCGCAGTCGCTGATGCTCGGGGCCAAGGTGCGGGCCCTGCTCGACGGCCGCTACAACGTCAGCTTCGACGACGTGGCGAAACTCGCGCTTCCGTGCCTTCGCCATCGCCTGATCCTGAACTTCGAGGCGGAGGCCGAGGGGATCGAGAGCGACAAGATCGTCGAGGAGGTCCTCGCCGGCGTCCCGCGCGAGGCGAAGGAGGCCGCGGTCGCCGCGAAGAAGTAGAATGCGATTGGGGGAGGTGCCCCCTGGCAGGTGGTGACGAACGATGCCTTCGCCGTTTCCTGGAATGGACCCATGGCTGGAACACCCGAGCGGGTGGCAGGACGTGCACAACTCGCTCGCGACCTACCTGCGTGACGACCTGAACGCGGTCCTGGGCCCTGGGTACATCGCGCGCGTGGAGGAGCACGTCATCGTGGACGAGGAGGCGGTGCCGCCACGCGGCGCCTACCCCGACGTCTCGGTGCACGAGCGCGGCCCTTACCATGGCCGACGCAGCGCGATGACTCACGACGCGCCTGTCATCGTTAGGGTAGAGCTCGCCGAGTACCGCCAGGCGTATGTCGAGATCCGCGACCGACTCGGGAAGCTCGTCACCGCGATCGAGATCCTCAGCCCGTCGAACAAGGCCTGGGGGAGTGAAAACCGCGTGAGGTACCGTCGCAAGCAGCGGCGGATCCTCCGCAGCACCGCGAACCTGGTGGAGATCGACATCCTACGAAAGGGGGAATGGACAGTCGCCTGCCCCCGACGCCTCGCAGAGGAGAGGGGGGAATTCGACTACATCATCTCCGTCCATCGGGCCCGGCTTCGCGGCAAGTTCGAGCTCTACCCCGTGCCGATGGCAAAGAGGCTCCCCCGCATCGGAGTGCCGCTCGCCGGGCGGGACCCGGACGTCGCGCTGGACCTCCAGCGCCTCGTGAATCGCTGCTACGACGCGGGGCGATACAGGGAGGTGCTGGACTACTCCCGGCACCCCAGACCGCTTCTCGAGGACGCGCAGGCGCTGTGGGCCGACGCGGTCCTTCGCCGCGCGGGCCTGCGCAAGAAAGCGAGGAGGGGATAGATGCCCGCCGCCAGCACGCTCCTCGACCCCGACTTCATGAACCGACTCGAGCAGCTCTCGCTCGTGTCGAGGAAGGTCTTCACCGGCAAGATCAAGGGCGAGCGCCGCTCGAAGAAGCGCGGGGTCTCGGTCGAGTTCGCCGACTACAAGAACTACACCCACGGCGACGACCTCCGCTTCCTCGACTGGAACATCTACGGCCGCCTCGACAAGCTCTTCGTGAAGCTCTTCATGGAGGAGGAGGACCTCCGCGTCTACGTCCTCCTCGACACCTCCCGCTCCATGATGTTCGGCGAGCCGACGTCGAAGTTCGACTTCGCGCGGAAGGTCGCCGCCGCCATCGCCTACATCGGCCTCTGCAACCTCGACCGCGTCTCCGTGCGCGCCTTCGCGGGGAACCTCACCGACAGCTTCCGCCCGACGCGCGGGAAGCGGCAGGTCTGGAAGCTCTTCGACTTCATGGGCGCCATCCAGTGCGACGGCACGACCTCGCTCCGCGACGCCTTCAAGCGGTTCGTCCTCGAGAACCGCGGCAAGGGGATCGTCGTCGTCGTCAGCGACTTCCTCGACAAGGAGAGCTTCGAGGACGGGCTGAAGTACCTCCTCTACAACCAGATGGACGTCTTCTGCCTCCACGTCCTCGCGGACGAGGAGGTCAACCCACCGTACGTCGGCGACCTCAAGATGGTCGACGCCGAGGACGGCGACGTCGCGGAGGTGTCGATCAGCGCGAGCGTGATGAAGGCGTACCAGCGCACCGTGAACTCGTTCTGCAACCACCTGAACACCTACTGCACGAAGAACGGCTTCAACTACCTCTTCACGACGAGCAACGTGCCGTTCGAGCAGCTCGTCCTCAACTACCTCCGCAAGGTCGGACTGACGAAGTAGCGCCATGCAGTTCCTCTCGGCCGCCTATCTCGGATTCGCAGCCTCGCTGCCGCTGCTGGTGCTTCTCTACATCCTCAAGCTCAAGCGGAAGGAGTTCCTCGTCCCGAGCACCTACCTCTGGCACAAGTGCGTCGAGGACCTGCGCGTCAACTCGCCGTTCCAGCGCCTCCGCAAGAACCTCCTCCTGCTGCTCCAGCTCCTCATCCTCGCGCTGCTGACGTTCGCGGTCGCGCGGCCGATGTTCAAGGTCCGCGACACGAAGGGGGGGATCACGATCCTCCTCGTCGACTGCTCCGCGAGCATGGGCGCGACCGACATGAGGCCGAACCGCCTGGAGGTCGCGAAGGCCGCGTCGCTCGAGCTGGTCGACGCGATGAAGGAGGGGGACCAGATGATGGTCATCTCCTTCGCGTCGAAGGCCTCCACCGTCTGCGTGCTCACGACCGATCGCGGGCAGGCCCGCGACGCGATCAAGGGGCTCAGGGTCCTCGACACGCGCACCGGACTGCGAGAGGCCCTCCTCATCGCCGCCTCCGCCGTCGCCGCCGCGCAGGAGCAGGGGAAGAAGTGCGAGGTGAAGGTCCTCTCCGACGGCGGCTTCGAGGAGGTCAGCTCGCTGCCGATCAAGAAGGACTTCCCGCTGTCGTACTTCCCGGTCGGCAACGCCTCGGCGCGGAACGTGGCGATCACCGCGCTCGAGGCGCGGAAGAACCTGAAGGTCGGCGAGGCGGCCCCCGGCGAGGAGCCCGACTACCAGATCTTCGTCCGCGCGCAGAACTTCATGAAGGAGGAGGCGAAGGCGCGCCTCATCTTCAGCCTGAACGACCGGCAGCTCGAGGTCCGCGACGTGACGCTGCCTCCCCCGGACCCCGACACGCACGCCCCGCAGCCCGTCTCGCAGGTCCTCGATCGCAAGGGGCTCGCCTCGGGGATCGTCCGGGTCGACCTGGAGTGCGCCGACGACCTCCCGACCGACAACGTCGCCTGGACCGTGCTCCAGAAGGAGCGCGACGTGAAGATCCTCGTCGCGACGGAGGGGAACTTCTTCCTCGAGAAGGTCCTCAACCTCGACCCGCGCGTGCATGTGTTCAAGACGAAGCCCGCGACCTTCTACGACGACGTCGGGAAGGGGGGCGGGACGGGGGAGTACGACATCGTCTGCTTCGACGGCGTGAAGTTCGACCCGAAGGTCCAGTGGAAGCCCACGGAGGGGAGCTTCTGGTTCCTCCACTGCGTCCCGCCGATCGAGGGGTACGCGGAGAAGCAGGAGGTGCAGCACCCGACGATCGTCGCCTCCGCCCCCGACCATCCCCTCACGCGCTACGTGAACTTCCACAACGTCGACGTCGCGAAGGCCTCGCAGATGGAGATCCCGAAGTACAGCGACACGATCCTGGAGGCGGACTCCGGGCCGCTGATCACGACCTACGTGCGCGGCAAGGTCCGCGCGCTCGCGGTCCACTTCGACCTCTACCAGTCGAACTGGCCGCTGCGCTATTCGTTCCCGATGTTCGTCACGAACGCGCTCCAGTGGCTCTCGGGCGCCTCCGCGCAGGCAAGCGGCGCGCAGGTCTCCGCGGGGGACGTGATCCGCATGGTGCCCGAGCGGGACGTGAACGAGATCGAGGTGATCCGCCCCGACGGGACCTCGCAGAAGTTCACCGTGGACGAGGACCGGAAGGTGCTCTACGCGGGCACGGACAAGCTCGGGGCGTACCGGATGCGGAGGGCGGGGAAGCCGGACGTCGTCTACGCCGTGAACCTCCTCGACCCGCAGGAGTCGAATCTCACGCCGCGGGAGACGTTCGAGCTGGGCGGCGGGGCGATCCTCGGGTCGGCGGACGCGGTCGCCACGAACAAGGAGTTCTGGTGGTGGCTCGCCGTCTTCGCCTTCGGGTTCGTGTGCCTCGAGTGGTGGGTGTACAACCGCCGTGCGTGGTAGACTCCCGCCTCCGCCCAGCACGGTGCGCGCGAGATGGAGAAGAGCGAGGAGCTGAAGCGCCACGAGGTCGACGTCGAGCGCCACACGCGCGGAAACGTCCTCTCGAAGATCATCCTCGGCGGCCAGGACGGGATCGTGAACGTCCTCGGCGTGCTGCTGGGGGTGGCGTCGGCGACCGGAGACCCGCGGGTCGTGGTCATCGCGGGGGTCGCGACGGCCGTCACCGAGAGCGTCTCGATGCTCGCGGTGGCGTACACGAGCGCGCGCGCGGAGGAGGACTACTACCGCGCCCAGCTCGAGCGCGAGGAGCGGGAGATCCGCGAGATCCCCGAGATCGAACGCGAGGAAGTCCGGCACATCTACCATCGGAAGGGATTCAAGGGCGCGGAGCTGGACCGCGTGGTCGAACAGATCACGAGCGATCCCGTCGTCTGGCGCGACGTGATGATGCGGGAGGAGTTGGGCCTCGAGGAGGTCTCCCGCGGCACCGCGCGGCGGGAGGCGCTCATCGTCGGGACGTCCGTGGTCGTCGGCTCGATCTTCCCGCTCGTGCCGTTCATCCTCGCCATCCCGAAGATCGCCTGGGTGAGCCTGCTGACCGCGGCGACGACTTCGTCGGTGCTCTCGGTCGGCGTGCTGGCAACGGCGGGGTGGGTGAAGGCGGTCTTCACGACGGGCTCGCGCGTGCGGAGCGCGGCCGAGATGGCCCTCGTCGGCGGCCTCGCGGCCCTCCTGTCGTACGTGGTCGGCCGGCTCCTCGGCGTCGCCGTCTGACGACGGCCTCCTTGCTGCAATCGCACCCGGACGTGTAGAATCCTCCTCCGAATGGCCGTGACCGAAGATCTGCTTGACCGCATTCTCGTCGTCGACGACGAAATCGCCCCTCGGACCCTCATGCGCGGGATGCTCGAGGAGGCCTCCTACCGCGTTACAGAGGCGGAGGGCGGCGCACAGGCGCTCGAGGCCGCCCTTCGCGATCGGCCGCACGTCATCGTCCTCGACCTCTCCATGCCCGGCATGAACGGCGACGAGGTCTGCCGCCGGCTGAAGTCCTCTCCCGAGACCGGCCGCATCCCCGTGATCATCGTCACGGGCATGACGGAGCCGGAGAACCGCACGCTGTCCCTCGCGAGCGGCGCGGACGAGTTCCTGCGGAAGCCGTTCTCCGACGTCGAGCTGCTGACGCGCATCCGCGCCGTCCTCCGCACGCGCCACCTCGTCGAGCAGGTCTCGCAGCTCCAGGCCCGCGAGGTCCAGGTCGTGCAAGACACGACCCTCCATCGGAACGACCCGCCGTGCGTCCTCGTGGTGGACGACGAGGAGAACGTCCGGGAGACTGTGCGGGCGGTCATGGAGGGGATGGGCGCCCAGGTCTTCTGCGCGGCCTCGCTCACCGAGGCTCGGACGCTCCTCGATCCCGCCCTCGACGTCGTCCTCCTCGACCTCATGCTCGGCGACGGGAGCGGCCTTGACCTGCTGCGCGAGATCCGCGCGGACGCCCGCCTCTCGTCGGTCTCCGTCGTCATCCTGACGGCGCTCGACGAGGAGCAGGACCGCATCCGCGGGCTCGAGGCGGGGGCGGACGACTATCTGACGAAGCCGACGGCCCCGCTGGAGTTGCAGGCCCGCGTGCGGCGGCAGGTGGTGAACAAGCGATTCCGCGAGGGGCTCCTCGCGCAGGTGGCGGAGGCCAACTCGCAGGCATCGACCGACGGGCTGACGCAACTCTACAACCGGCGCCACCTCGACGACGCGCTTTCCAAGCTCATCACAAGCTCCATCCGCCAGGGTCAGGACCTCTGCGTCCTGATGGCTGACGTCGACCACTTCAAGGCGGTCAACGATCGACACGGCCACGCGACGGGGGACGACGTCCTCCGCGCGGTCGCCAGGGCGCTCCGCTCGAAGCTCCGCGGGATGGACTGGATCGCGCGGTACGGCGGCGAGGAATTCGCGGTGATCCTGCCGATGACGGAGCTGGAGACTGGCGCCTGTGTGGCGGAGCGCGTGCGGGAGGGGATCGCGAACCTCCAGATCCTGGTGGACGGGATCACGGGGGCGCTCGGCGTCACGGTGAGCATCGGCGTCGCGGCGCTCAGGAGGGAGCGGCTCGACGCAGCGGAGCTGCTCGCCCGCGCGGACAAGGCGCTCTACGCGGCGAAGCACGGCGGTCGGAACCGTGTCTGCGTGTACGGGCGGTAGGCCGCCGCGCGCAGGAGCGTCAGGGGCGGGGCTCGGCATCCTCGGGACGGACCGCGAAACCGATGCGCGGGAGCGACTGCAGGAACTCGTCGCGCCCCTTTCCGCACATCCCCGCCGCCTGCGCGGAGGTCGCGTTCCCAAGCTCGTACAGCTTCGCCGCGAGGAGCAGGCGCGCGTCCTCCGCGAACTCCTCGGGCGTGAGCCCCGAGGCGGCGAGGAGGTCCTCTCCGTATCGGATCTCCAGCGTCCGCTGCGGCGGCGCGGGGGGAGGGGCCGTGATCGGCTTCGTGTCCTCGTCGGAGGGGCGTCGGGCGGGAGGAGGCGGCGCCGGGGCGGCGACCGCCTTGAGCATCGACGATGACGGGCGGGTGACGCCGAACTCCATCGTCCCGAGGTCGTGGGGGTCGGCCTGGCGGGCCGCCTCGAAGGCCTCCCTCGCGGTCTCTTCCGTGACGTCGTCGGGGAGCGTGCGGGCGAGGCGGAGCATCCGTTCCAGGGTCGCCTCGTGGATTCCGAGCCACTCCGCGGCGACGGCGGTGGTGAGCGATTCCTTCGGGTAGGTCTCGATGCGGAGGAGGAAGTCGGCGGCGGCATGGGCGGTGAGGAGACCCATGCGGACCCAGAGCATCGCGGGGCGTCCCCAGTCGAAGCGCCGCAGCGTGGGGGGCTCGGGGAAGTCGGCGAAGACGGCGGGGCCGATGGCGCCGGCTATGTCTGGTATGGGATTGGCGGCGGTGCCGCCGCGTCCGGCGGTATAGGCAAGCTGGAAGTCAGCGAACTCGAAGTAGAATTCGCGATAGCTGTCCGCCGGGTTCTGGGTAATTATGTCGGTGC
>ORJL011690610.1_pt1 | contig 15017 bp, 14 predicted proteins | sample 1779941 | NCBI WGS metagenome assembly ORJL01 (sample SAMEA104232317, study PRJEB22302) | groundwater metagenome | biome: forest; feature: aquifer; material: groundwater | place: USA | collected 2011-08-07 | depth 5.8 m
ACGGGGATTATTCGCGCTGTTAAAGAGCGATTCTCGGACGGAGCAATCCTGAAAACCACTAACCGGAGAGCTGGATGCCCGAAACGGGCCTGTCCGGTTCGGAGGGAGGGGGAGCGTTCAATCCGCTCTCCCTACCCCTATTGAACCTCGGAGCCGGGTATCAGGTCGGGAGTTGTGCCTCCAGGCTGCTGCAAATCAGGATGAGATGGTGATGGCTTTGGCCCGAGGGGGTGCTACGATCGTCAAGGTGGTCTTCCGGCGCGCTTCCGCGCAGGCAAGCCGCCAAACTGTTTACTTACTTATGGAATCGAATGCAGATACACTTCCCGTGGTCCTGCTCCGCCCGGGAGGGGCGGATCGGATTGTTGCGGGGCACCCCTGGATTTACCAAGCCTCCGTTCTAAGACTTACCCGCCCCGCCGCCGATGGCGATCTGGTGCAGGTGAAGGACCATCGACAGCGTTTTCTGGGTGTCGGGTTCTACAACTCGAAATCCAAGATCAACGTACGCATCCTGACACCGGAGCGGGTGGCCGTGGACCAGGCTTTTTTTGAGAGGTGCATCCGTAACGCGCTGGCTTTGCGCCGGAAGTATCTCCCTGAGGCCACGTCGTTTAGGGTGGTCAATGCCGAGAGCGATTTCCTCAGCGGGCTGATCGTGGACAAGTATGAGGACGTCCTGGTGCTGCAAACCTCGTCGCTAGGCATGGACCAGAGAAAGCCGATGATCGTGGCCGCGCTGCAAGCCATCTTCGCGCCACGCGCCATCGTGGAACGCAACGAGATGGCTTCGCGCAAGTTCGAAGGGCTTGCGGATGCCAACGGAGTTCTCTTTGGGGCGATCGAGGGGGAACAGGTGGCGCGGCTGAACGGGTTGAAGTTCGGCGTGAACTTCCTGGGAGGACACAAGACGGGTTTGTACCTCGATCAACAGGCCAACTATCTGCGGGTGGCGGAGTTTGCGCCCGAAGCCCAGGTGTTGGATTGTTTCAGCTTCATCGGCGGATTCGGACTTCACGCCGCGCGGGCGGGCGCGGCCCGGGTGCATTGCCTGGATCAGAGCGCGGAGGCGCTGGAGGCGGCCAAGCGGAACGCCGCGGCTAATGGCCTGGCGGAGCAGATGACGTTCGAGGCGGGGAATGTTTTCGACTGGCTCAACGTTCAGACGGCCACGCGCCCGCACGAGGTCGTGGTGCCCAAATTCGATCTGATTATTCTCGATCCGCCCTCGTTCACCCGCAACCGGGCGGCGGTGCAAGATGCCCTTCGCGGCTACAAGGAGATTCATCTTCGGGCGCTGAAGCTGCTCAGACCCGGGGGCGTGCTGGCCACGTTTTGCTGCTCTCACCACGTGGATGCGATCACGTTCCAGGACGTGATTCTGGCGGCGGCCTACGATGCGCGCCGGATTCTGAGGCGTGTGGCAGTGTACGGCCAGTCACCGGATCACCCGGTCATCCCCGTCATCCGGGAGACAGAATACCTCAAGGGGTTTGCCTTTGAACTGGCCCGTTGAAGGGTGCGTTTGTGAAAGCTGCGCGGTTGGGGAACGGGCGGCCGCAGTCCGGCGAGCGGGATAGAGGCAATAGGCCGGTCTTCCCGGGCGGCGTGCGATTTGTTGAATTCCGGCTTGAAATCGTCTCTAAAATGGGCTAGAAAAACGTTCGCATGGCGTTGCCTTTTCAAGGTTTACAGTCGAAAAAGCGAAACCAAATCGTAGCGATCGACCTTGGCTCGCGCACGACGAAGGCGGTTTGTCTGCAGCGAAGGGGGAGCGGATACGAGCTTCTGGCCTTCGAGATGCAGGAAGCGGTTGCAGCAGATAAGGGGTCGGGTCACGCCAAGCTCACCGAACATTTAAAGAAGATTTGGCAGGATTTGGGCGCCCGTACCAAACAGGTGGTAATGGCGGTGGGTGTGGGGGATTCCTTGCTGCGGCACGCGGAGTTGCCGCTGGTCCCCGTGTCCGACATGAGGCAGATGCTTAAGTTTAACGCAAAGAGCTACTTACAACAAGATCTGCCCGACCATGTCTATGATTGTTTCGTGCTTCCGCCGAAGGCCGGTCCCTCCTCTGAGACGCTGAAGCCCGGGCAGAAGTGCCGTGTGCTTGTGGGGGCCGCGCGCCGCCAAGTGGTCAGTGACCTGCAGGCGGCGGCCAAGGCGGCGGGATTGGCTGTGGAGATGATCGTGCCGGGGCTGATCGGCCCGGCCAATGCGTTCGAATTGGCGCAACCGGAGGTGTTTGCCAAGGAAGTCGTTGCCCTGGTGGACATCGGATATAAGAACACGACGATTACGGTGCTGGCGAATGGAGAGTTGCTGCTGACGCGGGTCGTGGGGATAGGGGCGGAGAAAGTGACCACCGGTTTGGCCGAGGCCATGGGGGTGAGTTACGCCGAGGCCGAGGGGATGAAGCAGGGAGTGTCGGCGGATGTGGAGATGACAATGATGCCGTTGCTGATTCCCCTGGGGCGGGAGTTGCAGGCGTCGATCCAGTTTTTCGAGCATCAACATGACAAGGTTGTGAACGAGGTCTTCATCTCAGGGGGATCGGCGAGGTCCGAGTTCATCGTGAAGACGTTGAAAGAGGAGATGATGCTGGAGACCAAGACGTGGAATCCGCTCACGTTTGCGCATCTGGCTCTATCGCCGAAGTCCATGGGCGAGATCGAGTCGGTGACGGTGCAGTTGGCGGTCGCGACCGGTGCCGCGTTGGCGGCCTTTTAACGCGAGTATGATCCGGATCAATCTATTGGCAGAAGATCAAGCTGCGGAGGAGATGAGGCGCCGCGACCCCGTGAAGAGGGCGATCTGGGCCGGGGGAATCCTTGGCGGTCTGATGCTCCTTTGGATCGTGAGCATGCAGGCCAAGCTGATCGCGGCTAAGAAGGATTACGACCAGACCCAGACCGAATGGAAGGCACTTGAGAAGGCAGACGGGCAGATTCGGACCAACCTGAGCAGGTCGGCGCAGCTCGAGCGGAGGCTGACTGCACTGGGGAACCTGTCCACAAACCGGTTCTTGTGGTCCGCCCCGCTGAACGCGCTGCAGTTTTGCATGATCCCGGACATCGAGCTTATCGAGATTTCGACAAAACAGACCTACGCCTTGACCTTGGTGAAGATCGATCCAAACACCAAGAAGGTGCAAGTGCCTGCGTCGGTGACGGAGAAGATCACCCTGACGATCAAGGCAGACGATTTTGCCCCGGCAAACCAGGCGAACCACACCAAGTTCATGGACTCGGTGGCCAAGCAGCCCTATTTCCGCGACAACTTGCGCCGTCCCGATCCGCTGAAATTCGCCGAGCGCACACCCACTCCACCCGAGGCCGAGTCTCGCAGGACGGCCACCTTCGGCTTCGAGTGTCAGTTTCCGGAGAAGGTGAGATGAACAAGCTTCCCAAAGAAAAACGGGACCAGTTGATCGTTGTCAGCCTGGTGACGGTTCTGGTCGTGTTCGCATTCTGGTACTTGGTCATTGGGATGCAGTCCGCGAGCCTCACGGACACGCGGAAAAAGACAGTCGAGTTGCGGAAAAAGATCAGCGACGCCCAAGAGTTGGCCAAGAAAGGGCCGAAGTACGAGGCGGAACTGCGGGACGTGCAAGAGAAGTTGGATGCGATCGAGGCCAATATGCTGCCGGTGGGGAACGAGTACATCAAACTGCTCACCACTCTTAACCAAGCCGTGAAGACCACCAAAGTGGACTTCCAGGGCGAGCTGCCCCAACCCCTCATAGGGAATGCCGAGGATCTCTTGCCCGACTTCCCCTACAAGTCGGCGGTCTTTCCGGATACCAGCTTCTACGGGTATTACCACGACTTTGGGAAGTTCCTGGCGGACATGGAGAATAACTTTCCCTATTTGAGACTCCAGGTAACCTCAATCCGGCGTCTTGATGCGGCGAAGGCGGAGGACTCGGAGAAGCTGCATATCAAGCTGAAGATTATTGCCCTTGTCCAACCTTCCCCACAACGTTAGCACCACTGTCCCATGACTGCCGCGTCAAGACTTCGAAAGCTCCGGGAACCTGCATGCCGGGGAGCGTGCGGCCTTCTCCTTGCCTCCTGGTTGTTGAACGGGTGCGGTTCCAAGCCGGCTTCTCCCGCGCAACCGGGCGCCGCCAAGCCTGCGACGAACGTTGTCGCCACGGTTGGCACGAACAGTTCCTCCGCCCGCACCAATCTGCTGATCGGCGAATTCATCGATGATCCCAAGTTAGGGCAGGACCCCTTTTTCCCGAAGTCGGTGCGTCGCTCGCCTCCCACTGCCGTGCCTGCGGCGGGAGTGGTGCTCCCGGACAAGGTCGAGAAGGCCAGCGTGTGGTCCAATCTGGTGCTGAAGGCGATCTTGGGAACGAAAACCCGCCGTCTGGCCTCGGTAAATCGGACCACTTTCGGGGTGGGTGAGGTGGCTACTGTCAAGTACCCGGGCGGGAGCGTCAGGATCAAGTGCCTGGAAATCAAGAATCGGTCGGTGGTCATCGAAGCGAATGGAGAGCAGAAGGAACTGTTTTTCCGAGACGCAAAAAAATGAACTCCAGGGATGCCCAACCGGCTCGTGCTCTGGCAGGCGCGGAGCGGAAGCATGTCAGGTCAACGCAAGAGATTGAACGGTTCATTCGCATGAAAACGATACTCGCCATCTCGGTGGTGGCCGGCTGGGGAGTCTGGGGCGCGGCCAGTTATGCGCAGACTCCCGGGCCCGGCCAAAACCCGCCCTCAGCGGCACCCGCCGCCTCGTCGCCCGCAACCGCTCCTTCCGCCGCAACCACGTCCGACACGGCACCGCGCGAGACCATTGAACGCATTCAGCTCATCAGTTTCAATGATCCGCCGCTGGACATCATTTCGACGCTGGCGGACCAGGCTGGCCTTCAGTTGGAAATAGACCAGCGGATTCAGAAGGGGCTCGATGCGCAGGGAGACCCCATTCCGAAGTGGGGAGAGAATCTCTCCGCCCGGTGGGAGAACGTAACACCTCGAGAGGCGCTGGAACAGTTCCTGAGCCGCTACGGGATGGTATTGGTTGAGGACACTACTTCGAAGAAACAGCAGGTCACTTTCAAGAAGACCCCCGCGCAGGAGGCCGCCGCGAAGTCAGCGGAGGAGGAGGCAGACGCTAAGCGCGCGGCGGCCCAGGTCGCCCGTGAGTCGGCCACCGAGCCCCGTGCCACGGATCAAGCCCGGACGACGCAGTCCAAACCGGATGCCGAGGACGTGCAGCCTATTCGCATCGACGACCAGCAGGTGATGGCGGCGATCGATTCATTGGCGAAGATGGCCGGCATAAAGCACCAGTATGACCCTCGCTTGGCGGCCGGCATCACACCCGATGGCAAGCCGTCGATGCTCCTGAGCAACACGGTCACCATCAATTGGGAGGGCGTCGCGGCGCGGGATGCCCTCGAGGCCGTGCTTGCCAACCAGGGGTTGATGATGATCGAGGATCCGAAGTCGAAGATTGCGACCATCACTTACAAACCGGCCACCGAGCCGCGTTTCACCGAGCTGATTCAGTTGCACAATGCCAGCGCCACGAACATGCTGGTAGCTCTCTCAAACGCGTTTCCGACAGTGAAGATGTATGCCGATGCGCGAACGAGCCAGATCATGGTGACGGCGACCGAGAAGGAGTTGCAGGTGCTCACAAACCTGGTGCGCAAGCTCGATGTTCCGTTGCGGCAGATCCTGATTGCGGCGCAGTTTTGGGAGACGAGCAAGAACCCCAAATCGATCAAGGGGATTGATTGGACCGGAACGCTGAGCGCGCAGAACTTCACATTCGGAAACGGATTGACCTCGGTAACCAACCTCATCTCGACGCCGGGCGGGGGAGCCAGCTCAGTGACGCTGCCCAGCGGGCGCACCGTGACCTCGACCCCGGGCTCGAGCACCATCACCTCCGCGAAGACCGAGTTTACCGCTGGGAACCAGAACCCGGGCATCAGCGCGAATACGTTCTCCGGGTTCAATCCGGCGACCGCCTTTCTGAACGCCGATGGCGTTCGCGCCGCGCTCTCTTTCCTGAATACGGATGCGGACACGGAGTCCATTGCAACCCCGCGGGCGGTGACGCTCGACGGTCTGTCCACGGAGTTGTCCGTTGTGCGCAACGTGCCGGTGTTTGAGGAGCAGCAGGGCACCCAGACGCAGGCCGGCCAGCAGCCGAGCACGGTTAAGCCGAATTACGAGCTCAAGGTGGACGGCACTACTCTGAACGCGGTTGGCGTCCGATTGATCGTTATGCCTCGGATTGTGGGGGAGACAAACGTGTTGCTGGACTTGAAGCCGGAGATTTCCGCCCAGGAACTGGCCGCCGAGAAGAAGACTCTCGGGGGCAAGGTGAACGAGGCTCCCGTTTTCAGCCGCCGCAAGGTTAACACCTCGGCGGTGGTGCCGAGCGGCACGACGCTCGTTTTGGGCGGGTTGTCCAGCGACGAGAAGTCGAAGAGCAACGTAAAGGTCCCGATCCTGGGAGATATTCCTGTGCTCGGGCTTCTGTTCCGCAAGGATGAGAAAAGCCGCAATAAGTCGAGCCTGATTATCTTCGTGACCCCCACCATCCTGGGCGAGAGCAGTTTCCAGACGGACGCGCACGAGCAGAAGTTCATGAACAACAAGCGGCAGAAGGACGACGACCGGCCCGAGTCGGCTTGGGATTCGGGCGCGCCCTACGATTGGAAGAGCGGGCTCGCACCTATAAAACCCAGTAACTAGTCCTGAACCATGCCTTTGCGCCTCTATGCCCTGTGCATGAGCCGGTTCTTCCCGTCCGAAGCGGCCGGGGGGCAACGGCGTCGCCGGCACAAGCCCGTCTCGATGCTCCTGGCTGCGGCTACGCTGGTTTGCGCCTGCGGCGCGCTAGCCCAGACGGTGCAGACGATCGCGGGCGGAAGGCTCTCGGCGGACGGGCCGGACAACGGTTTTGTGGATGGTGACTCCCTCGCGTTATCGCAGTTTGATACCCCGCTGGGCTGCGCGTTTAATGCGGCGGGTAACCTCCTGGTTGCCGACAACAAAAACGGGGCTGTTCGCCGACTTGATCTGCCCAACAATAAGACGTACACCATCCTCACCAACCTGAACCAGCCCGTGGGCGTGGCTCTCGACGTGGGGCAGAACCTTTTTGTTATCGATGCCGGCGGCGGCGGGAGGATTCTCAAGTATGCCCCCGTCGATTCGTTACATCAGCACCCGACGACGATCGTGAGCGGCTTGGGGAGTCCCACGGCGTTTACTTTAGATGGCAACGGGAATGCGTACGTGACCGACTTGGCGGGCTCCGTTCGGTTCGTCAACGCCACCAACGGGGCGGTCGGCCTGATTTACAGCGGGCTCAAGCAGCCGCGGGGGATTGCCCTCCTGAGCACCGGGATGCTCGTTGTGGCCGATACGGGTAACCACGTCCTGCGGATAATCGATCCCCGGACCGGCCTCGCTGTCGGACGCATCGGGTCGGGCCAGGCGGGCTATCTCGACGGGGCGGGGGATGTGGCCCAGTTCAATCAGCCCTACCAGGTGGCCAGAGGGCCCTATAACAACTTGATCGTGACCGATTTTCTCAACCATCGTGTGCGGAAGGTTAATCCGGACGGCGTTGTGACGACTGTTTATGGCGTGGACCCGAACCTCTGGGAGGGGCCTTGCACGAGCTGCAACCCGGTGATTCTTCCGGGTTGGTTCGACGGGGTGAACGGTCAGGCTGGGACTGCGGAGGCGCGGGAACCCGCCGGGGTGGTTATCGACACCGCCGGCACGGTCTATACGACCGAGATTTACTATCACATCCTGCGCAGGGTGACCGGGGTCAATTTTGGAGACGCGCCATCGACGAACGTGGTGGTGCTCGACCCGGTGGTTGATCCCCTCTCAGGCTACTTTCCAACGGGGGTGGATATTCAGGTTCGCAATCTGAACATTGATCCCGAGTTCCAGTCGGAGGTCTATTACACGACGGACGGCAGCGAGCCCGGACCAAACAACCCGCGAAGTTTTGTGGTAGATCTCGTTAATGGCGTGGGCGTGATCCACTGGCGTGACGGAATTCGGGATCTCTCCTCGCTGCGGATCAAGGCATTTGTCGGCGCCACGCCGGGCTCGACTGTCAGCGGACACCTCCCGACGGTGAACGAGGTGGGCGTCCCCGCTGACATTGGGGCGGGGGCGGGAGCGACGGCGCTTGTCCCCATCGTCGCCAATCTCAGAACCAACCAGACGCTAAAGTCGCTGCAATTCCTTGTCCAACTTACCGCAGTGGGGTCGGCGCCGCCGATCACCGGACAAGTGCGCGCTGTGGGAATGTCGCCCGGCGATTTTGTGCCCGTGGTGGCTGCCACAACGAACATGCCCATCACGCGCACGGAAATAGCCGGTTCCAAGGTTTTGATGGAGGTGGCTTACCTGGGGACGAACGCCGGGTTTAACGTGAAGGACTTTTCCACAGTGGCTTTGCTGGCTGTGCCTGTGCCTGCGGGGGCGAAAGCGGGCGACCAATACACGATTGTCGTTGGTGCTCCCTCTGGGAGTTCGGATGCGTCAGGAAGCGAAATATACTTGGGCGCAATGCCGGCTCATGCCATCACCGTGAGCACTGTCTCCTACCTGGTGGGGGATACCGCGCCCGCAGGTTGGTATGGAGCGGGTACCTTCGGTGACGGGCAGTTGCGGAACACCGATGTGAATAACGCCTTCTACGCGTCGCTCGGACTGAGGGTGCCTCCATCTTTTAGCGACGTGTTCGATGCGATGGATACCTTCCCCGAGGATACCCTCGCCGCCGTGGGTGGGGATGGGCGCATCCGCTTTCTGGACTGGCAGATTCTTCTGGATCGGTCTGTTGGTCTTCGGACAAACAACTGGCGTCGCATCTGGACCTCCGGTGGGATCCGGGTCGCCACACCCGCCCCCTCTGGCGGGCTTGCGGCGCTGCTGGCGGCTTCCACCGATGTCTCGGGCCCCATTCAGGTCGAGATCACACCGGTTCAGTGGCAGGCGGCGCTGGTCGCGGAATCCCAGGCGCGGGTGCGCCCGGGCGATGACGTGGTTGTGCCGATTTTTGCGCAGGTGGCGTCCGGCGCGAGCCTGGCGGGCCTCCAATTCCGCGCCGAGGTCTTGCCGCAGGGGGGAGCGCCCCCGTTGGAGCGCGCGGTCCGATTTACGCAGGCGGTCGGGTTGCCCTCGTCGCGCCCTGTTGAAGGGTTGCCGGATGACCAGGTCGCGGCCGCGTGGTCGTCCCTCCCCGCCCTGACTGGACGAACCCTCCTTGGCACCCTGAAGCTGGCAGTGCCGGAGTCCGCGGCCCAGGGCCAGAGCTATGAGGTCCGGTTCCTGAATGCCGATGGCGCGCCCGATTTGAGCACCCAGTACGATGTGGAAGGCCGCTCGGGATATGTGAGTGTGCTGGAGGCGGCCCCCGTCGGCGGCGCCTCGAGTTTCCGGCTCCGGTGGGCGGGGATGGCCGGACGAACCTATTTCGTGGAGTCAACGGTCAGTCTCGCCAATCCCCGATGGACGGTGGAAGCGGCGAACCTGGCTGGACGCGGCCGTGTTCTGGAGCACATCGATCGGAACACGAGCGGCGGAGCCAAGTTTTACCGGGTGGGAGTACTGCCGTGAGCACTTTTCGTCACTCGCAACTGAATCAGGCGGTGCGTGCCACCTTCCTGGGTTGCGCCGCCTTGGCCTTCGCCCTGGCGGCGGTCGCCGAAAGCCTCGAGACGCTCGTCGCCACGGGGCTTAGCGAGCCCTATGGGTTGGCGGTGGATATCCGCAACATCTATTATATAGCGGATAGCGCAAACAACCGGATCGCCAAGTACCTGCCGGACATTGGTCTGCTGACGAATTTTGTTGGACAGCCTTCGCCTGAGGGAGGGCGGCAGGATGGATTCGGGACGGGTGCGCGGTTTTTCAGCCCTCAAGGGCTCGTGTTTGTGCCCGCTCGCGGCGGGTTAGTGGTGGCGGACTCCGGCAACCATTCCCTCCGGTTGGTGACCATGGACGGAGGGGTGACCACCCTCGCTGGGGGGGAGAGCGGATCTCAGGATGGACCGCTGGCGGTGGCCCGATTCACCGCCCCGGCCGGTCTCGCGGCGGACACCAACGGCAATGTGTACGTGGCCGACCTCCAGAATAACTCGGTTCGTAGGATGGGTCTGGATAACACCGTGAGCACCCTCGGCGGGGGTTTCAGCCGGCCCAGCGCCGTGGCGGTGGGCGGGGACGGACGGATTTACGTGGCCGACACGGGCAACAACGCGATCAAAGTGATCGAGTTCGATGGAAGTGTCCGCCTGCTTGCTGGAAGCGGGCAGAGTTCGGTTTTTGGCCTAAAGGATTCGGTGAACGCCACCGAAGCCCTCTTCGACAAGCCTAGCAGCCTTCTTTGGGTAGGTGGGTCTGTGGGCCTTCTGGTGGGGGATTCCGGCAACCATTTGGTGCGCCGGGTTTTCTACAGCTCGGTGGCCGCCACCAATTCCGTGGAAACCTTCAGCGCGTCGGTGGACGCGGGCCTGGTGAACCCCATCGGCATCGCGCGTGACCTGGCAGGCAGCATCCTGATCACCGACTTGGTGAAAGGCGAGTTGCGCCGCGTGATCAGCGGTCAAACCGCGCTTCCTGCTGTGAGTGCGCCGCAGATTGGCTACATCGTCCTGACCAATACCGACCTTTTCAGCGGGACGCGGCTTTACGCGGTTACGAATGCCACCTTCAATAATGATGTGGTTGTGGGGATCCTCGCCGAACCCACCACGCAGACCTATTTCACTCTCGGCGCCACCGACAGCCCCGACGGGGTGCCTGATCCGAATGGCGGAAGCGCGATGGCGCGCGCATATACGGATGGAGCGTTGGTGCTGCCACACAGCATCATCGATCCCGTGCAGCCGGATGTGACCATCAAGGCGATCAGCACCCAGGCTGACCGCCGCCCCAGCGCCATTGTCGCCGCCCGGTTCCGCTTCCAGGTGGCGAACCCCATCATTTTCGGGATCAACCCGGCGTCGTTCTCCTTGGATACTGCCACCGACAAGGCTGAGCTCTGGTTCACCACAGATGGCAACGATCCGCAGATCAACGGTCCCGGCGCTCAGCTTTATCCAAGGGGCACACGGCTGAACGTCGTCGATGGCACTGACGATGTGGTGTTCAGGGTGCGAGGGTTCAAGAATGGGTATCTTCCAAGCACCGTTGTCCAGCAGACCTTCTTTTTTACCAACCTGCAGACCAGCAGCATCGGCTTCACGAAGAACTTCCGGGGCGGTGTGGGCGCCACAGTGCTGATGCCGGTCGAGGTGCGGTTGGCGAGCAGCGATGTGCTGAACTCGCTGCAACTTCGTATCGAGGTTCGCCCCAATGGCGCGGCGCCTCCGATTGCGGCCGCGTTGCGTCTCCCGGCGTTTGGCCCGCTTGACTTCGTCCCGCTGGCCTCCCCCGGAGGCGTGCCAAGCTACGCCAATTCCTACAGCAACGGCGCCATTGCGTTTGCGTTTGTTGGGACGAACTCGAGTTTTCAACTGAGGAATTCGGGCCCTATTGCCCTGGTGGCCGCGACGATCCCATCCAATGCCCTCGAAGGCCAGAGCTACTCGCTTACCGTGCTGGAAGCCTCGGGCACGCCGGACGGTCTGCAGACCGAGTTACCATTGGCATCGCTGGGCAATCGCGTACTGACGGTGACCAACCAGAGCTATCTCGTGGGGGACACTGCCGTAGGAGATTGGTACAACGTCGGCGACTTTGGCGACGGCACGCTGATCAACAACGACGTCAACAACGCGTTTTACGCGTCGATCGGTGTCCGTCTGCCGTTTCCCTACACCGACGTGTTCGACGCCATGGACGCGTTTCCGCTGGACACGCGATCCTCGGTTGGCGGCGACGGGCAGATTCGTTTTCTGGATTGGCAGATCATCCTCGAGCGGTCCCTTAAACTGAGGAACGACAATTGGACGCGTGTGCGCGGGCCCGGCGGATCGAGGATAGCCACCCCGGTTGCGGCGTCCGGAGCGAGTGGCAGGTCAGCCGTGGCTCTAGCCTCCCTGACGTCCGAAGGCACGGCGTTCGCTCCCTGGCCACGCCCCGGGAAGGTCAGTGCGGGCACCGTCGAGATGGGGCATGCAGGCCAGCCTGTTCGGGTGCCCGTCTATATCGAATTGGCGGAGGGCTACAACTGGGCGGGTGGCCAGTTTTGGCCGATCATCTCGATGCGGCGTGACGCGATGGATTCCGAGGTCAAACCCTCGTTCGAGGTCAACCCCGACTTGGGGATACCCGCTCCGGCCGAGCTCTCGGCAGCCGATGTTTCGACGAACAACGTCGTTTTCGTCTGGGACATCCAGAAGATTCAGGTCCCCTTGACCGGGAGCAATCTGGTGGGGTGGCTGACCTTCCAGATCCCAGCCTCGGCGGTCACCGGGGATTTCTATGTGCTCCGGTTTAGGACGGCGGACGGAGCGTCCGCTGACGGTTCGACTTTCCAGGGGCTAACCTGCGAGACGGTGCCGGGCGGTGTCTGGGTCCAGACCGTCGCCCTGCGTCCGGCGGAGCAAATCAGCGACGAATGGCGGATCGAGTTCTTCGGGAGCGTGACCACTGAAGTAGCGGGGGCGACCCGTGATCCCGATGGGGACGGGATGTCCAATCTGGCGGAGTATATTCTCCACACCAACCCGCTGGTCGCCGATTGGCGGATTGGCGTGAGACTGGAGGCCGGGAAACCGGTCATAAGTTGGTACGGCGACAATGGACGAAGTTTTGCCGTGTTCGTCGCGGAGCAATTGGGTGACTGGCGGCAGTTGGGTACAGTGATCATCGGCAGGGGCCAGCCGGAGGAGTATCGTGATACGGACGCCGCAGGTGGCATCCGGTACTACCAGATACGTATCGTTCAATGACAGACCTGAACAAGAACCACATCATTCTATGAACATTAAGACATTGCTTGCTTCGATCCTGGCGTTGGCCTCGGTGCTGCCAGGCGTGGCCCAGACGACTGTGGGGACAATCCTAACCAATGGGCTCTACGAGCCCTACGGCGTGGTAGCGGATAGGTCCACGACGAACAATTTCTACTACATTTCCGACAGCGCCAATGATCGTGTGGCGCGGTTCACACCCGGGGGTGGCGAGTCCGGGCGTGACGAGTTGCTGGTAACCGACCATGTTTTCTCCAGCCCCCACAGCGTGCTGCTGAACCGTAACAAGTTGAGTAACAGGTTGATTGTGGCGGACTCGGGCAGCCACCAGATCATGCAACTCGACCTTGACAGTTGCAGAAAGGAGGTTGCGGCATTAGAGTTAGTGATATCCAAGGTAATCAAGAATGAAGCTGTTAACGACGTTAACAGCTATCGAACCAATGCACTATATGAAAAGCCTGCACCTAACCCCACTAACTCCGTACTGCCCGACATCAGTGAGGCCATTATGATGGCGGTACGCGAGCACCAAGCTTGTGGGGTAAGCAAGATATCAGAGGTACTCGGCATACTTGGGTTTCCCAACGGAGGGCAGCAGATATCTTCAAGGCTGACATCACTGGTGAGGAATGGATATCTCATTTCTACTGATGATGAAGTCACAGGGCGGAAGACTTATACAGTAAAGAAGGAGCAGTCATAATGGCAACGGTTATTTATCCTGACGGAAGGAGCGAGGAGATGAAGCCGAAGGATGGGCAGAACGGCTTCACCCTAGCTGAGTTATCGCGTGCTATCGGTGGCGGCTACATCGAGTTAGTGCATCCGCGCTTCGCTCCACAAGGTCAGCCAATTATGATAGTAGATGAAGATGGGCATCACAAACAACTGGAGTATAATCGCATAGCGTCGATGCTTTACGATCCTACAGGTAATCATACCATCGTGGGCACCGTCATGTTGTGTAGCAATCTTGAGGTACAGTGATATGGCACCGCAGTGGAAACAACGCACTATCTGCATTGCCATACACTTGCTGCTTTACCCCGCCAGTAAGTACCGCGATGTTGCTTTGCACTATCAGTGTAAGTATCAACAGGTGCAGCAAATTGCCCATCGTATTGGTGTGACTAAGATTAGGAGTTTTACTATCAAGTGCAAGAACTGCGGCATTGCTCGTAAAATCACTCGTTCGGAACTAGAAAGACATAAGACCACTTATTGCAAACATTGCTATCAAAAGTCGGTACGTGCTGCTGCCAACGTAATCACGCTTACATGTGACATTTGCGGCAATGTTTTTACTCTTTCAGGTAAGGCGGCATCTAACTGGAAACGTAATCACAAGATCGGAAGTAAGCTCGCGTGGTGCAGGTCATGCTCATCTAGGAGGGGTATCAATGTCGTGGAGAGAGCAAGCGCGTAAGGCTGGCGCTCCGGCAGTGCGTTATGTGCCAGGGGCAAAGCCCGTGATACAAGTGCAGTACGACGGTGCTGTAGCACGCGAATACAGCGTTAACGCGTCATTTCCAAGTGAGATCGGCCCCCTACTTGGAGCAGCATATGAGTATCCATATCGTTGGGTATGGGAGGAATGATGCCTGATCAAGATGGAGTATTTAGAGATACTAGCAGGATAGTATAATTTTAGCATCAGGAGGAGAATTACCATGCGTGCCATAATCACAGAGCTAAAGCCAAGCACTCAACCATTAGTAGCAAATCTAGCTACTATGATAAACGATAAAGGGTACATGATCATATGCAATGTATCCTTGGAGTTGCAAGTTGGCAGCGTGGTGGAAATTACAGAGACAAAGCGGTTCGGCAAGTCCGCTTACTCTGTAAGTAAGGTAATCATGCCATGAAGTCATGTTATATATATCCAGATACTCGTGTAGTTGCCGACTTGATGGACCCAATATCCAGCTATGCAATGCTATGTGTAATTTCAGTATCTCATGACAAAGCCCGCGATCTTCGTTGGATTACGCGCATCAATGTGCCTGTAGAACATCGAGGTAAAGGCTTTGGGAGCAAAATGTTAAATGAGATATTGAGTGATGCAGACTTAAATCATATTGATCTC
>ORJL010310324.1_pt1 | contig 15003 bp, 17 predicted proteins | sample 1779941 | NCBI WGS metagenome assembly ORJL01 (sample SAMEA104232317, study PRJEB22302) | groundwater metagenome | biome: forest; feature: aquifer; material: groundwater | place: USA | collected 2011-08-07 | depth 5.8 m
GCTCTTTGAAGCGAAAAATCTCGCACGGGTGGTGGAATACATTGACAAACGAGCGAAAGAGCAGGAACTCACCGAGGAGGTCATTTTGTTTTTGCATAAAATGCTTATCTCCAATATCCGCGATGACATCGCCGGAAGATTTCGTACGGGCGAGGAGCGGGTCCGTGTCGGTACGCATATCGCACCGCATGCATCCGAAATCCCCCAACTCATGAAAAAGATGCTCGCGGAATACAATGCCTCGAGCCATGAGCATATCGTACGGAGAATTGCCCGACTGCACCTTGCGTTTGAGTACGCGCATCCCTTCATCGACGGTAACGGCAGAATCGGTCGGGCGATCAATAATTATCTGCTTATCCGCGAAGGGTATGTGCCTATCAACATCAAGTTTATCGATCGCGCCAGATACTACGACGCTTTCAAAGAATTCCAAACGAACAATAAAACTGCGGTCATGGAAGAAATCGTCGGCCGTGCGCTCACCAACAGTTATCACAAGCGACTGGCGTATTTGGAACATAAAAAAATCGTAACGCTTTCCGAATTTTCCAAACAAAGTCGTCTTTCTCATTCGAACGCTCTTAATAAAGCAAAGCGTCAGACCATCGAAGCATTTATCGAGAAAGGCGATTGGAAGATTGGAACATAAAATGACAAACTCAACCATCAAAAACTTAATATTCGTGGATTGCGAGGGACACGGTCCGGCGCCAACGCTGAATGATCCGGTGGGGTTTGAATTCGGTGCAGTCGCGTATCCTTCAAAACAAACATTCCACAGAACAGGAGCGACAAAAGAAACATTTGAAGATTTCGACAAATGGATTGCTTCTGTAGTTGAGAAAGGATTTAGACCGCTATTTGTGAGTGATAACCCTGCTTACGACTGGCAGTTCATAAACTATTATTTTCACTTGTATCTCGGTAAAAATCCGTTCGGCCACTCGGCACGAAGGATCGGCGATTTTTATGCCGGACTTGTCGGTGACTTTACCAATGCGAGCTCATGGAAAAAGCTACGGGTTACGGATCACGATCACAATCCGGTAAACGATGCTATGGGTAATCTCGAAGCATTCGAGAGAGTCCTAAGCGGCGAACGATAATTATGAAAATAAAAGATTTGCCAAAATCGGATAGACCACGGGAGAAGCTCATAGCGAAAGGAGTTGAGAATTTGAAGGACTCCGAGCTTTTGGCAATTCTTTTGCGAACCGGAACGATAGGGAAAAACGTCATTGAGATCGCATCGCAAATCCTGTCGAAGTATTCCAAGAAGCGGCTTTTGCAGATGACATATGCGGATTTGTCGAAAATAAGTGGCATCAATTCCGCAAAAGCGACAACACTTCTGGCCGCATTTGAGCTCTCCAAGCGCGCACTGGAAGTGAATGACACAAATTTGCCCGTGATCAGCGACGCAAAGGATGCTGTAGCTCAACTTTCCGATATGCGTGATCTTAAAAAAGAACATTTAGTGGCTTTGTATTTGAATGCAAAAAATCAACTGGTTCACAAAGAGACTATATCGATGGGTACGCTAAATGCGAACTTAGTCCATCCACGAGAGGTTTTCGAGCCAGCCCTTAAATACTCCGCGGCGCAGATCATAGCCGCTCACAATCATCCTTCCGGAGACCCTAAACCATCGGAAGATGATCTGGAGGTTACAAAAAGATTGACCGAGGCGGGAAAGATGATGGGTATTGAGCTTATGGATCACGTCATCATTTCGAAAACCAGCCACTTCAGCTTCAAAGAAGAAAAATTACTATGAGCACCAATATAAAGGATTTAGAAAATAGACTATGGGAGGCGGCCGATCACATGCGCGCCAATTCCTCTTTGCGTCTTAATGAATTCGCCGAGCCGGTCTTGGGCTTGATTTTTCTTAAGTTCGCTGGAGTCAAACACAGTAAGACGGAAAAAGAAATAGCCGAAGAGCGAAAGAGTAAAATCAAAAATCATGGTGGGGCTTCGGTCGCTCGCGAACGGCCGGTTTCTTCTACCGATTACCATGCACGCGGCACGCTTTTCGTTCCAGAAAAAGCCAAGTTCTCATATCTTATCGAATTACCAGAAGGGTCCGATATGGGTAAGGCCGTAAACGACGCGATGAAAGAGATTGAAGCGGAAAACAAAGAGCTCGCCGGTATTTTGCCGAAATCATTTCAGAATTTGGATAGCCGGTCCATAATTACGCTTCTCAAGAATTTCAATCAGATTCCTGATGATATCGAGGGTGATGCGTTCGGGAGAATTTATGAATACTTTCTTGGAAAGTTCGCGATTGCGGATGGGTCCGGTGGTGGAGAATTTTTTACACCGACTTCGATCGTCAAACTGATTGTAGAAATCCTCGAGCCATACAAGGGATATATCTATGATCCGGCCTGTGGTTCCGGCGGTATGTTCGTGCAGTCTGTGGAGTTTATCAAACGGCATTTCGAGAATGGCAAGAAAATAAAGGCGTCACGTGAAGTGTCCATTTATGGGCAGGAGAAAACTGATCAGACAGTCCGGATAGCCAAAATGAACCTAGCAATTCATGGTCTATCAGGCGACATCCGGCAAGGCAATACCTACTACGAAGATCTGCATCGTTCGGTCGGCAAATTCGACTTCGCAATGGCCAATCCTCCATTTAACGTCAATGGCATTGATAAAGAGCGTATCAAAGACGATCCACGTTTTCCGTACGGCATACCTCGAAATGACAATGGCAACTATCTCTGGATTCAAATTTTTTTGAGTGTGCTGAAAAATAGCGGCCGTGCTGGTTTCGTCATGGCAAACTCCGCAAGCGACGCCGGGCACAGCGAGAAAGATATCCGCATGAAAATGATTGATGACGGCTTAGTTGATGTCATGGTCGCAGTGGGTCCAAATATGTTTTATAACGTCACCTTGCCGGTTACGCTGTGGTTCCTAGACAAAGGCAAAAAGAAAACAGATCGCAGGGATAAAATCCTCTTCATTGATGCTCGGAATATCTATCACCAGATTGATCGCGCTCATCGCGATTGGACGGAAGAACAGATTCAGCAAATAGCCGATATTGTTCGAGGTTATCGCGGAGAAAAAGGAGTCAAGAAATATAAAGACATGAAAGGATTGTGCAAAGTAGTAATGCTTGATGAGGTGCGCACCGCCGGTTATTCCCTAAATCCGGGTCGATATGTTGGCACTGCAGATGGTGAATTTGTAAGCGATGCAGACTTTGAAACGACCGCGCGTGGACTGAATACGGAATTTCAGAAGCTTACAGAAGAAGCGCACGATCTTGAGAAGAGGATCGCCGATAACTTCAAGAAATTATTTTAGCTATGAATACGCAAACTTTGCAAAAATGGAATAAAGTACGGTTGGATGAAATAGCCGATTTTCAATATGGTTATACCGCTTCTTCAAAGGAGGATGATACAGGTACAAAACTTTTAAGAATTACCGATATAGTTCCAGATTTAATAGATTGGGAGACCGTTCCATTTTGTGACATTGATGAGAAAGATGCTAAACAATATGGAATTAAAAAAGGAGATATTCTCATAGCTCGGACAGGTGCGACTGCTGGATATGCAAAGTTTATCCGTAGACAGCCGGAGAAATCAGTTTTTGCCTCATACTTAATCAGATTAACGATGAAAAAGGCAGATGCTAGCTCCGAATACGTGGGGAGAATCATAGAATCCGATACCTTTAAGCAATTTGTCGCAAGCCATGCGAGTGGATCGGCACAGCCACATGCAAATGCCCCGATACTAAAAGACTTCGAGTTTCTCCTTCCTGATTTAAAAACACAAGTGAGTGTGGCCAATATTCTTTCGGTATACGATGATCTTATCGAAAACAATGCTCTCCGGATTCAAATTTTGGAACAGATCGCACAAGCCACTTACACCGAATGGTTTGTTAACCTTCATTTTCCTGATCACGAAAAAGTAAAGATGACCGATAGTGGCACTGATTTCGGGAAGATTCCGCAAGGATGGACTGTCAAAAAGCTAGGAGAAAAAATCGATATATCTCGGGGTAGGAATATTACCAAAAAAACAGTCGAGGAAGGCAATATACCAGTTGTGGCTGGAGGTCTTGAACCTGCTTACTATCACAGCACAGCAAACACCGAAGCTCCGGTGGTTACCGTAAGTGCATCGGGAGCTAATGCTGGATTCGTAAATCTGTATATGGAAAATGTTTGGGCTTCCGATTGCTCTTATATCGACAAGGGCGTAACACCATTTGTTCTCTATTATTTTTTGCTTCTCAAATCACGACAGATAGAAGTAACTGGCCTACAAAGAGGTTCAGCCCAGCCACATGTTTATCCAAAAGACCTTTCGGATCTATTGGTTGTTGATGTGCCCGATCATTTACTTGAGAATTTTGAAGATATTGTCGGTACAATCTTTTCTTTTGTGGGTAATTTAAAAAAGCAAAACAAAGCTTTAAGAGATAGTCGAAATCTCCTTTTACCGAAACTGGTAACCGGTGAAATTATAGTGAAATAATATGATTACCGATCAACAAAAAACCAAAATCAACGAGATCGTTTCCTCCATAGAGGGGATGGTTAGTCGTGTTGAGAAAGGCGTCGTTAAAGGGCAGGAAGCCGGGGATTTTTTTGCTAAACAAATTGCGGGCGCAAAAGAGCTTTTTGATAATACTGCCGATGAGTGGAGAATTATTGATAAGTGGGAACATGAAAATGGGTTTCAATGGCATCCTGTATATAAATCAGAAAGCTATGCTGGCATAGGTGAGAAAGAAAAATTATCAAAGCTTTTGGCGGTAATTACCGGCTTATTACCTAACGGATCTGTTGCTGTGAAAAAAGAGAATCATTTTTCCGCCAATCAAGCATACGAAGCAAAGCGATATATCAGCGGATTGTTTAGAAGTGCCGGATCGAAACTGACCATAGTCGATGAGCACTTGGATGATCAATTTTTTGAATATATCGATATTGTTCCGGATACCATTGAAGTGCGGATCATCACTGGAGATCAAAAACCTATCTTCTGGAGTCTCCTAAACGAGCTCAAGAAGACAAGGCAAAATATCGAGACTCGCGTTAATGGGATTTCTCACTGCCGGTATATTGTCGTTGATGATTCGGCCATTTACAGCACGGACGCATCGTTAAATACCATCGGAAAGAAAGATTTTATGATCCATAAACTCGAGGATGAGGGCGAGGTTGCTAAGGTAAAAAAAGAGATTGAGGGATACTGGGACAATGCAAAAATAAAAACATGAACGAATTTTCTGAAAACAATTTAATAGAGCAGACGGCCGTAAAGATTTTTGCGGAGCTTTGGGGCACGAAGAATTTTATTAACGCCTACTCCGAAGAAGGAGATGCTCTTTTGGGGCGTGAGAATCAAGGGCAGGTTGTTTTAGCCAATCGCTTAAAGCCAGCACTTGAGAAGCTCAATCCGGATGTACCGCAGGAAGCTATTGCTCAAGCTATCACCGAACTTACGCGTGATCGCTCTACTGCAAGCATGGTCAATGCTAACCATGAGATCTACAAGCTCATCAAAGACGGTGTAAAAGTGGAGATACGCGATGATCATGGCTCATTAGAGACCATCAATATCAGAGTCATCGATTTTAATGATCCTGCAAAGAATGACTTTCTCTTAGTATCCCAAATGTGGATCACTGGCGAGCTTCACAAGCGTCGTCCGGATCTGATTGGGTTCGTAAACGGTTTGCCACTTGTGCTGATTGAACTGAAGGCATCACACAAGAACCTACGAAATGCTTATCAGGAAAACATTCGCGATTATAAAGACACCATACCGCAACTCTTTTGGCACAACGGCTTCATTATCATTTCCAATGGCATTGAAAGTAAAGTCGGTACACTTACTTCTGCATTTGAGCACTTCAACGAATGGAAGAAGATAAAAAGCGAAGATGAAGAAGGTCGCGTCAGTTTGGAAACGGTCATCAAAGGTACCTGCGAACCCTCTCGACTTCTCGATATCGTTGAGAATTTCACGCTATTTGATGATTCTTTCCGCGAAAGAATAAAGGCCATCTCTCGATACTTCCAGCTTCTCGGCGTAAATCAGGCATTTGAGCAGATCAAGAGCCGCGATAAGAATCAGGGACGTCTCGGTGTCTTTTGGCATACACAAGGGTCCGGCAAGTCCTACTCGATGATTTTTCTTTCACAAAAAGTATTCCGGAAAATGACCGGCAATTTTACCTTTGTTGTCGTAACCGATAGGAACGAGCTCGATAAGCAGATTTATAAGACTTTTTCGGCTTGCGGTGCGGTGTATGAAGAGGAAGTCCACGCCGATTCGATCCAAAACCTACGTCAACTTTTAAGCGAAGATCACCGTCATATTTTTACTCTCATTCATAAATTCGGCACAAAGCCGGAGGAGAAACCGCCGATGCTATCGGATCGAAGCGACATCATCGTGATGGTGGATGAAGCGCATCGAACACAATACGATCGCTTGGCGCAAAATATGCGTATTGCCATGCCGAAGTCGTCGTTCATCGGCTTTACCGGTACACCGCTTATGGCCAAGGGCGAAGAGAAAACGAAGGAAACATTTGGTGATTACGTATCGACCTACAACTTCGCTCAATCGGTAGAGGACGGGGCGACAGTACCGCTCTACTACGAAAACCGGGTACCGAAGCTGGAAAACGAAAATCCGGAGATTCAAAAGGATCTCGAAAAGGTGATGGATTTTTATGAGCTCACGACCGATGAGGAGGAAAAGCTGGAGCAGGAGTTCTCGACCTTTTATCATCTCATCACGCGCGAAGATCGTCTCAATAAAGTTGCGGAGGATATAGTGACCCATTTCACTGCTCGAGGATATGATGGTAAAGCGATGGTCGTTTCAATTGATAAGAAAACAGCTGTTCGCATGTACGCGAAGGTGAAAGCTGAAATGCAACGTCACTTGGCTAAGATGAATATCGCCGTATCCAAAGCGAAGGACGAACACGAAAAAGAGATGTTAAGAGAACAGGCGCAAAAATACGAAAATATCGATATGGCAGTGGTGGTAAGCCAAAGCCAAAATGAAATTGCGGATATGGAGGAGTTCGAGATCGATATGCGCCCATTGCGTGCTCGAATTTTGAACGAGGATCTCGAGACGAAATTCAAAGACCCGGACAATAACCTGCGAATCGTGTTTGTCTGTGCGATGTGGATGACCGGATTCGATGTGCCAAATCTTTCAACTCTCTACCTCGATAAACCGCTCAAAAATCACACACTCATGCAGACGATCGCTCGAGCGAATCGTGTATATCCGGGCAAAACGAACGGTCTTATTGTCGACTACATAGGCGTATTCCGGAATCTGCAAAAAGCACTCGCGATCTATGCATCCACAAAAAGCGGTGATGATGAGATTATTCAGGATAAGAACGAGCTTGTAGAAATACTTTTCTCTACGGTTTCAAAAACTCGACAGTTCCTCAAAACGCTTGAGCTTGATATCAATGACTTACTCAAGGCACAGGATGTCGAAAAAATACGGCTCGTAGACGTGTTCACTAATCGGATATTGCAGGATGAAAAGACAAAACAGCAGTATCTCGAACTTGCTGGTGATGCTTACAAATACTACAGAGCCGTCCTGCCCGAGCCGAAGGCCGAAGATTACTACCATGAAGTGACGGCGTACAAAGTGATCGCATCACGCATACGGGAAGTGATTGACGAAGATACCGATGTCTCACAGGTAAAAAAGGATCTTGAGAATCTCCTTGATCGTTCAATCCGTGCTGGTGAGTATGTGATAAAGAGTACCCCGAAGATCAAGGATTTGAGCAAGATTGATTTTGAAGCCTTGCGAAAGTTTTTCGACGATTCAGATACGAAAAACATCGAAGCCGAACATTTGAGTGCAGAGCTGGAGGAAAAGATTAAAGAGATGATACGCAAGAATAAGCTTCGCAAGCATTTCCTCGACCGGCTAAATAAGCTCCTCCACGAGTACAATACCGGCTCGCATGACCTCGATGTCTTTTTCGATCAGCTTGTCGAGCTTGCAAAGGAATTGAGCGAAGAGGATCGTCGCGCTGTTTCCGAAAATCTCACGGAAGAGGAACTGGCCGTATTCGACATCCTTCGTAAAGAAAACCTGAACCCAGGCGAAGTAGATCAAGTTAAAAAAGTTGCTAAAGAATTGCTGGTAAAACTGAAAGCGGAAAAGCTAGTTTTGGATTGGAAGCGAAAAGAAGAAACCCGAGCCGACGTGAAGATAACCATCCGCGACCTACTTTATGATGAGCTACCCGGTCCGACATACACCGAACCAGACTGCGAAGATCGAACCCAAAAGGTGTATTTCCATGTCTACGATAATTACGTGGACGAGAAAGTGAATGTTTATGCGTAATGGTAGCCGGGGTCGAAAGATGCCCGAAATTTTGATAAAATAAAATTGTGATTATGAGTACTCAAACCTCTAAATGGAATAAGAAAGAAATAGCAATTAAAAACCTCGCACTTTGGGATGAAAATCCACGATTTCCGGAAGAGTATTTTAGTAAAAGCGAATCTGAACTCATCGAATATTTTTTACGAAAGAAGGAATTTAAAATCGAGTCTTTCGCGAAAGAGGTCGCAAAGGAATTCGATCTTCCTCAGTTAGAAAAAATAGTTGTTTTTCAATACAAAGGGAAGAATATTGTTTTGGAGGGTAACCGTCGTCTGATTGTGTATAAGTTGCTACTCAATCCATCACTGACCAGCAATCCATCGTTAAAAACTCTTTTCGAGAGTTTACAAAAACAAACAAAAATTAAAGATTCCTTCAAACTTGAAGCGAATGTTACCGCAATAAAAGATGAGGGGCTACGTTTTGTAGATAGAAAACATAACAGAGGAAATAACGAAGTCGGTTGGGGTGAGCCTGAACGTAGAAATTTTGCAGTGCGCCGTTCTCACGGTGGTAGTAAGGACATTCTTCGGGTTGAATTGGCTAACGCAGTCAAGAAACTTTCTTTGCCGGATTCTATTAAAGAAGCAGTGCTTAGTAGAGGGTTTGTTACCACTTTTTATCGTGTAGTGGATACTGCGGTTGCTCGTAAAAAGTTAGGGTATGAGGTTTCTGAAAGTGGCACCGTCGGCATTAAAGACCAGAAAAAATTTGATAATTTACTCAAAGTAATTACATATAACGTTTGGACAAAGAAAGACTTCAGTGGTGAAGGTGTTGATTCGCGCTCACTAAATAAGACAAGAGCGATAGAGAACTATATTGCTGGTTTGCAAGTTAAGGATGCGGCTCGTGTTGACAAAGAAATACAGAAAAGCACAAAGGAGACATTATTTGGAGAACAGGTACTCCTCACTCCTGCTAGAACAAAAAGCAATCAACTTTCCAGCGAGCGGACGTATTTAATAAACTCATCAATTTATATTCAAAGTTATCGGATTAACGATATTTACGATGAGTTGAGAAAGAAAATTGAGGTAGACAATGCTCCTAATGCTGTAGCGGTTCTTTTCCGTGTCTTTATGGAATGCTCGATTGATTGTTATATCGATACCCACAAACTGAAGATTAAAGATGATACAAAGTTAGCGGGGAAAATCCTGAAAGTTGTAGATCATCTTGAAGACGCTATTGCTTTACGTCGTCTTGCTGAAGAAGGTAATAAAACACCAACGCCAGAGGAATTTAAGAAGGTAAAAGGTAAAGTTAAATTTAAAAACATGAGAAGGGTGGCGACAAAAGATAATAACAGCATACTTTCAGTCGAAACATTCCATGATTTTGTCCATGATTATAAAACATCGCCAATACCATCCGAGTTAAAGAAATACTGGGAGAACCTCGACAGTTTCTTTGTGGCACTGTGGGGTTCTTTCGTAACGGTTAAAAAGAAGAAAAGCAAATGAAAATAATAACCAGCAAAAGTCGGAAAAACTACCATAGCCCCCTTCGCTATCCCGGGGGGAAGACTTCGCTTTTGCCCTTTTTTGAAAAGATTATCGAGGATCATGATTTGGATAAAATAACATACATTGAACCGTTTGCTGGCGGTGCCGGAGCCGCTCTGGCCTTATTATTGTCTGGAAAAGTCGGTCGTATTGTGATCAATGATTTAGATAGGGCTATTTATGCTTTCTGGAAATCGTCCGTATTTAATTCCACTAAATTTATAAAGAAGATAAAAAAGACTCCGGTAACTGTTAGCGAGTGGAAAAAACAGAAAGCAATTTATAATAATCCGAAGGCCAATCTCTTTGATCTCGGTTTTGCTACTTTTTTTCTCAATAGAACTAATACATCCGGTATTTTGGATGGTGGGCTCATTGGGGGGTTAAAACAAAAAAGCAAATATAAAATTGATGCCAGATTTAATAAAGACGTTCTGATAGAACGAATACAGCGGACAGCTCTCTATAAGGATAAGATATCAATTTTCAATAAAGACGGTCTTCAGTTGATTGGTGAGTATTTGAATAAAAAGAACGCATTTATATATCTTGACCCTCCTTATTTTGAAAAAGGTGCAACCCTTTATTTGAACCATTACAAAAAAGAAGATCACGAGGCTCTAGCTAATAAACTGAATGGTAGCCCCGATGCATTTTGGCTTTTAACTTACGATAACAAGAAAGAAATCAAGTCACTTTATCCTGATCGAAAGATTGTAAACTTTTTCTTGAATTACAACGCCTATGAATCACGAAAAGGCCGAGAAGTAATGATCCTTTCAGATGCGTTTGCAAATTAAATTATGAACAACACTCTCAAACTAATCATCGCTATCGTGGTTTCCGAACTTGCCGGTATCATTGGCTCGGTGTTCACCGCGCCGTCTATTGCCGGGTGGTATGCAGGTATTGTCAAACCGGTGCTCAATCCTCCAGCTTGGGTGTTCGGTCCGGTCTGGACAACACTCTTTGCACTGATGGGTATCGCGGCGTTTCTCGTTTGGAAAAAAGGACTGGAACGCAGAGATGTAAAAATCGCTCTTGGTATATTCCTCGGCCAGCTGGTTTTGAATACACTCTGGTCAATTATTTTTTTCGGCTTGCATAGCCCGGGTGGTGCGCTTATTGAGATCGCATTCCTTTGGCTGGCTATTCTCGCTACGATCATTGCGTTTTATAAAATTTCTCGTCCGGCCGCATGGCTTCTGTCGCCCTATATTCTTTGGGTAAGTTTCGCCATGTATTTAAATTACGCCATCTGGGTATTAAATTAAAAAAATGAGCGCAGACGATCCAATCAAAAACGATCCCACTGAAGAAGCTCCAGATGAAGATGTAAAAGAGCTTATGAAAAGTCACGATCTTGATCAGGACACGGCCGGGCGTGTGCAGGAAATTATGGATGATCTTGGTGTGGACGAGGACGATGCAGTTGAGATAGAGGAGAACTTGTAATACATATGCCAGAAACAAAAAAGAGCAACAAAAAGGAATGGAAACCTCGCACACTGCCAAAAGGCATGACTGTTAAGCAGATGGAGGAAATATTTACCGATCGTCTATCCAATCTGATTGTCCAGCTCTTAGATTACCAGCACGAGCAGAAGCTCAAAGCCCAAGCTACGGGAGAAAGTAAGCCGGAAGATAATAATAAAAGCCATGCTTAGCGTCGAACGAGTAAAAGAAATCTTGAATGATCCGAAACTATCTGATAAAGAAGTCGAGGAAATTCGGGATCATCTGTATATGCTTTCCGAGATTATGTTCGAGCAGTGGATGGAGGATCGTAAAAAGGAACGGGCAAAAAAGAAGCAGGACGATCAAAAAGATAAAACGCTATGAACATATCCAAAGAAAGACTCGAGGAGTTGAGACAGATTTTCAAAAAGGATTTCAATGCCGATTTTGATGACCAAGAGTTGCACGATGCCGCTTTCAACCTAGTCGGGTTTTATGACACGCTATCCAAAATGGCCTTCAAGGATATACAGGATCATTTGCGTTTAGAAAAAGAACCGAATGGCTGGGCATACGCCGATAGAAGCGGTACCTGCAAGTTTTGCGGTTACTATTTCGAATCAAATGATTTTTGGTTCGATAAATTCGGCTTTAAATGCAAGTTTTGTCAGAGGGCGGTAAACGAGGGTGTGATCCCCGGATTGATCTGTAGAAATAAGGAGAAATGGTTTTCGCTGGAGACATTGAAAGAGCGGTTCGGTATTCATCCCAACACGGCTCGATCCTTGGTGAGAAAAGGGGGACTCAAGGCCAGAGTTATCTTGAATGACGCCGGTAAACCGCACTTCACGGTTTTTCTACGTGAGGACAATCATGAATTTCTCAAAATCGACAAAGATGCTCCTGTGAGCGATCTTGAAGAATATGATAAGGACGTTGCTAAATGGGCAGAGGATTATAAGAAAAAAGTGGCAGAGCTAAGTGCAAAATAGAGTTATGCACAACTCCGGTCCTTGTGGAGATTTTTTGAGTGGTGTTATAATGACCTAACAACCGAATAGCAAATTGCCTCACGAGGCAAACCTGAAAGGTATTCCGAGTCCAAGAACTCGCAATTGTTTATCACTTTATGTGGTACTCGATTGCGAGTTCTTTTGCGTTTCGGGGGTCGGCATAAATATGAGACAAAAAAGAATTCCCAACTTCCAAGTGGAGGTCATCTATAGGGAATCGCCAGACAAGAAGGATCGCATCCGTCAGCTTTGGGATTTGCTCATTTCCTTGCCCGATCCGGAACCAGCGCCTCCCACTTCTTCCGCAAGTCAGCAAGATAATAAGAATAAATATGAAAATCAAAAAATCGCAACCAACATATAACACCACTGATTTCTATTTAAGCTGTTTTCTTCTAGCAAGAGGCATACAGCTCATAGGACTCAATCAAACCGACGAACCCGGCCGTCGGTCATTTGTGTTTGTGGAATCGGATATGCGCTCCATCCTCATGGATGAATACAACTTTGACGCTGAAGCGGAAATCAACGTGAGGGATTTTATATCGGCCATACGGAAGCTCAAAACCCTTTTATACGAAAAATAATATGGCAAATATCCCAAACACAACTCAAACGCCAAACATCATCTTCAACGGATTGATGAAAGAAATGTCAGACACTGAACTCCGTGTCGTGCTTATCGTTACCCGGGCCACACTCGGATGGGTACTGGATCGGGAGAAGGGAATGCGAAAAGAGGAGGATTGGATTTCGCACTATCAGCTCAAGCAAAAGACCGGCCGTGAGTCCGGAGCCATATCCAAAGCTATTGACCGGTGTATTCAGAAAGGCTGGATAGAGGCCAGAGATCACGGTGGCGAACTGTTGGATACCAAAGACAAGCGACGTGGCAAAAATATCTACTACCGTTTGGGTCCAGCAATCCTCCTCCGGACATCTTCGGAAAGCGAAGATGTGTATGTAACCTCTTCCAAAAGCGAATTTCATAAACCGAATTTCACAAAGCAAAGTATACAAAAGGTAATCCCTACAAAACTAAATATACAAAAAACTATTACACAGGTCCCAAACAATTTGGAGATTTCGATGACTCTCAAAGAGTTCGTGGATTGGTGCAGTAAGAGCTCGCAGAAGCACGTTCGGATCATTGGTAATTGGGCAGATACCATCGAGCCGGACTTTAAGACCAAACAGCAATGGGAAGCATTCCTGAAAAGGAACCTAAGAGCGGCCAAGAATCTAGAGCCATTTGAAGATAAACGACTTATCGAGGGATTCAAAAAGATTCAGGAAGCGGCGAGGCAAGGATGGCTCAAGAAATACACACTGGAGACGCTCTTTAAATTTATTGTATGAAATACAACCAACCGGCGGAAGCCGTAAAAACCGAATACGATCTGAATAATCCGGAGGAAAAGAAAGCCGTCAGGGATTTTGAAGTATTACTCGAGGATTTGAAAACTGTACCGCTCAAATATCCACTGTGGGTGTATGGAGAACCGAAAGAAGTGATGCCAGCTTTCAAATTCGGCAAACGAGAATTTCCAGAAAGCATAAACCCAAGGCGAGTCAGGAATGACATCGTTGGCCTTACCGATGCCGGTATCGTTCAACACTTACTTGAGGTCAAAGCCATATCCCGTCGCCATGTGAAAAAAGAGCATCCGAATTACGGTTGGGCGGTAGGTCCCGACCTGAAAGCATACGAGGATTTTTATCAGAAAAAGAGAGCTCTCGAGGAACTCAAAGATAAGCGAGCGTATGCCGAACAAAAAGACGAGGAATCATTCGACGCGCTTATTGAGAGTCGAGGGGAATTAATCAAATCAATGAAGCCATGAAAAAGAAAAATAAGAACAAGGAATGGGAACGGGCAATAAATGTATTCGAGTGGAATCCTGTGAAGGGAGCAGAAATTATCGTGTCCTTGCTAAATAGCAAAAATGACGTGGTCAAGCTAGAGGCGGCCATATTTATCCTTGACCATGTCCTTGGAAGGCCAGAGGTGATACAGAACAGAGGTCGTAAAAACTCTACTTAACACAACTTTTTATGGCCAAACTGAAACACATAACCAAATACCATGAGCGCGCACTCGAGCTGAAATATAAAGGCTATTCCTACCAAAACATCGCCGAGGATATCAACCATCGGTTCGAAAAAAGTAGAAAAGCCAAATTCACCGAGCAAACCGTTAAAGATTGGTTCAAACAGTCCGGAACACTACAGGAAACCTACAGGCTCTACGCACAGGAACTGGATCTCATCCACCAAGAAACTGTAGACATCGTTCGGAAAGCCGGTGTGCGTGTCCGCGAGCAAAACTTTCGTCTGGCCAACGAGATGCTCGTCGCCCTTATGGGAAGTCAGCAAGACAATGTGAAGCTGGCCGCTATCAAGGAACTACTTGATCGTGTCGAAGGTCATCCGAAAGAACGGCTCGAGCTCAACAATATTAATTTCAAAGAAATGTCACCGAGTGACCGCTGGGATTTCATTCCGTATGAGATGCAACTTGCCCTGGCTCGCAACCAATATACCGATGACAGAGCCGAGATCATAAAAAACTGGGTCGATACCGGAGAA
>ORJL010976031.1_pt1 | contig 15001 bp, 14 predicted proteins | sample 1779941 | NCBI WGS metagenome assembly ORJL01 (sample SAMEA104232317, study PRJEB22302) | groundwater metagenome | biome: forest; feature: aquifer; material: groundwater | place: USA | collected 2011-08-07 | depth 5.8 m
CAAGCCCGAACACGATTCTGCTTTTATCATACAAAGCAGTTTGGGGTGAATTGAGATATTTTGGCGCGTCTTTTATTTCTTCAAGCAGTCGCCCGCCAAAACCAACTACTGCTCCATGTAAATTTCGAATGGGAATAATAAGACGATTTCTGAATCGATCATAATACTGATACCCCTGCGCTCGTTTTAACACAAGCCCGCAATTCAACATTTCAGATGCTAAAAACTTTTTTCCCAAAAGATACTGATATAACAAATTTTCATCACCCGGCGCATACCCGATTTTAAATTCATCAATTATTTCTTCACTCAAACCCCGCTTGACAGCATACTCACGCGCATGAAGTGCACGGGGTGATTTTAAAAAACCGAGGTGAAAAAAATCCACCGCGGCTGACATGCAATCATATAACCGATCTTTCTCATCTTTAAGTCGAGGATCTTGGCTCTCTAGCTGTATTCCTGCCTTCTGTGCCAAAAGCCGCAACGCTTCCCCAAACTGTAATGATTCATGCTTCATGACAAAGGTAAAAAGATCCCCACCTTCTCCGCACCCAAAACAGTGCCAGATCTGCTTTGAAGCGCTAACCATAAATGACCCTGATTTTTCCTGATGAAAAGGACATCGTGCTCGAAAGTTGGCACCCGCATTTTGCAAGGGAATATATTCCTTTATAATATCAACAATATCAAACCGTGATTTAATCTCTTCAATAGGGTCAAGTGCCATAGGAAATATCAATTTGACAACGATAAAAAAACGGTTTAGTGCCGATTTTCCTTATTATACTATACTATTATCTCACAAGGACAAGTGGATAAGGTAAAATTCACAAAAAAATGGATAGAATCTCAAAACATGAGTTCCCGTACATCTGGACTTACTAAGTCCTGCCCCCATACCGGCTCCCACACAAGCTCTACAACCACATGTTTCACACCACTCACCTTTCCCATTTCAACTTCAATTCGCCGCATAATTTCAGGACCCGCAGGACACCCCATACTGGTAAGCGTCATAGTAACGGTTGCGGTTCCTTTTGTGTCAATATCGACCGCATAAATAAGGCCAAGATCAACAATACCAATGCCAAGCTCTGGATCAAGAACTCGATTAAGCTGTTTCCAATAACTTTCAGTGCGTTCATTTTGTGGCACGGGAAAAGCGGTTTTTTTGTTTTTTTTCATAAAGTGTAATCGCGTTTAAAAGTGCCTGAAGTCCCAAAGAGATGCAGGAGATGCGCGAAGAAGTTATTGTTTTAAGAAACATGATTTTTTGGATATCACTTGTTTTCATTCTTTTTATAGTAGTTACTTTTTTTCCTTTTACCCGCTCCCCTAATAGTGACATGCTTGCCTGGCTCAATGCACAACCTTCTCCTATAAATTTTATATCGGTAATTTTCCCTTCTTTTGATACATGGAGTGAAAGACGAATCGTGTCACCGCATAATGGGTTGTATTCGACAACATGTACCGACGGATTTTTAAGCATGCCGGAATTACGAGGATTTTTATAGTGGTCAAGAATGATATCCGTATACATGTCGGGAGTTATCATATGCGAAATTTTTTCATAATACTATGCAGCACATGGTCAATACGGTCGACCTCCTCAAGCGTATTGTAAAAGTACGTACTAATACGGGATGTTGCCGATACCCCAAGCCGTTTCATAAGCGGTTCTGCGCAATGGGCTCCTGCCCGAATCGCAATTCCTGCAGAATCAAAAAAAGAAGCACTATCATGGGGATGCACTCCTCGAATGGTAAATGAAACAGTACTGTTTATAACGGATGAAGTGACAAAAGGTGTCACTTGCGCATATGAACTAAGAATTTCTAATATACGTACATATAATGCTTTTTCATGGGCCTGGATTGCTGGAAAACCTATGGTTTTAAGGAAATCTATGGCTTTTGGAAACGCTACTACCCCAGAAATATGAGGTGTTCCTGCCTCAAAACGATAGGGTGACTCGCGATAAAGCGCGCTATATTGGGACACTGAGCTGATCATATCCCCTCCATACAAGAATGGGCGCATATCTTGCAGAATATCGTTTTTTCCATATAACACCCCTACCCCGGTTGGCCCGAGCATTTTATGGGAAGAAAAGGCAAAAAAATCACAATCAAGCCTTTTTACATCAACCGGCGCGTGTGCGATAAGTTGTGCGCCATCAATGAGAACTTTAGCGCCAACGCAATGCGCATGCTGAACTATTTTTTGAATCAGTGGTCGGACCCCGAGTACATTAGACTGTCCGGTAACGCATACCAATTTTGTTCTGTTTGAAAGATGCGCCTCATACCAATCCATATCAAGTGTTAAGTCATCACGAAGCGGAATCACCCGCAAATGCGCTTTTTTCTCTTTTACAAGCTCCTGCCAACATACGAGATTCGCATGATGTTCAAGTACGCTTACAAAAATTTCATCACCCCTTTTTATATGATCCCTGCCCCACGTAGCCGCCACCAAATTTATACTTTCCGTACACCCTTTGGTAAAAATAATTTCTTGTGGCCCTGCATGAATAAATTTTGCAACACGATTTCTCGCATCTTCATACTGTTGTGTTGCACTTTGGGATAACGCATACACGCCTCGATGAATGTTTGCATTCGCACTCGTATAAAATTGAGTAATCGCATCGATCACTGCTTTTGGTTTTTGTGTTGTAGAAGCATTATCAAAATAAGCAAGTCGTTTGCCATTCATTTTTTGTGAAAGAATCGGAAAGTGTGATCGTATTTTTTTTATATCAAACATATACTAACGAATCTTTTTTAAAAATGCATCTAATGGTTTTGTAATAGTTTCCTTATATTGTTCAGGAATTTTTGCCATGTGGCTTGCAAAAAAATTCTGAGCTATCAATTGTGTTGCTTGTTTTTGTGTAAATCCGCGCGATTGCAAAAAAAACATCTTTTCATCATCCAGTTTTCCAAGTGTTGCTGCATGGCTTGCCTTAATGTCATCCACTTCTACCTCAAGAGATGGAATAACTTTTGCCTGCGCAGAATTTGAAAGCAATAAAGAATGGCTCGCAAAAAACAGCTCTGATTTTTGAGAACCCGGCGCAAGCGTGCAAATACCATTCATATCAAGTGAACTTGCATCGGTAAGAAGTGCACGCACAACAACTGATGCATACGTAGCGCGCGCATGGCTTTTTATAATAATATCGCAAGGAAACTTTTCTGTATCTTTTCCAAGGAAAAAAAGCACCACATCACATGATGCATATTCATCATTAAGAACTATAGAAAGTGTTTTTCTCTCACTCCATCCTTTTGAAATAACCGCGTATAACACTACGCGCTCACCTTTTTCTAGAGTATAAGAAATGGAAGGAAAGTTGGTAAACGCATGAAGGTTTTCCTGAATACATCCTGTGTTCATACCATGTTCTTATAGCTCCTAGTTAGTTAATTCGAGAGTCAATAATCTGTTCAGCTCAACGGCATATTCCATGGGAAGCTGTTTTATGATAGGCGTTGCAAATCCATTCACAATTGCGTTTAATGCTTCGTGTTGCGTTAACCCTCTGCTTTGCAAATAAAATAACTCCTCCTCGCCAATTTTCGAAACAGTCGCTTCATGACTAATTGTCACGTCTGGATTTTGAATATTCATGGTCGGATACGTGTCTGAGCGGGATTTTTCATCAAGCAATAACGCATCACACACCACGTTGACTGACACATGATGAGCTTGCGGCAAAACCCGAACAAGTCCGCGATAGGTAGACCGTCCGCCATCCTTACTTAACGAGCGTGACTGGATTTTTGAGGAGGTATGCGGTGCGGCATGAATAACCTTTGCGCCAGCATCTTGATGCTGACCGGCAGATGCAAATGCCAATGATTGCACTTCACCTCGTGCTCCTTCTTCACGCAAGATAATGCAAGGATATTTCATGGTTATTTTTGAGCCCAAATTGCAATCCAACCAAAACATCTCCGCATCCCTATATGCAACCGCGCGTTTCGTCACTAAATTATAGACATTTGATGACCAATTTTGAATAGTGGTATATTGCACCCGTGCATTTTTATGCACAATAATTTCAACCACGGCAGCATGCAAAGAATCTTTTGAATACGTTGGTGCGGTACACCCTTCCACATAGTGTACCGAGCTTCCCTCATCGGCAATAATAAGCGTTCGTTCAAACTGCCCCATCGCTGCCGTGTTAATACGAAAATACGCTTGGAGTGGCAGCTCGACATGTACGCCTTTTGGTACATAAATAAACGTGCCACCTGACCATACAGCAGAATTAAGCGCAGCAAATTTATTATCGGTACTTGGGATAACCGTACTAAAATATTTTTTGACAATTTCGGGATGCTTTTTTAACCCATCGTCCATTGACTCAAAAATAATTCCCTTACCCTCAAGTGTTTTTTTTAAGGAATGATATACTACCTCGGAATCAAACTGAGTTCCTGCACCTGCAAGAAATTTTCGTTCAGCCTTTGGAATGCCTAATTTTTCAAATGTGTCTTTGATTTTTTGCGGAACATCTTTCCACTGTTTTGAATTTTGTGCATCCGGCTGTACATAATACTGGATGGCATCAAAATCAATAGTGCTTAAGTCCGCACCCCATGAAGGCATGGATTTTTGCAAAAATATTTCGTATGCCTTGAGTCGAAATTCAAGCATCCATAAAGGCTCCAGTTTTCGTTTTGAAATTTCTTCAATAACCTTACGGGATAATCCGAAATTGGTGGCAAAAGCAGGTGCTACATCTGTGCGAAATCCAAATTTATACGATCCACCCTTCACAGCTGATGCTTTCTTTTTTATTTTTTCTGTATTCATGTACTTACGTCTTACTATTTACTACTTTCTTAAATCCTTCTTTCTCAATACGTTGCGCTAATTTTTTACCTCCACTTTCATAAATGGTGCCATCTTTCATGATATGAATGCGATCCGGACTAATATGTGATAATACGCGCGGATTATGTGTTACTAATAATATTCCTATCTTATGTTTTTTCTGAAGTATTTTTATCGTTGCACAAATTGATTTGAGTGCATCCATATCAACTCCAGAATCTATTTCATCTAATAATGCTATGGTGGGTTTTACAACCATCATCTGTACCAGTTCCATTTTTTTCTTTTCGCCGCCTGAAAACCCTTCATTTAATGATCTTCCTAAAAAATCATGGTCTAGTTGAACGACACTCATATATTCCCGCGCTTGTTTCATGAACTCAAGAGGATTTTGTTGTTTTTTTGAGGACTTATTTCCAGAATACAGTAACGACAATGAGCGCAAAAACGCAGCCGTGCGCAAACCTTGGATTTCTCGCGGTTGTTGAAATCCTAAAAATAATCCTTTGTGCGCCCTTTTTTCCGGAGGAAGTTTTGTAATCACCGTACCAGATACCAATGCCGTTCCTTTCGTAATGACATACTGCGGATGACCCATGAGCGCATACAATAAAGTGCTTTTTCCTGAACCATTTGGACCCATGAGTATATGCAACTCTCCGGGTTTAATTGAAAGCGTCACATCATGAACGATCTGCTTTCCCGATACGCTAATTGACACATTATCTAACACAAGGCCTTTATTCGATTTTTTTATACGCGGAACTGTTGTCATACGGTGTTTTTTACAATATCACTAAGTTTTTTATTATAGTAGGTGGTCATTATTTTTTCATTCATAGCAGAAAATGTCGAGCGAACACTGCAAAATTGCATGCGCGGACACAAAGACTTCGTGTCATGCGAAAGACACCCCATCACTTGAATAGGTCCATCAACTGCTTCAATAATTTCTTTCAGTGAAAGTGACATGGAAGAGCGATTAAGCACATACCCTCCCTGTTTTCCGCGCGTTCCTTTTATGAACCCCTTTCGATTAAGAAGTCCTGCTACTTTTTGTAAAAACGCAAACGACATGAAATAGGTGCGGGAAATTGTCCGCAGTGATGCGCTTACATCCTTTTTTTGTTTTGCCAAAATTGATAATAAAAACAACGCGTAATCTACTCGCTGAGTAAGATGGAATGCGGTTTTTTGCTGTGACACACACTGATGTGTTTTTTTATTCATACCATATTGGATTGAAATAGACTTATAGATACTATCGCAACCATATCTATCTGTCAATACACGTAGGAACAAATAATAAGAAGAGTACTTAACTCTTCTTATTATTTTACAATTATTTTTTCTTCATGGCTTGTTTCATAGCGCTATTACGTTCTTTTTGATACATCTTTTGCGCCTCTGCTTTTGCTTTTGTAAAAACTTTTTTTGCCACAAGTTCTTTCTTTTTTGATTTTTCTTTTTTAGCAACCGCAATGCCCGCATCATACTTTCCTTGAATTTTTTTCATTCGATTTAGATAATTTTTCCTAACTTGCGCAAGCACAGCTTCGTGCTTCTGATTACCCATCTTCATATCTTTTGCTGATTTTTCTTGCGCTTGCATAGCTGGAATATCGGTATGTATCTCACCTGTTTCATCTCCATACGCATATGAAAAAAACCCAGTTATTAAAAAAATTCCAATTGTAATGCCACTTACGAGATACCAAGTATTTTGAGATACCATCATAGTATTTAAATATTAATGATAATATAATTAAATGATTTCATTTAAAAATATCGACCTTCTTGTTTATTTTCAAATGATTTTCTTGAAACTCTAAAAACCCGAGATACCTTTTAATTCTTTTTGCACCGCCTTTTTTCCAAACCTATAAAACAATGCGGGTGTTAAGAAAAGAGACAATAGTGTTGAACTTACCAATCCACCAAAAATAACCAATGCAAGCGGATGGAGAAGTTCTTTGCCTGGCTTATCCGGCGAAAGAAGAAGTGGAATAAGCGCTAATGCGGTAACTACTGAGGTCATAAGAACTGGCGTTACGCGCTCAAGCGTTGCGCTTACAATCGTATCTTCGCTAAATTCTTTCCCTTCTTTGGCAATCATACTTACCGCGCGGGCAATAAGCATAATACCATTTCGCGATACGATTCCGGTAAGAGAAATAAACCCTACCATATGCGCCAAACTAATAATGTTCCCGCTCAACTTTATAGCTATCAAACTTCCAATAAATACTGTTGGGATACTAATCATAATTTGAATAACAAGTGGCGCTGATCGAAAGGCATACCATAAAATAAGAAAGATAAGAACAAGCCCCGCAAGAAAAAGTAATGCAAGTAATCGGGCATTTTCCTTTTGACTTTTATAGGTTCCTTCATACGATATAGTGATACCGATTGGATTTCTCTTTTGAAACATTGCCTGTCGCACGTTTTCAACTGATTGCACAATATCTGTGCCTTGATAATTTGCACTTACAATAAGCATGCGCTTTGTTCCTTCGTGGCTGTACCTATTTCTTCCCGCCCCAATACGCACTTGGGCCGCTGAACCAGAAAGTGATTCAGTCTCTTTAAATGGTAGGGCAAGGTCGCTTAAGCTTTGGGTATTTCCGCGCGATGCAAGATCATATCTCATTACCACAGGGATTCGCTGATTATCCAATGACACGGTTCCGATAACTTCGCCCATGAGCCCTTGTTCTAATTCATCAGCAACGACACCGGGTGATATGCCGTATTGCGCAAGACGATCTGGTAGTGGATATATATGAAATTCCGGAACAGTCACATCCTTTTGCACTTTTGCATTTTTTACGCCCGGCTGGCGAGAAAGTTCATTGCGAATATTTTCTGCAGTTTCTTTCATATCACCCACATTATCTCCAAATACTTTTATAACAATTGGTGCACGTACGCCTGAAATGAGTTCCTCAAGCCTATGTGTAATGGGCTGACCTAAACTATATTCAGCTTCAGGATAACGATCAAACACTTTTTGAATTTCTTTGAAAAGCTCTTTTCGTCGCTCTTCCATTCCCGCATCAAATGCAATTTGTATTTCACTACTATTTGATCCTCCGCCATGTGAATCGGCGGAAGAACGCCCGGTTGTATGGCTTATGCGTTGCACACCAGGAATATTCATAATCTCCTTTTCAATGGTTGTAACAAACGCATTTGTATGTTCCAAATTTGTGCCAACAGGCAAAATAACCATGGCTGTTGCCGCCCGTTCGTTAAAGGGAGGAATTCCCTCTTTTCCTGCGCTCAAAAATAAGTATCCTGAGATACCAATCGTGAAAATAACTATTCCTAACAGTATGATCGGATGGCGGAGACTCAACCGCAGAAGAGGCATGATACCCCTTTTTAAAAGACTTACAAAACGCGTATCTCCCCCGTGTTTTAGTTGTTTTCCTTTTTTGAGAAAATAGCTGCACAGCACAGGCGTTACGGTCAAAGAAACAAGCATTGATGCCGCTAATGATACGATATACGCTAGTCCCAGTGGCGCAAGAAGCTTCCCCTCAACGCCAGGAATAAAAAAGACCGGAACAAATGCAATTCCAACAAGCAGTGTTGCATACACGATTGAATTACGCACCTCGCTTAATGCAATACTTACAACCTCATCGTGCGCTTTTGGCGCTTCAAGAACTTTATTTTCACGAACCCTCCGATAAATATTTTCAATACTGACAATCGCATCATCAACTAGTTCGCCAATGGCAACGGCAATACCGCCCATGGTCATTACATTAATGGAAAGCCCAAATGACTTAAATACAACTGCGGTTGCTAAAATACTTAAGGGAATTGCAATAAGTGTAATAACCGTAATGCGGATATTCATTAAAAATAACAATAAAATAATAATCAAAAAAATTGTCGCATCACGCAACGCCTCACTAACGTTTGTAAGGCCAGCGTGGATAAACCACTCTTGGCGAAGCAGATCATTTTTTACCTCAACGCCGCTTGGGAATGATTGTTTTAAATGTTCTAATGTCTCATCAATTTCTTTTGTTACCTTTAACGTTTCTGCTTCCGGCTGGCGGACAATACGTAAAATAACGCCCGTTTTTCCGTCTACTGACGCTGTTCCCTGCACAATGCTTGGCAATTCTTGCACGCGCGCAACATCTCCCAGACGCACAACCCTATCGTTCATTTTCCCAATTGCAATTATTTCAAGCTGTTTTGCTTGGGATGGAGCGACAAGAATGCGGATAGGATATTCTGTTTCCCCCTGATTTAAAATACCCCCTCCACGATTTTTTAATGCGCCTTTAACTGTCATCATAATATCTTCTAACCGCATGCCGTACCGCCGTAATTTCGCCGCATCAACATTAATCTGCCACTCTTTTACGTCACCACCCATTACTAATACATCTGAAACTCCGCTAATGCGCAAAAGCGCAGGCCGAACTGTCCAATCAGCAAGTGTTCGTAATTGCATACCGGTTATAGAAGAATCTGATGAGGTAAGCCCTGCCCATACAATTTCTCCCATCACTGAAGTCGTAGGCCCTAATTCAGGTTTTACCCCTTCAGGCAAAACAACTTGCGCTAACCGTTCTTGAATAAGCTGGCGATTCCGATAAATATCTGACCCCCATTTAAACTCAATATTCACAATACCAATTCCAAACGAAGAAGTGCTCCTGATTTTTTCCGTACCCGGAGTTCCTGCTACTGCATACTCAATAGGCGTTACAACCAATCGCTCAATTTCTTCTGAAGCCAACCCGTCTGCTTCCGCGAAAATAGCAACGGTTGGCTTATTCACATCTGGCAATACATCAATCTTTGATGTCAAAAGACTTCCAATTCCGGTTATGCTCACCGCAAGAGCAATTACTACAACGCTTATTTTATGACCAAGCGACCATTTAATAACATGATAAAAAAATGTATTCATATATTTTATAATTCACTAATGACCGTGGCCATCCCCCCCTTCATCATCCTGTTTATCAAGCTCATCCAGCTCTTCAAGAAGATTTTTTTCTTCAGCACTATCCATACTTTGTGGGGCGAAATCTTTTTGCGGCTTGTTTTGATCTTTCATCATAAGTTGCTCAATCAATTCGGATGAAGGAATTTTTGAAAGATATTTTTCTCCCAAGGAAAGCCCACTCATAATTTCAACCCTATCACCGATTGCACGGCCTGTTTTAACAATTCGATCAACCAATGTTTCCCCTTGTACTACAACGTACACATGAGAATTCTTTTCTTCATCCCACCACAGGGCAGTAAAAGGAATAATAATACGTTCAGTAGGAATGAGTGGCATGACGCGAACAAGCGCATGAAGTGGCCAAGGAGGAGATTTAAGAAATTCTGCCTCAACCGTATAGGAACCGCTTTCATCAAGTGTTGTACCTGAACCGCTAATAACAGCTTGTTTTTTATCAAATGGAAAACCGGGACGAATCACAAATACCTCATCACCCCTTTGAAGCACCGCTTCATCGCTTGGCATACGGAAACGGACAAAAATTTTTGTTTCTTTCCCGTCACTAATCAGAGCAATAGAATCAGACGGCATAACATACTCGCCGACTGTCTTGAAAATTCCCGTAATAATTCCATTCTTTGGCGAAATAATCGTTTGCGCGCCCAATTCGCTCGTGAATGTTTTATACCCAATTTCAGTAGCGCGGACTTCTGCTTGTGCATTATCAAGTTCACGATCAAGCTCAATGATTTTCGATTCTATTTCCCGCTGTTTTTCAATAAATTCTTTTTGTGTTTCTGCAATCATTTTTTTTCGGGAACCCTCGATTTTTTCACTGTTAATTTTTGAGGTTGTAACACCAAGTAAACCTAGTGTCAATTCTTTTTCAGTTTCAGCAACCATTTTTGAAACTTCAGCTTCTTTTACGATCACCATGTTCTTTTTTTCTTTATATTCATTTACCATCTCAAGAACCATGAGCTTATTTGCCTGTGCCATTTTTCGCACATTTGAAATATCGCTTCCCGACATATCATCACTTGTTTCTGTGGCAAATGCCAAATCTTTGAAACTCTGCACGTAGGAAAGCGAACTTTCACTAAGTGTTACTGATGATTGATTCTCAAGATCGTCAATAAGCTTACGAAATGCCCTTTCATATTCAATGCGCGAACGCCCTAATGTTCCCACTGACATTTTAAAACGAGGCACAAGCGTTTTCCAGTCTGTCCGCCGATCTATGTAATTATCAGTAATCATGGGCAAATCCTTTTCTAGCATGTGTTGCATACTTACACGCAATTTTGATTCTTTTGCCAACAATTCAATCTGTGTTTGGTCGCGCTCAGCTTTTATAAGAAGAATTTCTTTTTCTTTTTGCTGTTTCATTTTTTCATATTCAACCGGTGTATTACTATTTGTGAACTGATCTTTTTCAGCATCTTTTTCAATAAAAGAAGTGGAAGTATTTTGTACACTACGTAAAGATTCAAGTTCTTTCATGAGCTGTTTTTTCGTTTCTAGTACGAGTCGAGTAGTAGTTTTAACATTCGCTCGCGCCTTGGTTAGCATTTGAATTCGTTCTCCAGCCCTTTCGGCTCGCTCCATTGAAGCAGGGGGAGCTGAAAGTTTTCCTACTATTTGCCCCGCTCGTACCATTTGACCGACACGTACATCTAACGAACTGATCACCCCCTCACTTGACGGATGCACTTCAAGCGCTGTTGAGGATATGATTTCTCCCGGCCACGTAGAGCTTGCATCTGCTGTCTGGTCAAGTCCGCTATCTGATGCGATTTCAATGGGGAGGCTTGTTTTTTGCTGAACAGTATTTTTTGATGGATTACTGTTTTCTTTTTTTTGTGACTTATTAGCAATTGATGTGGTTGCATAAGCAATTCCAGTCACAACAACAATGCAAGAAGTAATAATAATAATTTTTTTTAATAATGACATACTGGTTATAATTTTTTAAACAAAAAAAAGACCTTTAGGTATTTTAGATAATATACCACTAGATCTTTAAAATATTTTTCCGTTCAAAATTCCTTTTTGGAATAGAAAAAGATAATCTGAGGTGAGAATGAGAAAAAGCGTTCTTTTGCGATATCGCTGCCGTACAAACTGCATATCTTCACGGCTAACTGTTTTTATAATTAAAAATCCAAAAACTAAAGTAAGTAATGCCGCGCTTAATGGAATTCCTAAAGGTTCTGGAACTGTCATAGGAATGGCAAGATGGCCATGAGAAAGCGTTTGAGTTGATGTCATACCCATATCTTCCATGCCGTGCTCTTGTGTTTGAATCACACTCGCAAGAAAGCAGCTTGCAACAAAAAGTGTGATAAATGAAATTATCACAAGCATGACAGAATATGATGATATTTTTTTATGTTGCATATTACGCTTTACGGGAAGAAACACTACATGCTCGAATAATTTCTTTAATAAATTTTTCTTGTTCATCCTTTTTTAAGGATGCGAGTTTTATACCACAACTTTTTAGATGACTTTCAAGCATAAGGAGATTTGCGCTTTTGATAAGCCCGAGCGCGGCATTGCTTTGTTGGATAATATCCATACAATATCTACCCTCCTCAAGCATAGAAAGTGCTTTTTCTAATTGCCCTTTTGCTTTTTTTAGGGCTATTTTTGATTGTGTCGTATAGGGTTCGAGCATACCTTATCCATAGGTTATGGTTACAGCATATCGCATCCATATATGTATGTCAAGCAAACGACCCACCGTGGAAACGGGGGTCGTAGAAATGAACAAAATTATTTTTTAGGAACCACTCGAACAATACTCATTTTTGCAGGATCAAGATATTCGCGTGCAACCCGCACTAAATCTTCACGGGTCATTCTTGTAACATACTTCTCTTTTTCAAATTCATAATCAGCTTCAAGCCATCGCTCACGTAAAATATTGATAAATTTACCATTTGATCTCTTTTTTTCATTGCTTTCAATTTGCGCCATTTTTGAATAAATACGCAAGTATTGAAAATATTTATCATCATACAAATCATTTTGTACTCGCTCAATTTCTTCGAGCAGAATTTCTTGCACAACATCAAAATGATTCGCATCAGTCGGCATACTAAAACAGGTAATGAAACAAGGAAAGCCATCCGATCCCCCATCAATACTATAGACAAGCGAGTGTTTGCCCCGCAATCTTTGCATAAGAAAACCAAAGGGAAAATCACTTAATAATGCTCTTGCTTTTCCGAGATAGACGTCGTCGCGCAAATTTTGCGGATGTGGGAAATAAAATTTAATCTTAGAATTGCCATTTTTATCTCCAAAAGAAAGGTTAAGACCTGCTTCAAAATGAATTAGCTCTTGCGGCAAAACTAAAACAGCATTTTTCTCTATTGGTTCTAGAAGTACTACTTGCTCAAGAACTTGATCGTGCGACAATCCTCCGGAAACAATTAAAACAGCATTCTTGAAAGAATAATATGCATTAAAAAAATCTAAAAGATTTTTTTCATTTATTTTTTTGATTGACTCTTTGGTTCCGCATCCAGAACGAGAAAGAACCGGAGTATTTGGATACAATTCACTATTACACCAGAAATTAAATTCATTATTCCTATCAATATACGCCTGTCTCATTTCCTGTTCGATAACTGGTCGCTCAGCTTCAATATTTTCTGTGCCAAAAATCGGTTCAAAACAGATAGAATATAGTGCGTGTAGCATCTCATTAAAATCTTCTGTTAATCCTGTTAATCCATACCATGTACAAAATGGATTCGTCCACGCATAGCCAACAACGGCTCGCCATGCAAGAGTTTTCAATTTCGGATGTACATCATCTCGAGCAGGGCCTTCAAAAAGCATATGCTCAAGAAAATGTGCAGTACCCTCAAATCCTTCTGGATCATGAATAGCACCAACACGAAAAGCAAATTCTGCCGTCACAAGTTCAGAACCCGTCTCTATAGTAATTACTGTTAAACCATTGCCTAATATAGTCATTTTCACAGGAACTTTTAATCCTTGAATTTCTTGGATCACTTTGTGATCTCCTCTTTTTTGATTCTATTTTCAACGAACAATACATTATAAAACTTCTCAAAAGTATCACTCATTTACTCGTCTGTCAATAGTAGTATAAACGACCCTCCATAATACGAAGGGTCGTTATAAATGAGCTAATAACATTTTTATTCTAATTCAAATGTTTCAGGGATCGTAACGAGACATGAGCGGTCAAGTTCAACAGCATATTGAGTATCGTTATATGAAAATGAGTGGTGCGGAATAATAACACCTTCAGGTAAAAGACATGAGTACCTTTGTTGCGAAACTCGATTGAGAATAATTACCTGGATTGGTTTACCGTAATAATAGCGCACAAGGTCAAAGATTAAATCCCAATACTCATCAGCTTCAACAACTACCTCTTGTCCAATTTCAAGCGGAGGGCCTTCATTAAATTTCCATGTAAAATATCGGTAAAACTCCCCAAATTCCTTAATTTTGTAATCACCAGTGAGATAAGATAGGTGCCGCAAAAAAACTTCACGATCTCTTTCAAATACTTGAATGAGAAATATTTTCTTTCCAAAACCAACGGGCTGCTCCTTAAGCTCTTTCTTTTCAATATTGTTATATCCAAAAATTCGCTCAATTTCATGCATAGTTATTTCCAGCGATACATGTCCACGCTTGCAACACTCATTATAGTCACAATTGTGGTCCTCATGAAGATATATACTCGTATCATAGATATCTCCCGCGCACCAATAAAATCCACCGCAGCCCTCACATGAAAAACCACCTACTGCATCTCCATTACACCCCTTAACAGAGCATTTCTTATTTTCAAACACATCTTCATAATCTTCATCGAGTGGACCATAATCCCAGCAAACCTCTTCTTCATCAAGAATTGCTAAAAATTCTCCTAGACAAAAATGATCTTGATGCGCATTGATTACTTCATATACTTGTGCAAGAGAATACACAATATCAGGATATGGAATCGGACATGGGAACAATCTCAGCTGCTGTGCCATTAGTTTTCCTTTCTTTTTTCTTTATTTTCAATGAGCATTCTTTAAACAAAAGTATCCTATCAGTTTACTCAAAAGTGTAAAGCGAGAGAAATGGGAATTGGGCTATCTGTTTGGCGCCGGAAGCATC
>ORJL011216369.1_pt1 | contig 14996 bp, 14 predicted proteins | sample 1779941 | NCBI WGS metagenome assembly ORJL01 (sample SAMEA104232317, study PRJEB22302) | groundwater metagenome | biome: forest; feature: aquifer; material: groundwater | place: USA | collected 2011-08-07 | depth 5.8 m
ATCGTCTATAGTTCTTGCTTCGTTAAATACAGCGAGAGTGAAAGCTAGAGATACGAGAAGATTAGCTGATATCAATCAGCTAATTAAAGCAATAGAAATGTATCATACCGATAATGGTTTTTATCCTACGTGTGTTGGTGGAGTTAATCCTGATTATTGCACAACTACCGGCTCAGGTGGTTACGCCAACTTAAGTACGTTGAATGTTAAACCCACCTATATGAGTAAGATTCCACAAGATCCATCCAACGTCGCTGGGCAATATGGTTACTATTACGCTCGTGGTTATCAACCAACTGGAGGGACACCACCTTATGTATTTATCGGAAGCGGAACAGTGGGTGATCAACATTATATAATTTCAACCAGATTAGAAAACAGTTCGAGTCCCGTATATACCGGGTGGGACAATCCAAATCTAAATGTTTACAAGGGTCAATAATTTTTTAAGTTAAAATATTTAAATTGTTTTAATATATTTAAAAAAAATAAATTACTTCATGCGCATTTTAATTCCTAAGTGTCTCGGTCTTGTTATTTTTTTAATTACTTTGCTGTACTTTATTTCCTTCTTTTATCAACCTGACTCGGCGGAAAAAGTTTTAACAGAAAGAAAAATTGAAACAACTGTTATTTCAATTGGAGGTGTAATAATAAACGCTGTTATTTCAGACACAGCAGAAGAAAGGGGTCACGGATTATCTGGTAGAAAAACACTTTTACCAAACGAAGGCATGCTATTTGTATTTGAGAAGCCAGACCGTCATGGCTTCTGGATGAAAGACATGAATTTTGGAATAGACATTGTTTGGATTGATGAAAATAAAAAAATTATTTACATGGAAGAGAATATTTTACCGGAATCTTTCCCAATAATTTTTCAACCAATATTGCCAGCGCTGTACGTTTTGGAGGTTCCTAGTGGCTTCGTTTTTACAAACAAAATAAAAATAGGGGACAGTGTCATTTTTTGAGTTTCTGGAAAAATTAATAGCAGGTTAGCTTTGGGCAGACGAAGAACGCTTTTACGGCCTGATTTACTGTTTTGTTTTTAAGAAATTAATCTCAAAAATAAACGAAGACAGCTGTTTAGGCGTGGTTTCTCGCGGTAAAATTTCGTACGGGGTTTACAAAAAAGATTTTATGTTTTTTGTATGTTTATTTGTGGCAATCCACAGTGCTGGTGGGATGCTTTTGTTGTAAAATGACCTCTAAGAGCTCGTGATGAGCTATTTTTTACCAGTTTTTTTAATTTTTTAATAAAAATATGTCGAAAATCGCAAAAGTTGCACAGAAAGTACCGTTACTAATCAAAAAAATTCAAAAACGTGATGGGTTGATAGTTGATTTTGATATCGATCGAGTTACAAGTGCTGTGCACAAAGCGATGATTGCAACTGGTGAAGGGAGCGAGAAGGAAGCAGAATATATTTCTCGTAAAGTTTACTCTGAACTTTTACGTGTGAATAAATTGGTGAAAAATTTCCTTCCAACCGTTGAAGGAATTCAAGATTTCGTTGAAACACAGCTCATCACAGAAGACTATGCTAAAACAGCAAAGGCCTACATCCTCTATCGAGAAGAACGTTCAAGACTACGTCGCGAGGTTGGAGAGGTTCCAGAAAAAGTTCGAAAGCTTTCTGAGGAAAGTAAAAAATATTTTAGGAATGTACTTGGTGAATTTATTTATTACCGAACATATTCTCGTTGGATTGAAGGGGAGGGTCGTCGCGAAACATGGGTTGAGACCGTCGATCGCTATGTTGATTTCATGCGCGAGAATCTCGGCAAGAAATTAAAAGAAGAAGAGTACAAAGAAATTAGAGAAGCAATTTTGAAACAAGAGGCAATGCCATCAATGCGACTTTTTCAGTTTGCTGGACTTGCTGCACGCAAGACAAATATTTGTGCATACAATTGTTCATTCATAGCTCCAACTACATGGCAGGATTTCGGAGAAGTTATGTACATATTAATGTGTGGTACTGGTGCTGGTTATGCTGTTGAGAATCAAAACATCGATAAGCTTCCTTCAATCAAATATCAAACAGGGAAAAAAGCATCAAAGCATGTTATCGCCGACAGTAAAGAAGGTTGGGCAGACGCTCTTGTTCTTGGAATGAAGACTTGGTCAGAAGGGAAGGATATTGATTTTGATTATTCAGCACTTCGACCAGCTGGTGCTCGTTTGAAAACTATGGGAGGAAAATCATCAGGACCTGATCCAATCCGTTCCGTTATTGATTTTACTCGCGAGAGAATGTTGAAGAAGCAGGGACGCAAACTCTCACCTTTAGATGCTCACGACATTTTGTGTAAGATTGGCGAATGTGTCGTTGCTGGAGGTGTTAGAAGAAGTGCCATGATTTCTCTTTCAGATTTGGGTGACGTAGAGATGCGAGACTCCAAAAAAGGGCCATTTTACTACACAGATCCACAGCGTGCCCTCGCAAACAACTCAGCTGTATATATAGACAAGCCAACAACAGAAGAATTCCTAGATGAATGGGTCGCCTTGATGAAATCAAAGTCTGGAGAGCGCGGAATCTTCAACCGTGGTTCTTTGGCTAAGACCCTTCCAGAGCGTCGTCTTAAGTTTATGGACCAGCACATAACAAATGGACGCATGACCGGTCCAGTTGGAACAAATCCATGTGGGGAAATAATTCTACAGTCAAAACAGTTTTGTAATCTTTCGGAAGTTATTGCTCGACCAGGAGATACAGTAGAGAAACTTCTTAAGAAAATTAGAATCGCAACAATCATTGGAACCTATCAATCAACACTCACAAACTTCCCATATCTTTCAAAAGAGTGGAAAGAAAATTGTGAAGCAGAAAGATTACTAGGAGTTTCAGTCACTGGTCAGTGGGATTGTCCAACAGCGCGCAAGGCAGATGTTTTAGATAAACTTCGCGCGGAAACAATTAAGGTGAATCAACAGTACGCCAAAAGATTTGGAGTAAATCCTTCGACAGCTATCACTGCAGTTAAACCATCTGGAAATCTTTCGCAGACAGTTGATTCTTCTTCTGGAATGCACCCTCGCTTCGCTCCGTTTTATATTCGTCGCGTTCGTATTGCCTCAACCGACGCTCTTTTCAAAATGTTGAAAGACCAAGGAGTTCCTTATCATCCTGAGGTTGGTCAAACAGCAGATACGGCAACAACATTTGTTATAGATTTTCCTGTTCGCGCACCAAAGGGTTCCATTTTTAAAAATGACCTAACTGCGATTGATCAATTGGAATACTGGAAGATGTATAAAGAACACTACACTGAACACAATCCTTCGACGACGATTTCAGTTGGCGACACGGAATGGATTGATGTCGGTCATTGGGTATACAAGAATTGGAATATTGTCGGGGGACTTTCTTTCTTGCCACGCGATAATCATGTTTATCAACTTGCGCCATATGAAGAGATTGATGAGAAAAAATATATTGAATTGTCAAAACGATGGGAACACATTGATTTCTCGAAGATAGTGACTTACGAGAAAGTTGATGAGACAGAAAATAAAGCAGAGCTTGCGTGTGTAGCAGGGGTATGTGAGATATAGGAAATAGAAAATTAGTAAATTAGGCTAAAAAGAAATTACCAAGACAGTAATTTCTTTTTAGTTATAGGCGATTAGTTTGTAAAATAACACTTTAAAAGCAAGGTGGTTAAGGGTATTGACTTTTTAGTTATTATGTGATTGAATAGACATCAGGAGCATAACTCAAGGAGAGAAGCATGCAGAGAAGCACACAGTACTTTGGAAGAGACGTGAAGGACATTGTCTACAGGAGAGAAAGCAATGGCACCATCACTCAGTATTTCTGGGGAGTGGTGTCGGTCTTGGCGATGTTCTACATGACCTTCAGCATGGTCGCGTTCATCAGCGCGGCCAACGGCGAATATGTCCCGCTGGCGTGGTTCTGGCTCGCACCGTTCAAGCTGGCGAGCATTCTGCATCTGTACTGGTGAAAAGCCAGATCAAAGCCGTCCCGGTTTCATCGGGGCGGTTTTTAATTTTTGTGTTGCCCGCGAGGGCACTTTTTGTTATAGTTTCGTCGTTGGTTTTTACTTGCGAGTGTACCCGCTCGTAAAAAAGAAGTACGTTCGGGAATGGTTTAGTGGTACCCGCCCGAACGACTGACATCGTTCAGTCGGGCGGGGAACGCTGTCCTGATATACGCAATTAAGAAATTGGTATATATTCGGTTCATTCGGTTTCAATAATGGTGTTTTGTAAGAAAGGTGTCTTGTATGCGAGTGTAGTTCAGTGGTAGAACGCTGTCCTGATAAGACAGAGGTCGAAGGTCCGATTCCTTCCACTCGCACATTTTTTCTCAGCTTTTTGTTTTTATTGTATAATTTAAAGATATGAAGGAATACCATTTCAACATAGAAGAAGCCATTAAATTTGGTTGGCAGAAAACAAAGAAGCATTTTTGGTTGGTTTTCTTTGTGATGATTTTCTCTCTTTTTTCCTCGACTGTTTTAGAAATGGTTTCTCGCGCATTTGAGCAGAACGGTAATTTTTGGGGACATTTCTTCTTTTCTTTTTTTGCTTGGGTTTTTAATGCAATCGTAAATATCGGGGTTATTCACATAGCCTTAATGCTTTTGGAAGAAAAAAGCGTTAAGTTCAAGAATTTTTTTGATAAGTCTCATCTTTTTTTGAATTATTTAATTGGGACTTTGTTTTATTTTGTGATTGTTATTTTTGGTCTTGTTTTGCTTATCGTTCCGGGAATTATTTTTGCCATAAGATTTCAGTTTTATAAATTCCTGATTATCGATAAAGAGCTCAACCCACTCGAAGCTCTTACTGAAAGCTGGATGATGACAAAAGGTCAGGGTTGGCACCTTGTTAGGGTCTTTTTGGCAATTATTGGATTGAATCTCTTGGGCGTACTAGCTTTGGGTATTGGTTTGTTTGTAACAGTTCCAATGACCTTTTTTGCGTACACGCTTATATATAGTAAGCTCGCTAAAATTAATTTTGCAGATAAATAAAAACAAATTGTATTTTGTGGAAATTGGTGAGAAAGCCCGAGTGGTGAAATTGGTAGACACGCAACGTTCAGAGCGTTGTACTCGTAAGGGTGTGGAGGTTCAAATCCTCTCCCGGGCACTATGATTGGAATTTTTGATTCAGGCTCGGGTGGCCTTACTGTTTTGAAAGAAATAATCGCACGATTACCACAGGCTAATTTTGTTTATTTCGGTGATTTAAGAAATGCTCCTTATGGGGAAAAGACCCCCGAAGAACTTGGTGCGCTCACTGTACTTGGAATGCAAAGATTGCTTAGTGAGGGTGCTACGCAGATTGTCAGCGCCTGTAATAGTGTTTCTTCAAATATTGTTATGCCAATGTTTGATATTTTAGATATTAAACCGATTGATATTGTTGAGATGGTTGGTCCGACAGTTCGAGCTTTTAGGGAAAGGCGAAGTTCAAGAATACTTCTTGTTGGCACAACAGCGACGATTCGTTCAGGAATTTATCAGAACGGATTTTTGGCACTTGGTATGGATGTTGAAGCTTACCCCATTCCGTACTTAGCCGGGGCAATCGAGGAGGGAACATCTGAAGCGGGAATGCGTGGAATGATTGCCAATGTTTTAGAAAAACACAAAGGTAAATTTGATACATTAGTGCTTGCTTGCACACATTACCCAATAGTTGAAGATATTTTTCGTGACGTGGTTGGTAACGATGTAGAAATTTTTAACCCAGCATTCGTTGTTGCCGAAGAGGTCGCTGGGCGATTTAACGAAAAAGGGGAAGGAGGTCTTCGCTTTGTTATTTCCAAAGACTCGCCATTTTTTAGGCAAAAAGTAAAAGAAATTTTTGGTTCTAAAAATTATACTATTGATGTGTTAAGCTAATTTTTATAATGGATTTAAAAAAACATAACAACATTCATTTTATAGGTATTGGAGGCATAGGTGTGTCGGCAATAGCGAGGATGATGATTTTAGAAGGAAAAAAGGTTTCAGGGTCGGATGTCAAAGAATCTGAAATTACCAAAGAACTAGCTCTTTCTGGGGCGACTATTTTCGTTGGGCACGAAAAAGAAAATGTTGGAGATGTTGTTGATTTGGTTGTTTACACGGTTGCTGTAAATATTGATAATCCAGAATTTGTGTCGGCAAAAGAACGAGGCATCATTTGTTTGTCTTACCCAGAAGTGCTTGGAATAATTTCCAAAAACAAAAAAACAATTGCGATATCTGGAACGCACGGCAAGACAACAACCACCGCAATGATTGCCAAAATTTTTATTGATGCGGAAAAAGACCCCACCGTTGTGGTTGGCAGTAAGTTGCTTGAAGAGTCTACACATGGCAGAAGTAATTTTGTTGCAGGGAGAGGAGAGTATTTTATAGTTGAAGCGTGTGAATATAGGCGTTCATTTTTGAATATCAACCCAACAATCGGAGTGATTACAAATATTGATAATGACCACCTTGATTATTATAAAGATTTGGAAGATATCAAAAGCGCCTTTAAGTCTTTTGTTGAGTTGATTCCACGAGAAGGGGTTTTGGTGTGCGATCGTGGCGATGAGCGATTGATGGATATTGTAAACAAAACCACGTCTACTGTTGTCGACTATATGGATTTTTATGATAGCGAAATAGAGATGCTTGTTTTGGGGGAACACAACAGAAAAAACGCAGCAGTTGCACTTGCCGTCGCTAATGTGGTTGGTATAGATATTTCCAGAGCAAAAAAATCACTTAAAGAATTTAAGGGTACATGGCGAAGATTTGAATATAAAGGAAAGACTGAAAACGGAGCTCTTATTTACGATGACTACGGGCACCATCCAACAGAGGTTGTAGCAACACTTTCTGGGGCTCGAGAAAAATTTCAAGATAAAAAAATTACAGTTGTTTTTCAGCCACACCTTTATTCGCGCACAAAACTACTATTAAATGACTTTGCAAACGCATTTAATGATGCTGATACTGTTTTAATTGCACCAATATACGCTGCACGGGAACAATTTGACGGAAGTATCAATAGTGAAATGCTTGCTTCAAAAATTGGTAATAAGGCCAAGTCGTTTTTTGGTTTTACAGACATAGAAGGTCATCTCAAAAGCACCCTAAAAGATGGCGATGTTTTAATAACAATGGGGGCTGGTGATGTTTTTAAAATAGGGGATAGTTTAATTAAGTAATCTGATATAATAAGTCTTTAGGAACTCTTTGTTATTTTGTTGCCAGTGCTTGTGGCCAATTCTTTGTGTGGGGGTGAAAAATGGAAAAAGCTAAGTGTTTGTTTTGTGAGCGTGTTCGTAAGAACATTTCGTTCTACCTGATTATCGCATTAGCATTATTGATGCGAGCAATTAACCACGTAGCTCTTTTCGTTGGGCAGAAAATGAAGGCCAGCGGTAAAAAACTCGTTGAGTGGGGTTCGGTAGAAACTCCACGTTGGACTTCAGACCTTCTGCAAAGGATGCATCGGGTCGACGTGGAAATACATACGAACGGGCGAGTATTCAGGGGTCCACTTTATGCCGTATATCGCCAGTTTATTGTTGGCGAGACCCTTGTTCTATGTATGAATTGGGTCAAGGAGTGTAGTGAATTCGGAGAAGCGGTGACGCAATCCGGATCATGTAGCTTTAGACTCGAGAAGTTCGGTCACCCACATTTAATCAAGGGGAACAATGAGGATGCTCGCGGGCACGGCAATTTGTGGTTTATGTTCAAGGGAGGATGGGCGGTTGTTTATCTCGGCCGACACGAGGAGCGTCTCGTATTTCAAGGAGACGAAGAAGTGCCGAGAGTCTACAGCTACTACTGAAGGAGGAGTGAGCAGTCCGGGTGCGAAAGCACCCGGTTCACTTTTTGTTAGATTTCATTTAGGATTCAAATATGACTACGTTTTTTATCGTTGCGACACCAATCGGAAACTTAGAGGATATAACCTTGAGGGCTATTCGTGTACTGGGAGAGGTTGATGCAATTCTTTGTGAAGATACACGAGTGACTGCAAAACTTCTGTCGAGATACGAAATCAAAAAGCCACTGATTCGTTATGATGCACATTCAACTGACGCAACACTTAAAAAAATTTTCGGACTAATTGAAGAAGGGAAGTCGCTAGCACTTGTTTCAGATGCTGGGACTCCAGCTATCTCTGACCCAGGCTCTCATTTAGTTGGAAAGCTCAGAGAGAGGTTTTCCTCTGAGGAAATCTCAATCGTCACTATTCCTGGGCCATCAGCATTAACCTCTGCTTTATCTGTTGCAGGAATCCCAGCTTCGGAGTTTTTGTTTTTAGGGTTTTTGCCACATAAAAAAGGAAGAGAAACAATATTCAAAGAAATTGTCGAAACAAAACGGCCAGTAATTTTTTACGAATCTCCCCATAGAATCTTGAAAGCTCTTGATAGTTTAAAAAAGTTTTGTCCGGAGCGTAAAATTATAATTGGGCGTGAACTTACAAAAATTCACGAGGAAATGCTTTTTGGTACAGCCGACGAACTGACTTTATTTTTTGAAAAAAACAAAGAGAAAATCCGCGGAGAATTTGTTGTGATTGTTAATTAATACAAGTGTTTTGTTGCAAAGGAGCAATACGTTATACTGGAGTTATGTCAAAAAAGAGAACAATCATTTTACTCGGTATTTTAACGGCCATTTTACCACTGACGGGTTTCCCTGGGGCGTGGCGTTCATTTTTTACGTTTGTATTTGGTGTAGCAATCTCGGCACTAGCCTTTATTGCCTATCGAAGTGGTGAACGTAGCGAACCGTTGGAGAAAAAAGAAAATTCTTTTACTGAAAATATGGTCCCCAAAATAGCAACAAACAATAGCTCAACGACAATTGGTGATGCTGTTCCTGGTGATAACAAAGAGCCAGGCGGTTTTATAGGGTCAATATAGTAAATGGTTAAAAAAAATATTAAGAAACCATTTTTAGTCGGAGGCCTTTTAACGGGGTTTTTCGCTGTTTCGTATTTTGGTATTGCTCAGTTAACACAGAATGTTTACTTAAACGAAGATCAAAATATTACAAAAGAAGAAAAATTAAAGGAAGTTGCCAGTGTTAAGGTGGCTGACACTAAAGCTTCTGGAGAATCGGTAAAAACAGAATTGTCAGTTGTTCATCTTAAAACTCCAGAACCACTAAAGGGAATTTATATGACAGCGTGTGCGGGGAGCATGCCATCATTTCGCGAGCGTTTAGCAAAAATCGCCGATGACACAGAAATAAACGCTATCATCATTGATGTGAAAGATTACAGCGGAACTATTTCTTTTAGGTCAGATAATCCACTTTTGAAAGATAACTCTGCTTCTGGTTGTAAAATTTCTGACCTTCGCGAATTTGTGGCAAATCTTCACGAAAAAGGTATTTATACAATTGCACGCATAACCGTTTTTCAGGACCCGTATTATTCAAAGAAACATCCAGAACTTGCTGTTAAGCGTGCAAGCGATGGTGCAATTTGGAAAGACAGAAAAGGACTTTCGTTTATTGATGTTGGAGCTAAGCCTTATTGGGACTACATAATTGCTTTAGGGGAAGAATCTTACAAACTAGGTTTTGATGAGTTAAATTTTGATTATATTCGTTTTCCTTCAGATGGAGATATGAAGGACATTGATTTCACTTGGAGTAAAGGAAAAAACAAAGCAGTTGCACTTGAAGAATTTTTTGTGTATTTACACGAAAAACTTTCACCAACTGGAGCCAAGCTTTCAGCTGATCTTTTTGGGATGACCACGACCAATACCGACGACTTAAATATTGGCCAAGTTCTTGAGAGAACTCTTCCATATTTTGACTATGTGATGCCGATGGTATATCCGTCACACTACCCACCATATTTTAATGGGTGGAAGAATCCAAATTTACATGTTTATGGCGTGGTCAATTTTTCTATGTCGCATGCCGTTTCTCGCGCCGAGGCAACAACCACACCAATATACTTGAAGGGGAGCTATCGCATTGGTACAACAACCCCACCAAGGTATACAAAAACCCCAGAAAATCGCTTAAAATTGCGACCATGGCTTCAGGATTTCCAATACGGTGGAACTTATGGGGCGACCGAGGTTAGGGCGCAAATTAACGCAACTTACGACGCCGGCCTTACCTCGTGGATTTTGTGGGATCCTGCAAATAAGTACACACTAGGGGCCTTAGAGAGATAAAAATCGTCCAAATTTTCCATTAATTTAAACCCTTGCTTTTTTCTAAGGGTGTGTTAATATATAGAAGTCGCGATATATTCCGCGACGTTTTTGTTTTCAAAACGTAAAACAAGGAGAGTTGTGTATGAGTATCAAAAAGCAACAAGCAAGTGAGCATCACGATGGTAGCGATTGGGACATAAAGTCGGTTTTGCGTTTTCGCGAGCTAGCAACGGCCAGTAAACCCGACGGTCACAGCGACCATGTAGCAAACAAAGAGTGGGGAGATCTTCCCACCAAAGAAGATGGGAACGGATAGTATTTAACCGTTCTAACACTCCAGCGAGGCCTTAGGCCGAGCTGGGGTTTTTTGTTTAGCATATATTTTAGTATACTTTGATGAAAGCCGTGGATGACAATAAAAAAATAAATTATCTCGCTGAAACCAACGCCCGAAATCGTCGGCTTAAATTTGGTATTCAGGCGATAGACCGCACTCGTCATGTTTATGTGATTGGGAAAACGGGTATGGGTAAATCTACTCTTCTTGAAAATATGGCAGTGCAAGATATTGAAAATGGGGAAGGTCTCGCCTTTATCGACCCCCATGGTGGTACAGCAGAAAAACTTCTTGATTACATTCCAGAGCATCGAATTAAGGACGTAATTTATTTTGCTCCTTTTGACACCGAGTACCCAGTTTCTTTTAATGTTATGGAGGATGTTGATCCGAGTAAACGTTATTTGGTTGCGAATGGTTTAATGAATGCATTTAAGAAGATTTGGGTGGATGCTTGGTCGGCGAGAATGGAATATATTTTAAATAATATTCTTCTAGCGCTTTTGGAATATCCAGACTCAACACTGCTCGGCGTTAATAGAATGCTTTCTGATAAAGATTATCGTGACCTTGTTGTTGCGAATGTTAAAGATGCATCAGTTAAGGCTTTTTGGGTTGATGAATTTGCTAAATACGGAGATAGGTATATGCAGGAAGCTGGCGCTGCTATTCAAAATAAAATTGGTCAGTTTGTTTCCAATCCTTTGATTAGAAATATTATTGGTCAACCGAAATCTTCTTTTGACATAAGAAAGGTAATGGATGAAAAAAAGATAATGATACTCAACCTTTCAAAAGGAAGAATGGGTATTGAGAACTCTGCCTTGCTTGGAAATATGTTAGTTACCAAAATTTATCTTGCTGCCATGTCACGCGCCGACGCCTCAGCTGGAGAACTTGCCAAGTTACCAAATTTTTATTTTTACGTAGATGAGTTCCAGTCATTTGCTAACGAGTCTTTTGCAGAAATACTTTCTGAAGCAAGAAAATATAAATTAAACCTTACTATTGCGCATCAATATATTGAACAGATGCCAGAAGAAGTGCAGGCCGCTGTGTTTGGTAACGTTGGTACGATGATTGTTTTTCGAGTTGGTTCAACCGACGCGGAAGTTTTTGAAAAAGAATTTGCTCCAGAATATGTTGCCGAAGATATCGTTAATTTGGGATTCGCTGAAATCTATTTGAGGCTTATGATTGACGGCATCGGCTCAAAGCCATTTTCTGCCATAACGTTACCACCGATTGCCCAGCCAGCCGTATCGTTCATGGAAAAAGTTGTAGAGAACACAAGAAAGAATTACGCCTCACCACGCTCTCTAGTTGAAAGTGCGATTGCAAAATGGTACGAGCCGGTACCATCTACTCCAAAAGATAAGAAACCAAAAGTTTTTACCCCTTCTGTTTCAAGTGGGCGCCCCGGAGAAAAAAATGATGAACGAAAAATATTCGCGTCTCGTGATAACCACTTTACAAATAACGTAACCAGGACAGAAGTAGCGGAAGAGAAAGCGCCAGCGGTTGCTTCGGTGGAAAAAAAGCAAGAAGAAAATAAGGCTTTTGCTAAAGCTTTTGCGGAGAGCAAGGTTTTTGTATCGAATAATGAAAATAAAAAAGGTGAGCACCAGCAATCAAATACAGCGAAAAAAATAAATAACGAAAAAGGACACGAGATAAAAAAACAAAATGTTTCGCTTAGTGACCTCAAAAAGGAAAGCGAAGTTACTTCGTCACGTAATGTTTCTGCCTTAAAACACATGCTCGATGAGGCAATGCATGAAGGTAAAATTGTGGGGAAAGTTATTGTGCCGGTAGACCACACTCCGTCGACCATAAAAAAAGAAGAGCAAAAACAAGAAGAGATAGAAAAAGTAGTTGCTAAAAAAGATGGAGGTGCTCCTCGACCTAAAGAAATACCAGAAGAGGTTTTAAGAAAACTTTTGGGGCATGACGAATAGCAGATTAAAATTCTATTTATTTTTACTTTTGTTTTTTACGCCGGTTTTTGTTGGTGCGCAAATTTCCTTTTCTGAAATCATGTATGACCCAGAGGGAGCTGATGCGAATTCTGGTGGTGAGTGGGTTGAGGTTCAAAATATCGGTTCTACCGCTGTTGATTTTACAAAATGGATATTTTTTGAGAATGAAATCAACCACGGTATTACGGCCGATGGCGCATCGGTGATTCAACCAGGAGGATACGCAATAATTTTAAAAGACCCGAGTATTTTTAAGGGTTATTTCACTAACTTCTCCGGACTACTTTTTAGAGCTTCTTTTTCTTTGAATGATGGCGAAAAATTGGCAATGAAAAGCAATAAGGATGATTTAGTCACAGATGCCAATTCTGTAACATATACAGCAGAATTGGGTGCAAAAAATGATGGAAAGTCATTACAAAAAAATTCTTCTGGCGCGTGGCTTTCCGCTACCCCAACACCAGGAAGCGCTACTTTGAGCGATCCATCAAGCCCTGTTGCGGAAACTACTACAAGCAATCAGACAGCAGAACAAAATTCAGGCGCTTCAACAAACAACATTGTTTCTAGTTTTCCAGTTGAGCCACAGATGATTGTTGAGGCGGGGGCCAATAAGACAACTGTTGCTGGGGCGCTAATTAGCTTCAATGGTGTCGCGCTTGGTTTAAAAAAAGAGCCTATTGAAAACGCGCAGTACATGTGGAGTTTTGGAGACGGCTCATTTAAAGAGGGAAGAAGTGTTACCCATACATATCGTTATCCTGGAGAGTATGTTGTTGTCCTTGAAGTTTCGTCGGGATATTTTTCTGGTTCTGATCGATTGAAGGTTTCGGCTGTAACCCCTGAAATAATTATTTCAAAAATTGGGGACGCTTCAGATTATTTTATTGAAGTGACGAACAACTCAAAATACGAACTTGATTTGTCTGGTTGGATACTAAGGTCTCAGAGCGCGCAGTTTTTTATTCCCAAAAACACCATAATAATGTCAGGTGGGAAAGTTTCTTTTTCTTCTCTGGTCACAGGTTTTTACTTTAGTCTCGACGATAAACCATCATTACTATATCCAAGTGGTGCTATGGCAACCACGTATGGTGATCTTGTTTCGTTGGTTGCACCACAAGAAGATGGTGGTAGTAGTATCTCTAACATAGAGGCCAGCCCAGTAGTTAAAAGTGTTAGCAGTAGTAAACAGTCGGGTAATAGAGTGATGGCAGCAAGTGTTTCGGCTGTTGAGGAAACGGAAACTAAATCTTCAGGGCAAAATCAGACATTTCCCCTAAAATGGCTTTTGGCTGTCGGAGCTCTGTCTATTGTCGCTGTTCTAGGTATTATGTTTAGTGGCGCGTCTTCTGGTAAAAAATCAGATGAACTTTCCGCCGATGATTTTGATATTGAGGAGGATGTTGATTGATGAAAATAATGAATAATGAAAATTGGAACATAGTTGGTAAATACTGCTTAATCACTGGTGCCACCTCTGGTATTGGTAAAGAGACAGCTCTTTCGCTTGCGCGTTTGGGCGCCAGTGTTATTTTCACAAGTAGAAGTAAGGAAAAGGGAGAGGAAATAAAGAGAGAGATAATACAAAAGACAAAAAATGAAAATATTGAGTATCTTGTTTGTGACCTGTCGTCCTTTAACTCAATTAGGGAGTGTGCCGAAGAATTCAAGAAGCACAATAGCAGACTTGATATTTTAATAAATAATGCCGGAGTTCTTCCGCAAGAAAGAGAAGTTTCTAAAGATGGTATTGAATTAAATCTTGCAGTTAATTTTTTAGCGCCATTTTTATTCTCCAATCTTCTTTTGCCATTACTAAAACAAAGTACACCAGCACGAATTATAAATGTTTCCTCAACTATGCACGCAGAGGGGAGAATCGATTTTGAGGATTTGGAAAGCAAAAAAAGTTTTGATAAATACAAAGCTTATTCTCAGTCAAAATTGGCTTTAATTTTATTTACTAAAAAATTAGCAAAAAGTTTGGAGGGGGGTGGGGTTACAGTAAATACACTTCATCCAGGGGTAGTTGGTACGGAAATGACAATGCAAAATGTCCGCAAGATGAATCCAATTGCAGCTTTCTTTTTTAAAAGAACATTTATTGCTCCAGAAAAAGGGGCAGAGACTAGTGTTTACCTTGCTAGCTCACCTCTAGTAGAAAACATAACAGGGGAATACTTCATAAATAAAAAAATAGAAAAAGCGTCTCGCGTGACGGAAGACCAAGCTCTACAAGAAAAAGTATGGGAGATAGCTGAAAAATATACCGAAATTATTTCTTGACTTTACTACATTTAAGTGTTAACGTGCTAAAAGCAAGTTCAAACGGAGGAAGTTCATCATGACAATGGTTATCGGTATCAACAGTTTTGCCGGAGCGGTGGTGGAGCAAAAGAAAAACGGATCTTGTCCGTGGGTCGTAACGGCGACGTTTACGAACGACGAGGCGGGGGAAAAAGCCGCACGGGCGCTTCACGAGGCGATTGAAGACGGCCACCTCTATGCCCCCGA
>ORJL010905011.1_pt1 | contig 14990 bp, 24 predicted proteins | sample 1779941 | NCBI WGS metagenome assembly ORJL01 (sample SAMEA104232317, study PRJEB22302) | groundwater metagenome | biome: forest; feature: aquifer; material: groundwater | place: USA | collected 2011-08-07 | depth 5.8 m
ATACTGCCCTCGCGTTTTATCTCATCTTCTATACTTTTTTTAAAATATGTCGGGCCCCACTTCTCATACACTGCCGTCACTTTAATTGCTAGAGGAGAATCCAGGAAGACTGGAATCTGCGGGAGCTCTTTAGCAGAAAAGAAGTTTGAAAGTTCATAGAGCATCAGCTGCGTGCGCTCAAGAGAGAATGCTGGGATGAGAATAGTGCCACCGCGCGCTATCGCACGCTTTAGAGTATCGCGCAGGGTTGCGACACGCTCCCCGTGCGGCGGATGAAGCCTGTCCCCATAGACGCTCTCCATAACAATCGCGTCTGCGTCTGTAATTGGTTCCCAGTCGGGCAGGAGGAGCGATGGCGAATTACCGATGTCGCCCGTGAACGCGACCGCCACCCCATCTTCACCTGCCTGCGCAGGCAGGTCTTTTACCCGCACACTCGCCGAGCCGAGGATGTGGCCCGTGTTGCGAAGATAGACCGAAAGTCCCGTGAGCCCTGCCTGCCGGCAGGCAGGAATTTCTTTTTCAGTATGGTAATCAAGAGTTTCAATGAGGGCGAAAGTCTTTTCAACATCCAGTTCCTCATAGAGTGGCGCGATACCGCGACGTCGCGCTTCTTCTCCAAGAATACCAACCGAATCATTCAAGATGAGTTCGGCGAGGCTCTTCGTTGGCGGAGTCATATATATCTTCCCGCGGAAACCGTCTCTGACTAATTTAGGAATCCGACCTACATGGTCAAGATGCGCGTGTGTCAGAACGAGCGCGTCAATACTCTTCACATCATAGTGAAACGGTCCGTATATATGCTCTTCAACAAAGTCTGCGCCCTGTTCAATACCACAATCTATTAAAATTTTTCCACGTACACCTTCTATTAAAAAGTTGGAGCCTGTCACCTTCCCAGCTCCACCGTAGAATGAGAGTTTCATTTCTAACACTATACAGCGAAAAACCGTCCTCGCTAACAGCGGGACGGTTTTTCGCGGAACTGTTCTCTTAAGCAACTTTATCTTGCTAGGTGGGGTTCCTGCGCAGTAGCGCAGGAACGAATAAACGCTCACATTGTTACCGACGACTCCGGAACCCCGAATATACAGCAAGTTGCGTTTTTAAGAACAGCTCCACTTATAACTATACACCCTGTGTCAATTGTCTTTGTGGAAAACTCAAAATTATTCAAGTATTCCCTTCATATCCACATCATAGAGCGTCGCTTCGTGAGGCACGCTGTATTTTATGATTTCTCCATCGCTAAACCAATGCGGTATCTCCTTCTCTGCTTCATGGACCGATCCGGAAGCGTGTATAAGATTACGAATCGCACGATCGGCTGTATCAGCCATCTGATATGAATCAAGAACGAAGTCTCCGCGGATTGTACCGACGCCGGCACTTCTCGGTTCCGTCCCTCCTGTAATTTTCCGCACGAGTTCTACGGCATGCGCACCCTCCCAGACCATTGCGATAACAGGACCGCTCGTCATGTATTTCTTCAAACGCTCTACAACTAGATTCCCAACTTCAATCGGGTCGCTCGACGGCGGTGTCTCACTCTTTTTCTCATAACTAGAAATCGCCTTCTCGCCGACGTTCCTCTTCCACTCTGAATCAAGCAGATAATGTTCTTCAATCATTTTCTCGGTCGGTACGAACATCTTGAGTGCGACTAGTTTTAAGCCTACGCGTTCATATCGTTTCATAATTTCTCCGATAAGTGCTCTCTGGATGCCGTCGGGCTTTAAAACTACAAGAGTACGTTCAGTTTTTGGATGTGCCATGTTACCGGGTTATGATACGCGGTCCGAACTTTTCGAGCAAGATGGTGTGTTCAAAGTGCGCGGAGCGTGAACCGTCTTTTGTACGATACGTATATCCATCTGGAGATAATACTACGGATGCCTTACCGGCAGTGGAAATAGGTTCCAGAGCGAGAACCATGCCTTCAACAAGTGCAGAACCGGTGCCCGCGTGGCCGAAGTTGGGAATAAACGGTTTTTCATGCACTGTGTCTCCCACACCGTGTCCGCCGAGCTCTCGCACCACCTTAAATCCCGCATCCTCAATCTCGTTTTGAATGGCAGAAGAAATATCGCCCATATGATTCCCCGGCATCGCTTGCGCGATGCCGGACGCGAGCGCACGTTCTGTTGCTGTGAGCAGTTTCTTTGTTATTTCGTCCACCTCGCCGACAGGTATGGTAATAGCCGCGTCTACGATAACGCCATTGTGCGCGAGGCCCAAGTCTAACCCAACAATGTCACCATCTTTTAAAATTTTTACAGTCTCATTTGGTATACCGTGCACAACTTCATCGTTTATTGAGACGCAGAGTGTCGCCGGATACGGCTTGTTCGCACCCTCGGGCGTGTAGCCGAGAAAGCATGGCTCGTCGCCACCGGCGCGGATCATCTGTTCTGCTAGGTCATCTAATTCTTCGGCCGTGACGCCTGGAGCGACTTTGGCGCGGAGCGCAGATAACACAACTGCAAGGCGCTTCCCTCCCTCAATAAGATTCGCGCGTTCTGTATCGTTTTTAATAGTCATCAGATATTGAGTACTGAACGGATATTCTCAGCAATTTTTTCCGGCGACGGTTCGCCGTCTATTTCTATTAGCGCTCCTTCTTTCCTGAAGAATTCTATAGCTGGTTCTGTATGCGCGTAATATTCGCGGAGTCTCTCTTCTACCGCTCCGTCATCGGCGCGGCCGGATTTCTGCGAGCGTAGCACGAGTCGTCGCCGTACCGATTCATCAGAAACTGAAATGGAGATTACGCGGAACGAGCGTTCAAGCCACGCCAGCGACTTAAAAATAAGTTTCGCCTGCGAGAGTTCACGGCTGAAACCGTCAAAAATAACACCTTGTTCCTCCGGCACATCAAAAAGAGATTTCAAGTAGAGGTGCATGGCAATCCAGTCCGGCGCGAGCGCGCCAGAGTCAATTTCTTTTTTTATCTTACGTCCGAACATACTGTCCTCCTTGGAGAGCCTGCGGAACTGGTCTCCTGCTGAGATGACCGGCCAACCGGTCATTCCTGACAGAAGTTCCGCCTGCGTATCCTTCCCGCATCCTGGCTTCCCAATAAAAAATATCGTGCGTGTGTTCATTCATTTATTTTAACACCTTTTAATATTCTCTAAGTGAAACTTGGGCGTCGATCTTGTGGACGAGGTCCAAAGCGACTTGGACCGCGATGAGGAGCGCAGTGCCTCCGAGAACGAGTGTGGTGACTCCTGTGAGCCCCTGGATGATGGATGGAGCAACGGCGATAAGGCCGAGGAAGGTGGCACCGGGGAGCGTAACGCGATTCACTACCTTGCCGATGAATTCTTCTGTCTCGCGACCGGGACGTACTCCAGGAACGAAGGCGCCTGACTTCTGGAGATTCTCCGCGACTCTATGCGGTTCAAATGTGACTGAAGTATAGAAATAGGTAAAGAGAACCACCAGAAGGAAGTAGACCGCGCCGTAATTCCACGTATTTGACAGGAACCCCGTGTACCAGAGAGCGGCGCTTGAAACGAATGAAATTTTAAGCGCACCGAGCATAGACAGAACCATCTGCGGCACCAAGAGTAGCGAGAGAGCGAAGATAATCGGAATGACACCGGCCTGCAGTAGACGAATCGGAAGATAGGTTGCCGCATTTTGCGCCATAGCAGCACCGCGCACTGCGCGCGCGTACGCGATCGGTATTGAACGTTCGGCATCAGACACCACAACGACCGCATACATCATTGCGAGCGCCAGCAGGATAAAACCGAGATAGCTCGGTATGCTCGCTGCGGTCGCGGCAAAAAGAGTCTGCGAGATGCCCGCCGGCAGACCGGCGAGGATACCGGCGAGAATGATTAAAGAAACACCGTTGCCGATGCCGAATTCCGTCACCAACTCGCCGAGCCACATAAGGAGCAGAGAGCCTGCGGTAATAAGGGCGATATTCGCAATGAGAGTAATCGCGTCCAACTGCGGAATAACTCCCTGGCTTTGAAGCAGGAACAAAAAGCCGACTCCCTGAAGAACAGCCATCGGAATTGTCAGAATTCTGCTCCACCCGATAAATTTAGCGCGGCCTGCTTCGCCCTCCTCATGATACGCATGCTTAATCTGCGGAAAAATAATCGTACCCAATTGCATGATAATTGATGCGGTGATATAAGGACCGACTCCAAGCATCACGATGGAGAGACCAGAAAGGCCTCCGCCGGAAAAGATATTAAGAAGCCCGAAAAATTGGTTGTTCGCGAAGAATGCGGCGAGAGCAGTCTTATCAACGCCCGGAATCGGTATTGCGGCGAGGACGCGGAAGAGCGCAAGTGCGCCGATTAAGAAAAATATGCGAAAACGGATTTCAGGGTCGCCGAAGGCGAGTTTCAGTTTGCGGATGAAGGTGTTAATCATGGATAGTTCCGCCTGCTTTCGCTATCGCGGCGCGCGCGGAGGCGGAAACCGAGCACCCTTTCACGACGAGCGCTTTGCCCAGTTCGCCCGTGCCGAGAATCTTCACATTTGGCGCGCGGCCCTTCGCTCTGCGCACGAGATTCCGCGCGACAAGAGAGGCCGGCGAGACGGTCTCTCCCGCAGTGTACGCCTTTTCAAGCGCCGACAGATTAACCGCAGAGACGGCTATGCGATTCGTCCTGACGGTGCGCGCGCGGTTCTTGCCGTGCCCGCGGCGCTTCGGGAGTTTCTTGATGAGGTCGCGGACTTCAGGGCGAATCTTGTGTCCGGCGCGCGCCGTCTGGCCCTTGCCCCCCCTGCCGGAGGTCTTTCCGCGTTTGCCGCCGCGCCCTACCGGAGGGTTTTTCTTATTCTTCGTTCTTGGTGAAATGGTGTTGAGTTGCATGGTACAGAAATTATTTTGAACGCAACTTTGAGAGCGCCTCAACGGTTGCACGAGCGATCGTGAGCTTGTTCTTAGAGCGAGTGTGGATCTTGGTGACCACGTCGGTGACACCTGCGAGGTCGAGCACGGTGCGCACCGCCGAGCCGGCGACAAGACCGCACCCCTTTGAAGGAATAATTTCTACTGTGGAAGAAGCGTACTTAGTTGAAACCTGATGAGGGATTGAACCTGACTTGGTGCGAAGCACTGTGATAAGGTGACGCTTCGCATCGCGTACCGCTTTATCAATAGCGAGAGCGGTATCAACGCCCTTCCCGAGGCCGACACCGACACGGCCTTTCTTGTCGCCGATGATGACTACGAGACTGAAGTTGAAACGGCGGCCACCAGCCATGACGCGAGCCACGCGCCGTGCATCAATCGTCACCTGTTCAAATTCTCCGCGCTCGCGCGGCGCGCGACTGCGATTACCACCGCGTGGGAAGCGTCCGCGAATCGCTCCGCGCCCGCCTCCTCGAGGAGTCTGGGTCTTCGCAATTGGTTCTGCTGGAGTAATGTCCTCTGACACAACTTCCACCGGAATAATCACTTCCGTGATATTCGCCTCTTGAATTATTTCTTTTTCTACGGATGTAGTCATGCGTGTATTTAAAAAACCAATCCTCCATCGCGCGCAGCGTCAGCCAGAGACTTAACCTGCCCGCCGTAGCGATAGCCTCCGCGGTCAAAAACAATCGCTTTGATTCCTGCCGCTTTCGCCTTCTTAGCGATGGCAGAGCCGACCGACGTGGCCTGCGCCGACTGCGGGCCCTTGAATTCGCGACCGTGTGAAGCGGCAATCGTCTCCGCCCTCGTATCATCAATGAGCTGTGCAGAGACGAAGCGATTACTGCGGAAGACTGCGAGACGCGGACGCTCCGCTGTGCCCTTAACAGTCGCGCGCACGCGTGCATGTCTGCGTTTTCGCAATTCGCTATTTGTTTTTGGTTTGTGTTGCATATTTTGTATTCCTGCTTTCTGCCTTCTGCTTACTGCCTACTATTTATACCGCTTTTTTACCTTGCTTCCTGCGGATGACCTCGCCATCATAGCGGATGCCCTTCCCGAGGTATGGCTCCGGCGGCTTTACTCGACGAACGTTCACGGCGAACTGTCCGACCGACTCTTTGTTCGGACTCGTGATAGTCATATTGTTCTTCTCCACAATCACTGTAACGTCCTCCGGAATCCTAAGCGGGACTGTGTGCGAGAATCCGACTGTGAGAACGATATCCTTCCCTTTCATCTCCACTTTATAGCCGACGCCCTCTATGATGAGTTTCTTCATATACGGCGTCTCAACTCCCTGCACCATATTTTTCACATGCGAGGCGAAGGTGCCGGTGAGAGCCTTGGCGAGGCGCGAGCGATCCTTCGGCGTAACCAAGACTCCTGCCTCTCCGACAGCGATATTAATAGAAGGATGCACGCGTTTGGTGAGCGTCCCCTTCGTACCCTTGACCGTAAGCGTACCGCCCTCTACTGAGACAGTGGTCTTCCCTACTGATATTGGTTTCTTTGCGAGTCGTGACATAAATTATTTATAGTGAGCGTAGTCGAACTACCAAATTTCAAACAACTCTTCCCCACCGACCCGCATCTTACGCGCTTCCACGTCAGAAATTATTCCTGACGGGCTGGACAGAATGCGTGCGCCGGTACCGCCCTTCACTTTGTGAGTCGCGGTGTGCGAGGCATAGAGCCGACGACCCGGCTTACTGATGCGATTTACACCGCGCAATTTTGCATTTCCGCGTTCGTCGTACGCGAGCGCGACAATAAGCGTCTTCTTGACGCTTCCATCGTTTTGCACATCAGTTGTTACTGAAGCGAGGAATCCGAGCTCTTTCAGTTTCTTGGCGATAGCAAGCAAGTGTGCGGAGTACGGCGCCGACACCTCGCGCTTGCCGATGAGCGCGGCATTTTGCAAACGAATTATAAAATCTCCGACGCGGTCCGTTATCATATGAAGATGCGATGCGAATCGGAAACACTCATACGAATGAAACGAATAAATTGCATGAATGAATTTCCATTCGTATCATTCGCATACATTCGTATATTTGCATCGTGTTTTACCATGACGCTTTCTTAACGCCTGGAATTTTCCCTTCTCTGGCGAGCTCTCTGAACTTGATACGGGAAAGGCCGAAGGTGCGCATGTAGCCGCGGGAGCGGCCCGTGATCGCACAACGGTTCTTCAGCCGTACCGGCGAAGAATTTCTCGGAAGCGCCTGCAGGCCTTCAGAGTCGCCGGCCAACTTCAAAGCCGCACGCTTCACCGCGTACTTTTTCACGAGCTTTTGCTTCTTAGCAAGTCTCGCAAGCTGGGATTTCTTGGCCATAAAAATAAATGCCCCTCGGGCTTGTGTCTAATGTATCACTGCGCCCCTCCGCCGTCAAACTTCGTGAGGTTATGCTTGTTCCTATTTCTCAACATGTTTGTAACTATTTGTTATTAAGTTTGATACACTACTATCAATGGAGTGGGTTATTATTATTGCTGCAGGGGCTACAGGAATGGGTATGCATCTTTTATGGAGAATAGCAGGCAGACTTGATGACATTTATGAAGCGCTGTCATCCAAAATACTGGCTGACGAAACCAAAAAAGATATGAGTATGAACACCTCCTCAGTATCGTCAGAAGAAAAGAGCTGTCGTAGGTGCGGAGGAAGAATAAGCAGACACGGATACTGTGAGAGATGTGAAAAGAAGTACGAGCCCGAATAGGGCTCTTGCGCAAGGAACGGGAACGGCGGGAACGGGGACAATCACCATTTATTCAATCGGCTCAGACCAAAAGCCGAACGGGTCAGATGGCAGGTCCGCCAGCTGGCGGATGACCCGTTCGTGTTTTCATTTCTATCTTTCTCTTCTTAATTCGCTATCCCCATTTTGGCCTATAGGGCCATTATTAGGATACTGACTAGGATATGCTGGAAGGATGAAAAAAGGGGGACCAATTGAAGCGAGTGCGAAAAAGAAGAGGAGGAAGAGAGACTTGCGAAACGCGGCTATAATCGCAATTGGAGCAGTGGGACTCATCGCTGTTTCGGCCGTCGCTCCAAACATGTTCCAGATACTTGGTAGAACTGGTGCCCTTACTCGTCTCAAATATCGTAGCAAAGGGGTACTCGCTCGATTGAAGTATAAAGGCGAGATTGAATTTGTTGAGCGAAACGGAAAGAAATATGTCCAGCTGACCGACCTAGGCGAAAAAATACTTGATCTCCATAGGGAGAAATTGAGACTTATCAGTAACAGGCCAAAGAAGTGGGACCGTCGATACAGACTAGTTATGTTCGATGTACCGGAAAAGCGGAAGAAAATTCGCAAACTCTTGCGTTTTGAGATGCAGGAAGTCGGCTTCTTGCGGATACAAGATAGCGTTTGGGTCTACCCTTTTGATTGTGAAGAGTTCGTTGCACTGCTTAAGGCGGATCTGCGAATCGGCAAAGACGTGCTCTATGCAGTCGTAGAAGAAATGGAAAATGACAAATGGATTCGCAAGCACTTTAATCTTCCGACTGACTGATTATAAGCTATCCCCATTTTGGCCTATAGGGCCATTATTGGGATACTTCGATTTAAGGTTTAAAATGGATAACTAAATTATTTCTTTGGCGCTTCAACGATGAGGGGGAGGCCGAGGTGGCGCAGGAAGGCCTCGGCTTCGGCCCTTGATTTGGCAGTGGTGACGATAGTGACGGCGAAGCCGAAGACATCTTTGAGGTCTTCATCAGAGGTTTCTGGGAAAATAGTGTGCTCTTTGATGCCGATGGTGAGATTCCCCATCTCGTCAATCGCCTTGGCCGAGATGCCGCGGAAGTCGCGCGTGCGAGGGAGCGCGATGTGGATGAGTTTATCAACGAAGTCGTACATCCGCGCGCCACGAAGCGTCACTTGAAGGCCGACGGTATCGCCCTCGCGCACCTTGAAGGAGGCAATAGAGATGCGCGCGGGGCGCGCAGACGGCTTCTGACCTGTAATCTTCGCGAGACGGTCCTCAATGAGTTCAAGCTGTTTCTTATCGCGCTTCTTACCGACACCGGATGAAACGATGACCTTCATAATGCGCGGGCTCTGCATCGGGCTCGTGTAGCCGAAGGTTTCAGCGAGCGCGAGATATGCTGTTTGCTGTCTTTGTTTGGTGATGGACATAAGCTTTTTCTTAGCGAGTCTGCGAGCTTAGTAAAAGCTTACCCGCCTGCATTTTCTCGGATATATCGTTTATACCACTGGCGAAGCGGTTCGTAAACAAAGGCTTGATATTAAAATTTGTGTACATAGTTGAAAATGCGGTCGGGTGAGGAAAGTCTAATTCGCTTCGCTCATAACTCTTTCCTCACATTGGACACGTTGATTGGGCGTGACTTCTCAATAATCCTGCCGACTTTACCGGAACTTCCTTTCATATGACGCTTATAGAGCGCAACGCCTTCCACAAGTACCTCATCTTCTTTCGGGAGCGCGCGCAGAACAACGCCGGACTTCCCTTTATCCTTACCGGATATAACTCTAACTTTGTCGCCTTTTTTAATTTTCATACTGTTTAATTTACTCGGGCTTTGCGGTTATACAACTTCAGGTGCGAGAGAGACAATAGAGTGCCATCCCATCTCTGAGAGCTCTCGTGGCACGGGGCCGAAGATGCGATTTCCCTTCGGCGCCATCTCCTTACCCTGCTTTTCAATCAGCACGACCGCGTTCTCGTCAAAGCGGATATACGAACCGTCCTTGCGGGCAAATGGCTTCGTCTGGCGCACGACCACTGCGCGGAAGATGTCCTTCTTCTTCACCGCCTTACGAGGTTCGGCGGTCTGAATTGATAAAACGACCACATCTCCAATGCCCGAGTAGCGACGCTTGCTCCCGCCGAGCACCTTGAAAATGCGTCCGATCTTGCCGCCGGAATTATCTGCTATCGCTACGATGGATCGGTCCTGCAACATATTATTTTTTAATTGCGAAATGCTTCAGCTTGGAGATCGGGCGCGTCGCTACAATAGTAACCTTATCTCCTACCTGTGCAGAGTTGCCATGGTCATGCGCGAGATACTTCTTAGAGCGTACGAAATATTTCTTATACTTTACATTCTTCACATAGCGGTCCACGCGGACTGTGGCAGTATCCTTCATCGCCGTCTTAACGACGACGCCAGTAAATGTTTGCTTAAGTGAATTTTTTTGTTCCATAAAATTATGAAGCTTTCAGAACACGAGCGTGCTGTTCTGTAAGCACGCGAGCAATAGCCACGCGATGAGCTCTCTTCGCATTCGGATTCTTGGCGCGGGCGCCTGCCGCAGAGAACCGCTCGGCGCGGAGCGTCTTGCGCGTGTCGGCGAGGAGCTTCGCGAGCTCCTGTTCAGTCTTCGTTGTCATAGTATCTTTTTTTGTCATACAAATGGAGAAAAAGCAAGTTTAGCGGCCGATTATTGACGTTTTCACAGGCAATTTCATACCTGCCTGTCGCAGGTGTGCTCGAGCGATATCCTCTGGGACTCCGTCAATCTCGAATAACACTCGGCCAGGACGCACCTCAAAGACGTAGTGCTTCGGATCGCCCTTGCCGCTGCCCATGCCAACTTCGGCCGGCTTGGCGGTGACCGGACGGTCGGGAAAGATGCGTATCCAAAGCTTCCCTGTCTTCGCGGTCGCTCTCGTAATCACCTTGCGCGCGGACTCAATCTGGTTGCTCGTCACGCGCGCGCTCGTGAGCGCCTTAAGAGCGAATGAACCGAAGGCGATTGTTGTGCCTCGCGTATCTGGACGACTCAAACGCTTCGCGCTCTTACGCCCCGTCTGCCACTTGCGATGCTTCACTTTTTTAGGAAACAACATACAAAAATAATTAGCTCGTTACTTTCGCTTTCTTTTCTTCATACTTATCACCTCGATATATCCAGACCTTTATTCCAATGACTCCATACGGAAGGTACGCCTGTTCATGTGCGAAGTCTATATCGGCACGAAAGGTCTGGAGTGGAATTCGACCCTTTTTCAACTCCTCCTTTCTGCTCATCTCCGCCCCGCCGAGACGTCCAGAGAGCGCGATACGCACTCCCTCTACCTCGCGCGCCGCGATAACCTTTTCCACCGTCTGCTTCAGTACTCTGCGAAATGGCATGCGCTTCTCCAATCCTTCTGCAATCATGTATGCGACGACGGCAGCATCAGTCTCTGGCTGTCGCACTTCAACAATATCAAACTTAAGTACTCGTCGATCAGATGGGACAATTTTTCGGACCATGTCTGTGAGCTCCTTGCGTATCTTCACTGCATTCTCTCCTGAACGGCCGATAACGAGGCCCGGGCGGCCGGTAGAGAGAATGACGCGCAACTCGCTCGCCGAGCGCTCTATTTCTATGCCGCTTGTGTAGGTGCCGCGCAGCTTCTTCGTGAGGAAGCGGCGAATAAGTTCATCAACCTTGATGTTCTCACGGTAGCTCTTTTTGTCGGCGGCGAACCAGCGGCTCTTCCAATCTCTGATGATGCCGAGACGATGCGCATAGGGATGTACGATGTGGGTCATAATCTAGATTACGGAGTACGGAGACCGGAAGACGGAAGACCAGAATCCAAGGTAACAATTATTCTGCTTTTACGGCGGCGGATGAGTGATGCTCTGCCAAAAGCGCGAGGCATATACTTCTTCAGCATGCCGGCACTTTCAACAGTAATTGCTTTTACAATCATGTCGTGAGGATTCTCTCCTTTCTCCTTGGCAGCAGCTGCCGCACTCTTAATGAGCTTCGCGATGGGCTCGGATGCTCTCTTCGGTAGAAATTGCAAAATAGCCAGTGCCGCTGAAATCTTTTTGCCCTTCACGAGCTCCGTCACGAGACGGACCTTGCGCGGCGGTTGATTATGACTCTTGAGGGTGGCTTTCATAATTACTTGGTGGAAGCGGTCGTGGCGGATCCAGCTCTTTCAGATGCGGCCTTCGCTGAAGCTATTTCGGCTTCAGCCTTCTTAGCCTCCATCTCCTTCTGCATCTTGCCTCCGTGACGGACGAACTTCTTGGTCGGCGAGAATTCGCCGAGACGATGCCCCACCATTTCTTCTGAAACGAGAACTTCCAAATGCTGTTTGCCGTTGTGTACGCCGAATGTAAAGCCAATCATTTCAGGACTAATCTGACTACGTCGCGCCCACGTCTTAATCACGCCCGCAGTAGCGGGTTTCAAGTTTTTGACCTTTTTCAAGAGTTTGAAGTCCACGAAGGGTCCTTTTTTAAGTGAGCGAGACATGAATAGTTTTTGTTATGAGCGAAGCGAATTAGAAAAACATTCACCCTGTTAAATACGATTTGAGGCGGTTACGAAGGAAAAGTTTGCCGTGGTAAGTCTTCAAGTAACGTTCACGATGTTGAGCGTCTTCTTTGCTTATGCACGCTTCGTAATATACGAGACGTAACGGCAAACGCTTCTTTGTTGAGGCCACCCTTCCCTGTTTATGTGCCTCAAATCGTCCTTTCAAATTGGCACTATATCCCGTGTAGAACTTTTTATCCTTTTCGGACAAAAGCACGTATACGTAAAACATAGGTAGATTTGAAAGGATTTAACAGGGTCTTGGAATCATAGTCGCCATCGCTCATGGCTCCTTGATTCCTAACGAAAAACCCGCTACGAGCGGTAGTTCAAACATACAGGAAGCCGTCTGCGAAGTCAAACTACCGTTCCCAAACACCCTCATAATTCCTAGCTGATTCCAGAACCTTGACAAATCGTGTATAAAACGTGAAGACCGGTTCCTGCTAGAACCGGTCTTTTACCACTGTTCACTACTCTACTCTGCTACGTTGGGAAACTTTTTGTTGTATTCGACCAGAAGTTTGGTCAGAACACGTAAGGATTCGCTCTGAAAAAACTTCGTGAACGCTAGACAGACTACCCCCAACAGCAACCATCACAGGTGAGCCTATAGCGAGACCAGCGATAAATGGAACAACGGAGAAAAACAGCATTATTGCAATCCACTTGTCATCTGTCCATCTTGGCATTTTTTCTTTCATGTATTCGTCCCAAGACGGAACTTTAAAAAGAGCTTCTGTTTCCATTGTGCACCTCCATCAATGATTAGAATGCGAATTGTTTCTGATATTAGAATACCATGCCACCGACAAAAGCGCAATCACCGCGCGGAGCGCGGCGGTTGGCGAGCTGGTTTATTTAAACACGCGCTTTTTCGAGAATTGTGATGCGCCGTCCGTGCTCGAGGAGCGTTCTGTGATTTTCATCGACGACATCTTCAATCCTGTTCTGCGTTTTACTCATGCGCTGGTCGAGAATGTTGACACTCCCGCGTAACTGGTCCTGACCGTCAACAAGGGTCTTGAGAATGTCTTCGTGTCGGTCAAGAACTGTCTCAACTTTTGCGAATCCGGTCTGAACGGCTTCGGTCAAATCATGGACAGCACCCATCACATCCGAGATGGTTGGTTCAGCTTTGCTCAATTTCTTCACCTTCTTCATGCGAGATATCTTACCATACCTCTCTCGCCTGATTGTTGTTGTAAAACCGCAAGGCGTCGCCTTGCGGGTGTAAAAAACTTGACCACTACCTCGGTAGTGGCCATAAGTTCACGCCTCCTTTAATCTAATTCCGGGGTTAGGAAATATATTATGCCCCACAAAGCAACGATAAAGCATGGTATTGTCCAGAAAATCAAAAAGAGTAACATAATCGTCTCCTGCGGTTAGTTGATGTGGATTGATTGTGGATTGCTTTCTGCTATGAGTTTAACACATTGCTGGAGAAAATGCGTTAGGCCTTTCTATTCTTGCCGACCTTGCGGCGTGAGATGATATGGACGTTTGTTATCTTACTGATTATTTCACCGTATAGTTTTGCGCTCCGAAATTATACTGGCTGATAAATATCTTTTTAAACGGCATCGCCGAATTCAATTCATAGAACACTAGCATGGCCTCGCGATATTCGTTTTCGTCAACACTGCGATAGGAGAGCGGCGCCAACCCATGTGCCAATAAGAGTGCATTCGCCATCAACCGACTCGTTCTTTTATTGCCATCTTCAAACGGCTGAATATAACCGATACCGAGGAGCGCGACGAGTGCTTTTGCATACGGAGTCTTCATGCGAGACACTGCCGCGCAGAGGTCATCAACCGCTTCGCTGATTTGATATCCGTTATCAAGGGGCCGATACAGCGACCCCGTAACGCCAACCGGCTTTTTGCGCAAGCCTAAACCAACGCTTAAATCTTTAACTAGAATGGCGTGTAGTTCCTCCAGATTTTTTCGTGTAATTGTTTCAAATTGCGCCACATTGGTGCGGATATAATTGAAGGCGTCTTTATGATTTAAAATCATTTGTGCTTCTTTCTTGTCATGCCCAAACGCTTCTTTATTTTCTAAAATAAGTTTTTCGGTATCAAGCAGTGTATACGTATTGCCTTCAATTTTTGACGATTTCCAGGACAGCTCAATAATTAACCGCTCCAATTCTTTTTTCTGGATTGCCACTGGTAGTTGTTTTATTCTTGCTTCGTATTCAACAGTCGCATCGTTCAAAATTTTTAACTCATCATCCGTGAAAACATCAAACGGCCATGCGTCCAACAAATCAAAATTATACCTACTTAATCCGTACCGTTTATCCGGCTCAATCGAACAATATGCGTGGGCGTCAACTTCGGCAAATATTCTGCCGACCGCGCTTATGTTATAACCTGCGGACCGCCCGGACCCGACTGCGGTCAACATGCCAGACTCTGCCAATTTTGATAATGCCCTTTTTATGGTAACGAGCGAAACGTTTTCTCCTGAAGTAATTAGTTCGGCGTGTACATCTGACGATCGCGCAGTTTCTTTTTGAAGAAAAAAGACGAGGATCTTTTGTTGTTTTAGGGTTAATGCAATCATATTCGTATCATTTACTTATCCTAATCGTATCAAATTGATACGATTGTTGCAATAGACTGACCGACTAGCTACGCCTTTCTATTCTTGCCGACCTTGCGGCGTGAGATGATATGGACGTTGGAATATTTTTTTGGTGTGCGAGTCTTCTGCCCCTTGCCGGTCGGCTTACCCCACGCGCTCTTGGCTCTGCGGAGCCCGCGACCCTGTTTGC
>ORJL011187400.1_pt1 | contig 14984 bp, 17 predicted proteins | sample 1779941 | NCBI WGS metagenome assembly ORJL01 (sample SAMEA104232317, study PRJEB22302) | groundwater metagenome | biome: forest; feature: aquifer; material: groundwater | place: USA | collected 2011-08-07 | depth 5.8 m
AGGCCTTGTTCCCACTCCGTCGGGGGGGCCGCGAACCCGATCCATTTTACCGGCGAGCCGCACGCAGTAGTGAACCTCAAGCTGGACTTTGACGGTGGCGTGACAGCGCTCACGGGCGCCGCCGATATCGGCCAAGGCTCCTCCACCATGGTGGCGATCACCGTGGCTGAGACCCTGGGCATCTCGCTCGACCGCGTGCGCGTGATCGCCGCCGATACCGCCGTCACGCCGAAGGACAACGGGGCCTATTCTTCACGCATCACGTTCATGGTGGGCAACGCCGCGATCGACGCCGCGAAGAGATTGAAGGCGGTGCTCATTGCGGCGGCTGCACGCAAGCTTGAGGCGCGTCCGGAAGACGTCGAGTGCGCAGACGAGGTATTCCGCGTCGGCAACGGCAATCAGTCGACGTTACCGTTCGCCGACGTCGTTGCTGCGGCGCTGGTCGATGAGGGCGCGATCACCGTTAAAGGGACGTTCACTTGCCCGCCGGACGCCCAGGGCGGCAAACACCGGGGCGGTGCCGTCGGCTCGACAATGGGCTTCAGCTACGCCGCCCAGGTGGTTGAGGTAAGCGTCGACGAAGCGACCGGTCTGATAACGGTCGATAAGGTATGGGTAGCGCTCGACTGCGGCCATGCAATCAATCCGCTCGCGGTGGAAGGGCAGATCCAGGGATCGGTCTGGATGGGCATGGGTCAAGCCATGTGCGAAGAGACCCGCTATCTCGACGGCTTGCCGGCTCACGCCAACCTGCTCGAATATCGTATGCCGACCATCATGGATTCCCCCCCGGTCGAAACATATATTGTCGAAAGCCACGATCCCTATGGACCATTCGGGGCCAAGGAAGCGAGCGAAGGTGCATTGGCCGGCTTTCCGCCAGCGCTGGTGAACGCTATCGCCAACGCAATCGGTATTGACCTCACTGAATTGCCGGTGACCCCTGACCGGGTCATGGATGCCCTCATCCAGCGCCGGCGGCAAGCAAGGCTTGCCAGCACCTTGAAGGTCGTATCATGACCACACCGTTGCCGACGTTTCATGTTGCCGAACCCAGGACCGTCAAAGAGGCGGTCGCCGCGTGCCTTGGTCATGCGAGCGGTCGCTTCGTCGCGGGTGGAACTGATCTACTGGTCAACATGCGGCGCGGCATTAGCAGCCCGGATTTACTGGTCGATCTTTCCGGCATCGACGAACTGTCCGCAATCGAGACCAATGGAAATGGCGTGACGATCGGTGCGGGTGTGACTATCGCCACCCTTGCCCGCAACGCTGTGATCGCCGCCCGATATCGCGCACTCGCGCAAGCCGCGGAGGCGATCGCCGGACCCGGTCACCGCACCATGGGGACGGTCGGGGGCAATTTGTGCCTCGACACACGCTGCATCTACTACAATCAAAGCGAATGGTGGCGGAACGCAAATGCTTATTGTCTCAAGAACCGCGGAGATATTTGCCATGTAGCCCCGCAGGGACAGCACTGTCACGCCGCCTTCGCGGGCGATCTTGCGCCCGCCATGCTCGCTCTTGGTGCCGAAATCGACATTGCCGGCTCACAAGGCAATCGCCGCATTTCCCTGAGCCAACTCTATGTTGAAGACGGCAAGGCACATCTCACTCTGGCTGACGGCGAACTCATCATCGCGGTGCATCTGCCGTCAAACCCGCCCCCGTCCGCTTATGCAAAGATACGCACGCGCGCAGCCATCGACTTTCCATTGGCCGGAGTAGCGGTGGCGCTCGCGACATCCGGGACCAATATCGTTTCGCTCCGCTTGGCACTGACTGGCACAAATTCACGGCCGTTCCTGCTTGCCGGCACGGAAGCCTTCGCCGGGCGATCCGTCGACGAGAAGCTGCTACAAGAGATCGACCGGCTCGTGCAGAAGCAGGTCCAGCCCATGCGAACCACGATCACGTCCGCAAATTATCGCCGGGTCGCGGCCGCCTCGCTTGCACGGCGCTTGACTGCAAGTCTATGCGCCGCCGGCGCGGCTTGAGCCTGCTTCAAGATTCGGACTACCCCAGCCGCATAAGTGATCCGAACCAGGCTACGGCACGGGAATAACCGCCGTTGCCTCCAGTTCGATCTTTGCCGGCGTGTCGAGCAGGTCGGCAACGAAAATCATGCTCATCGCAGGATAATGATTTCCCATCAGCGTTTTCCAAATGCGCCCGAGTTCGCGACGACCCGCGAGATAAGCAGGCTTATCGATACAAAATGCGGTCAGTCTGCAAATGTGACTCGGCCTGCCTCCTGCCTCCCCGAGAATGGCGAGAATATTCTCGAGCGCCTGCCCGAATTGCGGAACGAGATCGTCGCTTTGAAAATGCTGCTCGGCATTCCAGCCAACCTGCCCGGCAATGAACACAACTCGGCCCGCCGCCGCACTGATGCCGTTTGCATACCCGACCGGCGGCCGCCAATTGGGCGGATTGAGAACCCGAATTGACATTGCAAAGCCTCCTCGTGATTGCGGTCGGCGCTAATGCCGCTCGTTGCCGGCGCTCCACGCCAAGATCGCCATGTTCGCGTCAACGTATCGGCCGCAACGTGCCCCGCACCGCGTTGCGATCCTCCGCCGCAATACGACGCAGCTTGACAATATCTTCGACCGTGACTTGTGACGCGTTGATACTTACGCCCGCCCCCCTCAATTTCGCAAAGGCACGCGATAGCGACTCCGGCGTCAGGCCAAGTCGGCCGGCGATCAGGATTTTGTCATATGGCAGCGCGAGCGCACAGTGACCCTGCTGCGCCAATGACAACGACGCCAGAAACTCCGCGACCCGCTGCACGCCGCTTTGGGCCTTGAGTTGCTCAACCTGTTGAACGAGATAATGCATGCGTTGTGAGATCGATGCGATCATCGCCAACGCAATATCCGGATTGCCACGGATGCATCGGATAAGATGATCGGCGGGAATGCGTCCGACGCGCGCGGTGCTCACCGCTTCGGCGGTCGCGATATATCGATCTCCGGTAAAAGCGACTGCCTCGGCGAAGCTGTCGCCGTTTTTCATCATATCGATGACGGTTTCGTCGCCGGACTGGTTGCTGCGGTAAATTTTCACCCAACCATCTATCACGATAAAGAATGCCGTCGCCGGATCGTCTTGCCTCATGAGCAATTCGTGCGGCCGCAACGTGACGGCGGTCGCTGGCGCAATAATGTCCTGAACGGTCTCCGGCTTCAGCCCTCTGAAGACCGCAACGCGGGTGATGATTTGCAGGTCGCCGGCCGTCAGCTTTGAAGACATTGGAAAGTCTCAAACTATGCCAGCGTCATTGATGAGGTGGATTGGTTGCGCCGCTTTGATCTCGATCAATTCGCTGCCGTCGGGCGCGATTTGTTTATGTTGCAATGCACACGGAACCCCAAGTTCCCTGTAATTTCAGTCAGCGCCAATGCCGCTCGTCGCCGTCACTCCACGCCGAGAGCGCTGAGTTTGCGTCAACGCATCGGCCGCAACGTTCCCCGCACCGCGTTGCGATCATCCGCCGCGATACGACGCAGCTTGGCGATATCCTTGACCGTGACTTGTGATGCGTTGATGATTACCCCGACCCCCCTTAGTTTCGCAAAGGCACGCGACAGGGACTCAGGCGTCAGCCCGAGCCGCGCAGCTATCAATATCTTGTCATAAGGCAGAGCGATCGCGCACGTACCCTGCTCGGCTGACGACAGCGACGCAAGAAACTCGGCGACTCGCTGCACCCCACTTTGCGCCTTTAGCTGTTCAACCTGTTGAACGAGGTGATGCAGGTGCTGAGAAGTCGATGCGATCATTGCCAATGCGATATCGGGACTTTCGCGTATGCAACGAACAATATGATCGGCGGGGACACGCCCGACGCGGGCGTCAGTGACCGCTTCAGCGGTCGCCGGATACCGGTTTCCGGTGAACGCGACTGCCTCAGCGAAGCTTTCGCCTCTTTGCAGAACGTGAATCACAGTTTCATCGCCGGATGGCGTAATGCGATAAAGCTTTACCAATCCATCGATCACGATGAAAAAGGCCGTCGCCAGATCGCCTTGGCGGAATAGCCAGTCGTGGGCTTTCAACATAACGGCTGTCGCGGGCGCGATGATGTGCTCTACGGTTTCCGATTTCAGTCCGCGAAATATTGCGACGCGGGTAATGATTTGAAAATCGCCCGCCGTCAATTTTGAGGACATAAGGAAGATCTCAAATGGAGCCAACTTGATTCATGCGACGGATCGGCCGGGCGTCATTGACGCTGATCAATTATCGGGCTCGGAAACCTGTTTTGCTGCAGTGCACAGCAATTGATTGAAGGCCACGCCATCAGGATTTCGGCTATCAATCACGGTACGCTGCTTCGCCCAATCGACTCTCCAAAATAGCTCGCGCTCTCTCCGCAAATCAGAGGCGCGATGAGTTTCGCCGACGAGACGAGCCTGCCTTCAGGCGCTGGCCGTCGCTGGCGCCGCGACGGTCCACCAGCTTGCGCATCGTTGCAATAGTTATCGACCCGAGGGTGGCGCGCGCGATATCGTCAATTTCGTTGAGGACCTTGCTCAAGGTTTGCTCTTCGGACGTTGCATCGACGGCTCCAGCGCCCTGCTCGACGGAGTTCAGGTCTTCGAATAGTTGCGCCACATCCAGGAGGGTTGTTCGCCGCGCATTACCGGCGAATTGATATCCGCCACCCGCACCGCGGATCGAGCGGACGAGGCCGGCACGACCCATGACATGCATAACCTTCGCCAGGTGATGACTGGAAACGCCGTACTTCTCGCCAATTTCGGCGACGGAAAGCTGACGGCCTTCGCGCGCGGTTAGCTCCAGCACCGCGAAAATGGCAAGTCGGGTCGAAACCTGCAACCTCATGACGTCGCCATCAATATGCGATCCCGTTCAAGATACCGACTGTCGCCTGACGTGTTCAATCGAGATCCTTCTCAAGCTGGATGTACGGTCCTGCGATCATTCCTTCGCTGCGGAAAAACAGCAGAGGAAGACGGACGTCCCTTGCGACCATCGTTCGCATCTTACCGACACCCGCTTTCTTGAACTCACCGGAAATTGCTTCGAGCAACGCGCTCCCAATGCCGTGCAAGCGCGCTTTCGGTTCGACCGACAACGCAAACACCCAGCCGCAGGGTGTGGATCCGAACTCCCAGGCGCGAACCTCCCCGATGATAAAGCCCAGCAAGCGGGAATCCGGCCGATTCAGACGATTCTCGGCGACCAGAAAAAACCGCTCGTGACTTCGTTGCTTGCCGTACCGGCGGAAAATATCGTTCCAGTATTCCGCCTTGGCGAGTTTCGTCACGCGAGTATCAAGCGCAATCACGTGGGTGATGTCGGCGGCCTGCACGCGCCGGACCAGCACAGCGGATTTGACCTTCGTTGCTTCCTGCATTTGTAGGCATCGCCGTTTCCGTGACTCACTAATCCATAGCGCATAATCAAGTATTGTGGTACTGATTTATGGATAGAAGGCATAAGCGAGGTGTCGTTGTGACTTGCGCTCGACCAGAGGAGAAATCCCGGATGTGGCGAGCGGCCGACGCTGTCCATATCGATCTCCGTGGCCTCGAGCCACCGGAACCTATGGTCGCAATTCTGCAAACGATCGACAGCGGCGAGGTCGATACCGCCCTCGTCGCCCACCTCGATCGGGAACCGATCTTCCTCTATCCGGAGCTCGATGATCGGGGATGGAGCCACGAACTCATACAGTCCTCGTGCGGGAGCACGGACTGTGAAGACGGGATCATGCTTCGCATGGCGCGAGGGGGCTCATGAATATCGCGGCAACCTTCCTCGGGGGCGCGAAGAGCCGGCTATTGCCGCGATCGATCCCATTTCGGTTCTTCGCAGCAGCCGCCGCCTTCCATGTCATGATGTGGCTGGGGCTGCTCGTCGGTGCAGACGAAGCGGCGGGCTTCCGCGGCGGGCTCGGTACTACGCTGGCTTCCGTGCACCTCTTGACCCTTGGAGTTCTGACCACGACGGCGATTGGTGCGTCCGTTCAGCTCCTGCCCGTTGCAACGCGGCGCACGCTGCGCGCGGTCTGGCCGATCCAATTGATCTTCTGGCTCACTGTACCCGGCCTGATTGCGTTGACTGTCGGCATGCATACGGCGCAAACGAGCATTCTCATTCCGGCTTCCGCAACGACTGCGGTCGGCTTACTCCTGTTCTGCGGACTTCTGGCAGACAATCTGCGCCGCGCGAGCAGTCTTCCCGTGGTTGGCGCGTACGGCTGGGCCGCACTGGCGGCACTTGTTCTGGTGACCGCATTCGGGGTCACGCTTGCAATCAATGATGGGGTTGGCGTTCTGCCCGATCATGGCGCCGTCGCGCTCGCCCACCTGATCCTGGGCGGATTCGGCTTCATGGGGCTACTCGTGCTTGGCTTCAGTCACATCTTGATACCGATGTTTGCACTGGCGCCCGCGCCGGCGAAGCGACCGAGTTTCGCCAGTTTCGCCGCCGCCTCCACGGCTGTTTTTCTCGGTACGCTCGGAGCGCTTGCCGGCAGCCGCAATCTTCTAACCGCTGCTGCGCTCGCAGGTCTCGCCGCTGCCGCGTCGCATCTTTGGCTGATGCATCGCGTGCTCAAGACCGGAATGCGAAAACGACTCGGGCTCTCGTTCATCCTCGTGCGGGCGGCCTGGATCATGCTGCCGACGACGCTCCTCGTCGGTCTTGCTGCGCTCTATGGCTTTGCGGGCAAGAGTGGAGGCACCCTGTTCGGCTTCTTTCTGCTATTCGGCTGGCTCCTCACCTTCCTGGTCGCGATCCTTCAGCGCATTATGCCCTTCCTCGCCTCAATGTTCGTAACGCCGCAAGCCAGCGGTGGCACCGCTATCGTCTCCGAGCTTGCCAATGCCCGATCGCTCAAGCTCCACGCCGTCTGCCATGGTCTTGCCTTCACGGTACTTGTGGTCGCAATTCTGCTCGATAATACGACGGTCGCGCGCTTGGGCAGTACGATTGGCTTGATCGGAGCGATCGCCTTCGCCTGGTTCACGGCCGACGTGATTCGGCGGATATTGCCGGCCAACTAGCCCCGGACAGCCGCTGCGATCGAGCATATCCTGCCGCATCGACACCCAGCACGCCGCAGGTTTTGATCCGATGAGCCCCGACGATGGACTCAAGTGAAGGATTGATCAAAACACAATTGCTGCGAGGGAAGGAACCCGCTGCGATCGAGATAGGCAAGCAATTTCCGGTCTCTCCAATCGACTTCGGTCCGCACCTTTTCAACGCGCAGGGTGCCAAGGTTGACCAGCAATTGTGAGATCAAGGCGCGGCCGACGCCTCTGTTCTGGTAGTCGGGATCGACACCGATCGTATCAAGGACCGCCGTGGTCTCGACCCGGCCAAATTCGCCGAGGTCGACGCGGGCCATGACGAAGCCGACGGGCACGTCGTCAAGCTCTGCGACGAGGGACACGCACACATCCGAGTCCGTCAGGGCGTCCGCCAGCTTGCGCTCGAAATATTTGACCCGTTCGTGACCGGTGATCCGGCAATCGATCGCCACCAGCGCGCGCAGGTCCCCTGCGGCCATCGAACGCACCGGTATCCGGTCGCGCGCGAGCGGCCCGAAATCCGCAACAGGCTGTGCGCTGTAGCTGATCTCGGCCGCTTCGCCCACATGTTGCGGGATGATGACATCGGTTTTTCGCGCCATGATCGTCCATCCAGTCTTGTTTTCAGTCGCCATCGACGGGTTCCGGCAGCGGCGTCAGAGCGGACCGCTCAAGCACCAGGCGCGGCGCCAGGTTGAAGCCGGAAGCATCGAAAAACCGCAGCAAGGCGTGGTTGGTCCAGTCGGCTTGTGACTGCAGCGATCGAACCCCCTCCTGACACAAGGCTTTGGTGAGGCCGCCCATCAATGCATGACCGACGCCAATCTCCCGGCTGCCAATCATAACGCCGACTGCGTCGAGCGTGGCAATGGCCTGTTCACGACCGAATTCACCACGCAGAATGCGGGCGAACGCAAAACCGACCAATGCGCCATCGCGGGCGACACCAACCTGTACGTAATCCTCTGGATGTTCCTTGGCGTGGGCCAGCCGCTTCTCAAAGAAAGCTCGGCGCGGTTCACCGACGTGACCCGAATCGATGGCGATTACCTGTTCGAGATCGGCCGGACGTAACCGGCGGACTTTGCTTTCCGTGTTCGCGGCGACATTGCTCATGTGGACGCCTCATCCATTTTCGACGTATTCCTGATAAAGCCGGGCTTCGGTTTCGGAATCCATGTTTTCTTCGATCACCGGCAGCAGCGCCATCTCTTCCTTCTGCACATGGGCGAGCATGCGATCGCTGAGTTCCTGGGCCAGGCGCATGAATTCTTCCCAATCTGCCGGCGCGAACCCGTTGGCCGCAGCGGTTCGTGCAATCGCCGCGACACGCACACCGAGCGGTCGCATGGCAGCATGCTCGCTCGTCAGGTGCGCGCCGATATCGGCGTCGCCGATGGCCTCCAGATACGTAAAGATATGATTTTCCTCGAACGCAAAATGGCGATTGATCTCCGCCTCCACGCCGGTCGACAAATCGGACAGCAAGCGCGCGACACTGCGGTCGGCCATATCCGGAGGACCACCGCGCCGACCGCGCGCCAGCATCTGCTCAAGCCGCTCCATCAAGGCGACTGTCGCTCCGTGCTCGTCATGCAGCGTTTGGCTGATTCGATTGGTGAAGCTCATCACAGGTCCCTGATTGGATATGACCGACCAAGATCGACGCCTTGGCGTCAGCTATGCAGCTGCTCGTATTTGAGAAGCAAATCTTCTTTGGTTTCTTCCCAGTCCGGATTGGGGAAGATGCAATCCGCCGGACAAACCAGCTTGCATTGCGGCTCATCCTCGGCGCCCACACACTCCGTGCACTTCAGCGGATCGATCACGTAGATCGGATCGCCGGCGGTAATCGCCTTGTTCGGGCACACCGGCTCGCAAGCGTCACAAGCCGTACATGCATCATTAATCATCAGTGCCATGGCATCATCTCCTTACACTCTCAGGCCGCCTTCGATACCCGGTTGGCCGCAGCAAGTTTTTCAAAACGGAACGCTCCCCATAACGCAGCCCCGATCGCTCCGGCATAAATCGAGTCCGCATGGCTACGAACCGCGATTTTCATGTCCTTGATGTGCGAGATATCTTCTTCGAGTGCGGCGACGAGCCCGCTATCGAGCGCGAGTCCGCCGGTCACCATCACAGCGCCCTCACGCACCCCGATCGACTTCAACAACTTGGACAGGCGGGCCGCCATCGAAAGATGGATACCTTTCAGGATATTCGGCGTCGAAATGCCACGCGAAACCATGTTGATCACGTCGTTCTCCGCAAGCACGGCACAAATGCTGCTTACCACCTCGGGGGTTTCGCCTTGACGCGAAAGCGATCCGATCTCTTCCTGGGCGATACCGAGATAGCGGGCGATGTTTTCGAGGAACTGCCCCGAGCCGGAAGCGCACTGGCTTGTCATCTTGTAGCTGAGCACCTTGCCGCGCTCATCGATCAGGATCGCACGTCCGTGCAGGGCGCCGATATCGAGCGCCGCCCGCGATTCCGGATCGAGGTAGATTGCGCCGCGAGCATGGGTCGTCATGGAGTAGAAATGGCCGGTATGAAACGGCACGCTTTCGCCTTCGCCCGTGGTCGCAACGTAATCGACATCCTCAGGGCGCAGTTTCGCGTCTTCCAGCACAGCATCAAAGGCAACACGCGCCAGTTCCAGGGGGTCACGTTGCCGGATGCGCATTACATATCGCGACAACCAGGCTTCTTCACCGTTCTCGACCCTGAACAGCGTCGCCTTGATGGTGCTGGTGCCGATGTCAATTCCCGCTGCGATGGTCATTGTTCACTCCCGTCCGCCTGCCCCAAATGCGCCCGACGTGCAAACTCAGCCGCGCCGAGCGCGCCGGTGTAGATCGAATCCGGGTTTATGTTGATGACGACGTCTCCATAATTCTCCTTGATCACCTTCCTCAGCTCGCGCACGGCAGCCTCGTTCTTGGCAACGCCCCCGGTGAAAGTGAATTCATTGGTGATGCCGCCCGAACGGGAGATGATCGAGATTGCCCGCAATATGATGGCTCGATGCAATCCGGCCAGGATATCTTCGCGCTTTTCCCCGAGCGAAAGCCGGTCACGGAGCTCGGCGCCGGCGAACACGGTACATGTCGAGTTGATGCGCGCCGGCTTGTCCGACTTCATCGCCATGGGGCCCAATTCGTGCAGCCCCATGTTCATCTCGTCGGCGATATAGCCAAGATACCGACCGCATCCTGCTGCACATCGGTCATTCATTTGAAAGTTTGCAACGATGCCGCTGGCGTCGATCTGAATGCCTTTTGTGTCCTGACCTCCGATGTCGAGCACCGTACGCGTCTGCGGGTACATCAGGTGGGCACCGAGGCCGTGGCACAGGATTTCCGAGCGGATATGCTCTTTGGAGAACGGCAGCGTCACCCGGCCATAACCGGTGCCGACCAGGTAAGTTTCCTCCAAATCGACCGCGAGCGCGTTTTCGATCATCTTCTGGATGTCGGCCGCCGCCGATTTGACCGATGGCTCCGTTTTCAGCACTCGTCCGAGCGCGCGCCGGAATTTTTCGCTCAGCTCACCGGCCGGTGGCCGATTCTCAACCTCGATGATCGACTTGTCGTAGACATTGAGAAGCAGGTCGTAGGGCAAGCCGGCATCTCGCGCGACTTCTTCGGCATGGCTATGGTAGCGCGATCCCGCGATATCCCGGAAGAAATCCGACTTGCGCTTGGCATCAGGCGCATAGAGCTCGGGTGCCTCCCTGCGCAGCCGCTGGAACACCTCGCCGAGCGATGTCTTCACGCCGGAACCGGCCTTGGCAAAGCGTTCGCCTTGAATCTGGCCGATGCAGGTTTGCTCGAGATCGTCGAGTTGTTCAAGAAACTGCTCGAGACGAAAGGCCCGCTCCAGCGCGCCGAGGAACGTATCGAGTTCGATCAGTCCGTTGGCATCGGTAAGCGCTCGCCGAAACAGCGTGAACTGTCCGTCGACGCGCGCCTCCTGACTGGCCACGCGCGCGGCGGTCGCGTAATTGGAGCGCGAATTTGTAATGCCGTGACCGATCACATGGCGATCCTCGTCGAGAAGGACAGCCTTGGTCGTTGTGGAACCGAGATCAATGCCGACGAACGTCTTCATGCGTCCCTCCTCATGCCGCAGCGTTGGCGCCGGAACGCTTCTGATCGATCATCTGGAAATAGCTCTCGAGACGGTTCTTGATGTTTGCCGCCGAGAAATAGCGAGGATCCACCAAGTCGGATTCCACAAACGCCGCAGGTTTCCCGGTGCGCTTCTCGACCTCGCGCATCATCAGCAACTGCCCGGCCGAAAAGCTGTTACAGCTCTTGATCGAGTTGATCAGAAGGCCGTCCGCTTCGTATTCGTTGATGTAGTTCACCAACATATCGATGCGCATTGGCAGGCTGCGATTGGTATAGACGCCAAGGCAATATTCGGCCAGCGTCTCCAGCGGCTTGCTCGGGTCGTGACGGAAGCCGAAATCGTAGACGCCGCCGACTTTGGTGTAGCTCGATGCGACGACGACCGCACCTTCATCGTAGAACATCTTCCAGAACTGGCGGAAACTGGTGTAGTTGGGCGGCCCTTCGACGACCAGCCTGTACTTCTCCTTGCCCATGTCGCCATCGGGCGTGACCGGCCCCTGTCCCTTGGCCAGGCGATCCTCGACCTCCTCGCGCAGGAAGCGGTAGTAGTCGATCGCGTCCTGGGTGCCGCGGAAGGCGCCGAAGATCGGCCCAATGTAATAGATACCGCCGAAATAGGCGTCGATCGGCGACGGTTTCGCCTTGGCGCTCTGCAGCACGCGAACCAGATCATCCTCGGCCTTGCTCGATTTCTTCAGATGTTCGCGCAGTCGGTCGATATCGAATTTTACCCCTGAAACCCGCTCGAGTTTCGGAATGACCTCTTCCTTGAGCTGTTTCACCATGTAGTCGATCATGTTCTTGGTAATCTTGCCGTCGGCCATGTAAGGCGTATGCAGCATGATCGTTTCGCACTTGTACTGCTCGCGCAGCAGCTCGAACCACTTCATGAAGGTGAAGCAGCCGGTGTAGGACAGCAACAGCACATCCGGATTTGGAAACTTCTTGCCGTTGGGTGCGATATTGCCCTTGGCCATCATCCCGATATCCGACTTCACGTAGGTGCAGACGTCTTCCGAATGGCCGATCTTTTCCGCTTCAAGCACGTAGCTGCCGCTCACGCGGCGCAGCCCGTTCTGGATGGCATTAACCTCCGGCAGATTGTTCAGGAGATCGAAGCACATGACCAGTTCGTTGAGATTGCCCGGAACGAAGGTGGCGGCCACCTTGTGGCCGGTCTCGGGCGCGCTCGTCAAACGATCGTAATGCGCAGCCATCATCTCCTTCTGTTTCACCATGGAGGCATCCTTGATGACCTCCTTTGCCGGCGCCTTGGAGGTCACAATCTTTGTCGTCGTCATGCTCCGCTCCATAGTTTGATTGAATCGGCGAAAGTGCCGGCTTGTTCCCGGATCGGCTGCATCTGGCCGGAGTTCTCGGCATACTTGAACGCGATGTAAGGAATGCCGGCTTCCTTGAGCACGTGTTGCAGCATCGGCCGCTCGAGCAACGCCGGGTCGCAAAAGCTCGGCGCGGCAAAGATCACGCCTTCCGCCGCGGTACGCTTGACCGCGCGAACCAGGTGCTGACCCTTCTCTTTCTGGTTCGGTTCGTATTTGGCCGCGGTCGACTCGGAATGATGCAGAAAGGCGTCAGAAAGATTTCGAAGCGGATCGCCATCGATCGCGACGTCGCCGGTGAGCCAGCGGGTGACCAGCAGGAGATCGTCGTCGACCACGTAGCAGCCGGACAGTTCGAGCGACTTGATCAGATTGAGCGGCGGCTGCTCGCAGAACATGCCGGTTAGCACGACGCGGCAGTTGTCGCGCATCGGCCGCTCGTCGGCCCGCACCGCGGCAAGATAGTCGCGCAGCAAGACGCTATGCCCCTCCCCCGGGAGCAGGAGGCGGGCGCGTACCATCAGATAGCCCTCGGCAGCGGGCGCCTGCCATGGTCGCTCCGCCCGAAAAGCGTAGAGCTCGCGCATCAAGTTGCGGTTCTCGTTGTAAACCGCGATCGAGTGCCGCAATTCGTCGTCGGTTATCGGCTTGCCTCGAAGCTCGCCGAGATCGTGCCTGAGTTCCGCCAACTCGTTGACGTAGAAATTTCCCCCGATATCGTCCTGGTAGTTCTGTGGAACGTCGAAATAGCGCGAATAGACGCTGGGAAACATCAGTTTCCACATTCCCGACAGATTACGGATCACATCGCAGATCGACGGAAACAGCATGCCGTCGACAAAATCCAGACGGCCCGAGACGCCGAGCTCGATCGTCGAGCGCGGGATGCGGCAGATGTAGCTCTGGTAATAGGCATCGCCGTGAATCACCTCGAGTTGGTCGCCACCGCCGACAATGCCGAGCGGCAGCATGCCGGCGGCGTGAATGATCTCGCGCGGCACGTAGATCGGCATGTAGCCGACCACCTTGCGGCCAGGCTCCGCCGCTTTCCATTTGCGGGCAGAAGCGAAGGAGAGATCCTCAAACAGCGCGTTGGCGCGCGCAACGATGTCGGCCGTGGCCGAGGGGTTCAACGATGTTGCCATAGCGGCGGCCTCTTTGCGATGAAAGCTTCCAAACCGGCCACAGCGTCGTGGGTGGCCATCAGCTCGTCGAGATAAAGCCGTTCGACGGCGCGGATCTTGTCCTTGACGCGCGCGACGTAATCGAGGCGCGTGGCCTTGACCGCATAGCGCAATGAGCTCGCGCTCTTCGGTTTCAAATGCTCCTCGAAATAAGCAAGCGCAGCATGTTCCGGATCAGCAGCAGCTTCATGGGCGATACCCATGGCCGCAGCCTCGATGCCGGTGATGCTGCGACCGGACACCAGCAAATCGAGCGAACGCGCCGGGCCGATCAGTTCCGGCAACAGGCAGGAGGCCGCTGGCGCGAACACGCCAAGCTTCATTTCCGGCTGGCCGAGGGCGGCATCCGGAGCGACGAACATGAGATGACCGGCCAGCGCGACTTCGAGCCCGCCGCCGAGGCATTGGCCACGCACCACCACCAGCAACGGCACCGGGAATTCGATCATGCGCCGCATCAGGCTGTGCAGCCCGGCCAGCATGGCAGCGCATTGTCCCGGCAGATGCTCCTCGACGCTGGCGCCGAAGCTGAAATGCGGCCCTTCGGCATCAAGAACCCCCGCACTGAGCCGGCCATTGCCGCTATTCCGCGCCAGCGCCGCGTCGAGCGCCGCGATCATGGCGGCATCAACGAGATTGGCCTTCGGCCGGTTAAGCCGCAGCCGCAGCAATTGGCCTTCCGCCTCGGACCAGATCTTGAGCGGCTGAGTCACAACTACCCCCTCGCCCGCGGCTGAATGCTTTCGCTGAGTTCGTCCGACCAAGGCGTATTGGCGGCGAGCGCGCGGCGCAGCGCCACGAAATCGACCTCCCGGCCGGTTTCGCGCGTGCCTTCGTTGAAGGCACGGAAACCGGCGCGCGCTTCCGTCATCATATTGAGGGCCAACCAGTCGCGCGCGTTCTCCTTGTTGCTGTTCCATGCGTTGAGCTTCGGCTTGCGCAACTCCTCGACCGTCTTGGTCGTGCATTCGGGGAAGGTGTAGAGCAGCTTGGTGCAAAGCGCTTCGACTCGTTCGTCGAGCAGGCTGAGATCGATCGTGCCACGCTTCAGCAGCACCTGACTTTCAGTGGCTGCCGCACCCGTCTTGAACTCGCCGTGGACGATGCGGCCATATTCGTCCAGGAACTGATCGGTACACACCGTCGGATTGGCGACGAATTTTCCGTCGACTTTCAGAGCCGGAACGATCTCGCTGATGATGCCGAGGCGGTAGGCCTTATGCCCCGAAATCGGCTCGC
>ORJL010022946.1_pt1 | contig 14981 bp, 11 predicted proteins | sample 1779941 | NCBI WGS metagenome assembly ORJL01 (sample SAMEA104232317, study PRJEB22302) | groundwater metagenome | biome: forest; feature: aquifer; material: groundwater | place: USA | collected 2011-08-07 | depth 5.8 m
AATCTGGCGCCCCACCAGCGTTTCGGGTTCGTACGCTTTCGCAATGCCGGCAAGTATCTGCCGAGTCTTCGGTTCCCCTGCTTCCCCCTGTTCTCCCGCATTGACCTCCAGGCGGACAAGTTTCTCCGATCCTTCCACGCGCGCCGCCGAAAGGACGGTCGCGATTCTCAGCTCCACCTTGGAAAAATCTTCGATTGAAATCATTTTCTTAAGTGTACCTTGGGCGTGCGACAAGTCAAAAACGGAACCATAGCCCTTCAGCGCGCAGCGGCTGTTCCTTCGGGAGAGGGCGTTTGGCGGAAAATGGAGGCACCGACATCGCCGGAAGTCCGCTCAACACTCGAACCCTGCGGCACATCCTCCCATGTACATTCGTCGAGGTGGATGCCGTTCCCGTCGAAGAGAATGAGGGCGTTCTTGGACTGTGCGAGCGTATAGGAACCGGGCCATGTCATATCGGCCACAGGCGATCCTGTATATCCTTTCTCGTTCCCTATGAGGAAATGTGCGTGCGCGGCGATTGTCTTTCCCGCAAAACGGCTCTTTGCAACGAATGAGGATTCGTTGCCTGTCGAGCTTCGTTTTTTCATGCTCCACCCGTCGAGCGGAACGGAAACATCGGAATCGTTATAGAGCTCGACAAATTCAAAATCCGTATCGCCCACGACACCCGGAAGAACTTCGCTTATATAAACGCGGAAAGAAGTCACGGACGTAGAAGATGTCCCGACAGTAACAGCCACTGTTTTCTTTTCCGGAGGAAGAGTATTCTCCCTTCCCGGCGTACCCCCAGGAATGGCCGAGGTATGCCACCCGAAATCCGCACCGCGCTCCGCGGTCTTCCCTGTTTTCTTCTCGCCTGCCGGCCACCGAGTACCCGCTGTGACTTCATCCTGCAATCTGCATACTCCGTCCGAAAGAGTGAGTGTCTCATCTGCATCGTTTATCGTTCCGGAGAAACGGATAGCGGCCGATGTGCCGGGGAAAGTATCATCTCCCCTCGCAAGAACAAGCAGAGATCCGGATGGAAGTACGGTGCCCGGCGGAATGACGATTGCGATCATCCCGCTTTTGTCGCGGATTTCCCAGCCCGAAATATCGGTATCGAGCGCGGAACCGTTCTTCAACTCAATCCATTCATGACGCACATCCACCCCGGAACCCATCCAGGCGACTTCATTTATAAAAACACTCGTCCGCAGGGGCGCCCCTCCCCTCGTAATCACACACTGTGTTGGATATTCCGTCTTCCGAGCGGCAAGAGGAACTACGCTATTGGAAGTCGTAGCACGCGAAAAATCGAATAACTCACCTTCCTCCTCGGTTATAGAAAGGAGATCCGCCATGAGGGGGCGAACACCGCCGCTCATCGATACCGCAAGAACGCATAATCCCGCGAAGAGCGCTCCAGCGATGAGCTTGTTCATGGATTTCAATTACGATATCGGGGAAAATCTCTGTGAATGCGCTGCCATACGCGTACCACATCGAAAAAACTTTTGAGATAATCGAGTGGGCGCACCTTCGAATGTACATTATTCACCCACCGCACAGGTATCTCCTTCACGGAAAATCCGTAGGCACGTGCAAGCGCGAGCGCTTCGACGTCGAATACCCATCGCGTTTCGCTCATGGCATGGAATATATCGTCTGCGGCATTGCCGCGGAAGCATTTGAACCCGCATTGGGTATCGGAAATGCCCCGCAATAAGAGCGCCTGGATGAACAAATTCCCCATAGTACCTAGCGTGCGTTTCACGAGGTTCTGAGGAGGCTCGAGGCGCGCACCCGCGATGCCGCGCGAACCGATGACGATATCGTATGTGGCGAGCAACGGAAGAAATGTCTCCATATGCCGGATGTCCGTCGAATGATCCGCATCCATGAAAAGACGGTAGGTTCCACGTGCCATAAGCATCCCTTCGCGGACCGCCCACCCCTTCCCGTGATTATGCGGAAAGGAGCGCACGTGCGCATGTGAGAATCCCTCGAGTGCGTCTTTTGCGCGTGCAGCCGTCGCGTCGCGGGAACCGTCATCGATCACGATTATTTCCGAAACAAAAGGAAGCGAAGAAAGATATTCTCTTGTTTCGCGGAGCGTACGCGCGATGATACTCTCCTCGTTCCACGCGGGAATCACGACAGAAAGGAACGGTATGCGGTTATCGGATGCGGAAGACATAGGTTCTATAGGTAAAAAAATTCCAAATCACGAGAACGCCCGCGCCCGCAAGCGATGCTATGTTCGCCCAAAGCGGTCCGCCGATGGATTGCGGCTGCGATACCACGCCCACGATGAGCGACGACACACCGACATTCAGGAGAGCGCCGATAAGAGAGAAGAAGAGGAACGTTCCGTATTCTTTTCTCGTGGCAGGAGCGCGGCTCTTGAATGTCCATCGTTTGTTGAAAAAATAACTGTTTGTGTTGGCGACAAAATAGGCAACCGCTTTCGCCACAGAAAAGAACGCACCGCTCGAAATGCCCGAGAAAAACATGAGTGCATTCAAAACGCCGAAATCGATGAGAAAATTCAGCACGCCCACGGCACCGAATTTAAGAAAATCGTTCGCGGCATCCCGAACATGAAAATGGTGTCCCATGGAAATCATTGTTCTACCCCGTTCCCATCATATCGCTCTTTATCCCTCCGAACCAGATAAATGAACACGTGCGGCGTTCCGTATATCTTTTCAAGGAACGGGCACTCCTGGGGAACGGGTGCGTACACAATACCCGCGTCCATCTTCGTGATGAAGCGTTCCTTTTCGTCGCATGTCCCTTCATTCAGTACGTTGAATTCTTTCATGTTGATGCTCGCGGAAACCGTCTGGGTAGTGAGGAGATTCACCTTCGATACGAGACGCGTAAGCGGAGTCATGATGGACCCTTGGATCGTATTGGATACCGTTTTAATGTCCTTCAGATCTTCTCTGCCACGGAGCCACTGCATGGCTGCAAGATTCTCCTCATCCACCAGCGCGAAAGGATACGTTCCTTTGGGGAGAATGAAGTATCCGGAAAAAAGGAGGAAGATGAGTTCCACCGCAAGCGCTCCGACACAGAGGATGCGCCATTCTCCGAGATTACGGAAAAAAGGAGTCCGCGCAATCCATCCGAACACGCGCGCCGTCCCGATTGCGGCGAAAAGAGCCGCACACACTGCAAAAAGATAGAAAGCCCGCTGGTGGAACATCATGAATGAGATATGGAAGCTCCAGACAAGCATAAGATTCAAATCGCACACGAAAACGCCTACGAGAAGCGCTGAAACCCACTTCTCTTTCCGAGAGAAGAAAAACCCGAACGCCGCGCAAAGAAGGAGAGTAATGCCCGCGATATCGAGCATGTTCAGGAAGATGCCCGTATCGCTCACAGTCGCCTGGATCGGCACAAAAAATGCCGTAAGATAGCCGGCGAGGGGCTCATAGAGATGCGGCACTCCGGGCATGTTCCAATACTCCCGGTAAGGGCTTATCGAAGCGCCTATCGCGGCGAGCGCCCCTATGCCGAATGCGAGAATCCATCGGTATATGGGCTTCCCGAAGGTTATTGCGCCGCGCATTGCGATAAGCAGGATGATGCCGACGACCGCCGCATAGGGAAAATACACGAGTGAAAGTGCGATGAATACGAGAGAAGCCCACACCCGCCCGCGCGCGGTTTCTCTCCAATCGGACAGAGTGACAAGAAGAGGAAGAATGAGCACGAAGGAAAACATAGAAGGTACGAAAAACCACCACCCGAGCATGAATATATTCGAACGGAGCGCCGCGAGGAAGAAAGGAACGCACCATGCCGCCCACCTATCCCCCGTGAAACGGAATACGAGAAGCGATGAAATGAACGAGACAAGAAACAGGGTAAGTGCCGGAAGGTAGGGCCACGCGCGCACAGGATCGGCGCCCGCAAGGCCGAGCATTCCCGCGGTATAACTCGAGAATCCCGGTTTATCGTTCATGAACGGAGCGAACGTATACGGATGTGCATTCAGTCCACGCCCCTCGCCTATATTCTGCACCGTACCGATCATCCACCACTCATCGGCATGGATGGGCCATGCGTGGTCGAGATGCGGGATGAATATGAAAAATGCCGCGAGAAGCGAGAAAAGGAATGAAAGAACAACGACCATCCATTCGCCGCGAGTGGCGTCCGTAAAACCGGAAACTATTTCTCTGAAACGCTTACGGAATATGAATAATTCGCCTCCTATGAGGAGAATAAGTGCCGCGGGGAATATGAGCGGAAGCGGCAAACCGAGTAGGACGATACCGAAACTCAAAACGACACCGAGTGATATGCTCGTCACGAGGGAAAACGCGATTCTGGATGCGATGCCGCGCACCCAGGGCATCAGATATGTGGCGAGATAGCCGGGGACGAGGAAAAGGATGGCTGCGAATGCAAGCTGAATCGACACCATATGCCGTTTATTATACCCTATACACAATGAGCGGAATCGAACTCTCCATCGTCCTGCCCTGCCGGAACGAACGCGAATCGGTGGCGGCATGCATCAATGAAATAAAAGAAGCGGCACTGCCGTGCTCCTATGAAATAATCGTGTCCGATTCCTCGACCGACGGATCCCACACGATAGCCGAGCAGGAAGGTGCGCGCATCGTGAAACACGATAAAGAGGGGTACGGTCTTGCTATCCGCGAAGGAATCGAAAATGCAAAAGGCGACATAGTGTTGTTTGCCGATGCCGACACCACCTACTCTTTCGCGGCCATCCCCTCCTTCCTCAAGGCGCTCGAAACGGCCGATCTCGTGGTGGGAAGCAGATTTCGCGGATCCATCGCACGAGGCGCGATGCCGATTCCTCATCGTTTGTTCGGCACGCCCATTTTCAACCTTCTCCTTTTCCTTTTCTTCGGACTGAGGGTATCGGACAGCCAATCCGGCTTCCGCGCCATGCGCCGCACCGCATTCCGCGAACTCCGTCTCCGTACGAATGGCATGGAATTCGCGACGGAAATGCTCATAAAGGCGGCGCGGGCAGGTCTCAAGATACGAGAAATCCCCATATCTTACGGCGTAAGAAAGGGCGATTCGAAACTCCGCCGTTACTCGGACGGGTTCGCACACCTCAAATATATCCTTCTTGAGGCGCCTCTTCTCTGGTATGGCGGCGCGGGCTTCCTCCTTCTTGCGGTGGGAGTGGTGGGGCTTCTCGGCATGCCGGGCGCGTTCTTCGATTCGGCTACCATACGAGTCATATTCCCCATTCTCGGCATACAGACGCTCTTCCTCGGTCTTTTCGCGAAAACCTATCTTTCCCTCAATTTCGACGAAACACACGGATTCGTCCGAACCTTCTACCGGCACTACACCTTGAAAACCGCGCTTTCCGTGGGTGCGGCGCTCATCTTCGTCCCTCTCCTCTTCAAACTTTTCTCCTTCTCGCCATTCCCGTTCGATACCCTCCTCGTATCGACGATTGTCGGACTCCAGGTCATATTCAACTCTGTCACGCTTTCCACACTTTCGATAAAGTGACATGAAAGAAAGAATCCTGGTACTCAACAAATTCTGCCCGCTGCACCCCGCCGCAGGCGGCGCGGAGAAGAACCTTTTCGAAATGTTCTCGCGATTGGGAGATCATTATGAGGTGTTCCTCCTCGCTGCCATGTTTCCTGGCGCGAAAAGAAGCGAGCGGCTGGGGAATATACATATCATGCGGCTGGGAAACCCCCGCTCGGAGAATATCGTCCGCATACATCTTCTTATCCCCCTCCTCATTGGATATTACGTACGCAAGCTGAAACCCGACATCCTTTTCGAGGATGTGAGCGTACTTCCCTTCTTCTCCCCGCTTCTCGCCCGCCGGACGAAGAACATCACGATGGTACACGGGTTCAACAGGCACTACCTCCTTTCTTCGGGGCGCTTCGTATTCGGCATCATCGCATGGATTGCAGAGCGGCTCTTTCTCCTTCTTTATAGAAAACAGACGGTTATCGCGGTGAGTGAGTGGATGGCGGAGGAACTCCGCAAGGCGCATTTCAAGGACATACATGTCATACCGAACGGTGTGAATGAAAGCCTTTTCGCATCTCCCAAGCACTACGCTCCGGAACCCACCGTGCTCTTTCTCGGGCGGCTCGAGGAACGCAAGGGAATCGACCTCCTTCTTGCAACCTACGAGCGCGTGAAACAGTCCGTGCCGCACGTGCGGTATCTGATTGCGGGAAGGGACTTCTCCTTCGGAAACGGACGTTTGAAACGAATAGTGGACCGCTATCGTACGCAGTATGCGGAAAATGAGATATCCTTCCTCGGGTTCGTCTCGGATGAGAAAAAACACGCCCTGCTCGGAAGCGCGTGGGTTTTCGCGATGCCTTCGCGGACGGAAGGATACGGCATCGCGGCGATAGAGGCGAACGCAGCGGGCACGTTCGTTATAGGAAACGATGTCGAGGGGTTGAGAGAAGCGATTCGTCCGGGCGAAAGTGGTGTGCTTGTGGACTGTTCCGATCCCGAATTGTTTTCACGCATACTCATTGAATGGCTTAACCGCGCAAGGCTCGAAGGAAAAGAAAAAACCGCCCGTGCATGGGCGAAACTGCATTCGTGGGATGCGAGCGCGGAAATGCTCCGCGCACTTCTTACCCGCTCCGAGGACCGCCGCGCATGAACCACTTATAGCGCCTGTCCGCCGCAATCACAAGGAACGGAATAATAAAAAGAAATGAAAGAGAGGCGAAGGCGCCCGCACGGGCAAAAGAGTCCGCACCGAACGAAAGAGCGACCGAGTCCCCGCCTTTCGCCATCACAAGCATCTGTCCCGGAGAAACCTCGAATATAGTCTGATCGGAACGCCACACGGGGAAATAACCGAGATTCACTATCCAAGGAGAAAGACCGCCGTTCCCCGCTTCGAAACGCACCTTCTCATTATCGAATGAAATGAGACGCGCGGGCGGTGTAGTATTCCCTTTCTGCTTCAGCGCGGAAAGCTCGGCATACAGATCTTCGGTCGCACTGCGATAGACGATGACCTTTTTTTCCGTTCCGAGAAGCCGTTCCATGGGCATGCTGTCGTCCGCCGTATCCCCGTTCACGATGAAGAAATCGAACGCACCGAGTTCCTCTTCGCTTACATCCTTAATGTTCCCGGTGAATGCGATCGGCAGGTCGTAGAGTTCGCGCCGCGCGAACAGCGCCTTGGTAAAATCCTTGAAATGGGTTCGTGCGGCATACGCCTCGTCGACGAACAGCCCTACAGCCTCCTGCGGAACGCGCACGAGCGGTAACGCATTCTTGAACCGATAGATGCGGTAGTCGAGAAGCGCGTACTGCATGCCTTCCGGTATCTCCCGCTCCGGAGAACCGAAAGACGCGATTTCTTCCGCCTCCGGTCCCAGAAGCCCTATGCGATCGATCGCATCCTGCGAATGTACGATGAGATAATCGACGCCAAAAAGGCGGAGTCTTCCGAGCATCTCCTTGTATTGCGTGATGAGGTCGAAATTATAAATAAGCGAATCCTCTCCGTATCCCCAGAGCAGCGTGTGCGAATTACCATGGTAGGTGGGCATGAGAGAATCCGCCTGATTGCTCGATTCGAGGAAAAGTCCGTTCAGGGTCGCTCTCCCTTTCATATTGAGCATGGTCGCGATCGCGTGCGGACTTCCCAACCGGGAACTCTGGTAAATGTCGCCTTCGACGAATATCCGATTCGTATCTTCCTTCATGATCCGCGCAACGATATCTTCCGCAAGGCGGCTGTCCGGATAACGCGTCATGTCCGCATAGTAGGGCGCCGTCATATGATAGAGATCCCTGCCGAGAAGCGGAGAAAGGAATGTAGGAGGCCCCTCCCTACTGCCCATGATCGCCCATCCCACGATACCGAGTGTGAGCAGTCCGAATCCACCGCGCACGATACGCCGCGCGGCAACATGTGTGAAACGGCTGCCGAGCGGACGTGCGGCTCCGAAAAGCGCGAGAACGAGGAAAAAAACGAGTATGAACGGGGCGGCGCGGTAATAATGGATCGTGATGAACGGAAAAAGGTACGAAACGGCATAACTGAAAAGCTGGAGCAGGAGCAGTCCGTAGAAGAACATCCGCACGATATTCCATTTCGCGTCTCTTTCGCGTCCGAAAAGCCCGCGTAGGAAAAGAATGAACGTGCCGAGAGAACCGAGGAAAAGGAATGAATTCGCGACTCCGGAAAACGGAACGGAGGCATTCTTATATTCCGTAAGAAGAGAAACGAAGGGGGCGAGCAGAGCGACGAGCGTTCCCGTATTGTTATTGGGAAACGGCTGCGGCCTTGCCGACTGGAATCCGTGGTAGGCGACGAACGGGACGATGAAAAACGAAAGAAGGAGGAGTGCCGCTCCGGCGATTGCCGCATGAGTCACAAACCACCGCTTTTTCGGAAGATGGACGGGTTCTGCGGAAACCAGATACAGGATCCAGAGGAACGCGAGGAATACGGAAATAATGAGACTCGAAAGGACGCTGAGAACAAGGAAAAGGATGCAGAGGAAAAAGTGGATTCGCCTTCCCGTTTCCCGAAAGCACTCGAGGCAGGCGAGGAAAAGAAGCGCGAACGAGATGCCGAACGACGAAGTGAAAAGGCCGTTCTCTATCGCCGCCGCGCCGATGCCGAATGTGAAAAATGCGGAAGGATAGGCCGCGTACCAGACGCCGAAAAGCGCCGCGAGGGGAAGTGCGGAGCGAGGTGCGAATGCACGTGCAAAAAACCATATAGCACCTGCAGAAAAGAGCACAGCAAGAAGATGGAGCAATCGCCACGAGAATGCGAGGGTTATAGCACTCCCTCCTATCGCCTTTATAAGCGCGCCTATGAGATATGGAAGCGGCGTATAGAAGTAGAAAAGCGGCACACCACCTAACTGCCGTATATCATATCCGCGTATGTCTCCGTCACCCAGAAAACGGGAAAACTGCGTGAAATTGTAGAAGTGAGGCACAGTGTCCCACCCCGCAAGAACCGTGTCACGTGGTGCAAGAAGATGTGAAAAGAGTCCCACGATGAGAAGAAGTGAGATAAGAAGTGCGAGCACTCCCGCATGTCGCGCGTACCGCTGCATGGATTTCAGTATAACCGCTTGTAGAGAGAGGTTCCATCGAACTGCGCCGTCCCCCTGTCGCCATAGCCGAGATACTCGAGTATGGTCGGCGCGAAATCGACGATGTTTACGGTCCGCCCCTTGCATGAGAGCGCGCCATAGGGATCGGCCATGACGAACATGGCTTGCATGTCCTCCGTACGGTTCTCGTAATACCCGTGCACCGATTCATTCCCCATCCTTTTCGCAAGGAGCCGCTTTTCGTTCTGTAGCACGGAGTCAGGAACGTTCCCGTAGGCCTGGGGTAGCTCGTCCGCCGAGATGATGCATCCGGGATGCGCTCCGATCATAATATCCCCCGTCTGCGTGCGATCGAGGTCGGTGTGCCGCGCCCTGCGGAGCTCCTTATCCTCCACATAGAGACACGGCATGCGTTCGGCAAACAGTGCGCGGATAGTGCGTTCGTATTCTTCGATAACGGAGGAAGCGACGGGTTCTTTCATCCAGATGCGTATGCCTACTCCCGCATCGATCCATAGGTTCGCCTTATCGAGCGGAATTCCCGCTTCTGTGAGAAGTGCGCGCACATCGTTCCATATAACCGGATTTCTGATTTCGCTTATGCCGTGATCCCCTACGAAAAGGAAAAGCGTATCGGGCGCGGCCGACATGACTGCGCGATAGAACCGTTCGATGTTCACATCCGCATGCGCGATTTTCGCGGCAAGCGCGGCATTGCCAGTGAGTGTCCCGTAGGGTTCCGATTCCGTGTCGAGAAGCCACAGCACCGAAAGTTCGTTCTTCACTACGGTGGGAAGGTATCGCATGAGGCCATCGGAATCATCAAGATGGATGATGTCCCGCCGATTACCCTCGATAAGTTCGCCGAGCGACTTCACGCCGCTCTGCGGGGCATAGAACGGCGTAATGCTTTCGGTGAAAGCGAGTTTGAATTCGTTCCTGTCATCCAAATAAATGATATGCAGTCCCCCGCTCTTGTCGCCGTAGGTCCCCGTGAGAAGGGAGAGCGACTGTGCGGCGCTAAACGTCGGTGAAACAGGAACGGAACTCCCCGAGCACCCGCGCGCGGCAAGCGACGTGAGGAACGGCATACTGGATGCATAATCTTCGAGATACCGCGCCCGTGCCGACTCAAGGAATACGATAACTGCCTTCTTCCCGCTCTTAGGGAGAGGAGTGCGTGCCGTGCGCGTGAGATAATCTTCCGGCGATTCAATCGAGAAACGGCTCATGACGAACTGTTCGAAACCCATCGATGCGAGGAAATCGACTGTAATCTTCTTCGGATTCGGCGTGCACCCCTTCATCTCGAATGCGAAGGAATAGTCGCACGCGTTCCCTGCAGCACAGCGCGAAAAATCCATAATGTTCACCTGCCCGTCATCCTGGCGCACGGTAAGACCCGTATGGGGACTCCCGCGCATTTCTCCGGACACAACGAAGGGTTCGTCGGAGGGACAGCTTTTCCCCGGAATCATCACGGGGTAGAACGACGGATTCAATTTTTCCTGCACGACGATATCCATAATCCTCTCGCGTCCCGCGCTTTTCATCGAATAGATCGCACCATATTCATTCCGGTACACGGCCGCAAACGGTTTCTCCGTATCCGTATCGAGAAAATGAACGGTATCCCCCGCTTCGACGCGGGTAAGGAGATAGCGGGACTCATGATAGGCGAACGAATGAGAACGGAGCAGAAAAAGCACGGCAATGCATGCGAATACGGCTCCCGCGCGTGCGGTCCCCCACAACGTACGGTTCCAGAGAAGCGCGGCGACGAGTGCAAAAAACGCGTATTGCATGACGCCCGGAATAGTGATATCCCATGCCGCAGAAAGCGGAAGGAAAAGCGAAACGATAGCGCCGTATGAGAGAAAGAGGAATGCCGCGTACGGAAGCGAGCGGACCGCTATTGTTATGAAAGATTTCTCTGACCACGCGATAAGGAGGAAAAGAACAAGCGCGCTTACAAGACACTCGATAGAAAGTGGCCCCCCGTCAACCATGTTCTTAAGGACGGAAAAGGAGGTCATGAGATAAAGCGCCGTGCACGCGCCTGAATAATCCGCCCATTCCCTCTCCTTTTCACCGAACACGAGGAGAAAGAGGACTGCACTCGCCCCGAAAAGGATGAGGAATATGATGATCGCCCATGCGGGTACGGAACTCAGGAACGGAATCCCCGCATCGTACGAGCCGCTAGCTGCCCCGAAGAGACCGCCCACAAAAGCCGCGGCCGCCTTCATATTATGTATATGGATGAGTTTCGTTTCGGAAAATACGGAACCGGTTGCCACCGTCGCGTCACCGAAAGCTTCAAGGCGCTCGGAAGCGGCGAACCCCACATAGACGCCGAGTTGCACGAGAAACGCGAGTGCGACGACAACAAGAAGCATCTTCCGCGAGATACGGAACTGCGGCAGGAAATGAGAGATGCTGAGAAGGAAAAAGGAAAGACCCGCATACAGGAAAAAGGCGTATGCCTTTGTGGAAGAAAAACCGCTTGCAAAAAAATCAGTGAAATATTTCGAAGCGAATCCGAAATGCGGGGAAAAAACACCCGCGGCGAAGAGCGCGCCGGAAAAAAGCGCGAGAAGGAGGAAACGGACGCGCGCATGCGATCGGATGCGATGGAGGAGGACGGTTACCATGGGACTTCTTTCAACCCTAATGCATGAGCGGCGATACAGAGGAGCGGATGGAAAATGAGCGTGAGGAACACGACTGCGAGGAAAAGCGGCAAAGAGACGGGAGAAATGAGAGCGGCGAAAGCGCACGAGCCGAGGATGTAATCGATATGGTCGAGCACGGGGGCGAATCCGCCGGGAGGAATGCGGAATCTCCTCTTCAGAAAACTGCCGAATGCATCTCCGAAAAACGCGCCGAACCCCATGAGCGCTCCGAGGGCGGGTCTCCCTTCAAGGAATCCTACGGCGGTGCCCGTCACGACCGCCACGAAGAGCCCGCCCCAGGTCACATGGTCGCCCACGATTCTCGTGCCGTCCGACAGAGTTTTCCCGAAATCGAAGGCTATATCCGGTATGCCGAGCATGCGCTTCGCGTACCCGAAAGGCGTGAGGATGCCGTTCGCAATCCACGCAGGAAGGATGAACCACGCCGCTTCTTTGAATAAGAGGCCGAAAGAATATGACTCCATTACCTCTTAAGTATAAGCATCCGCGATGAATGCGAAAGGAGGGAAATTGCATTATACTCACTTCATATGCATCAGATGCAAACGCGCGCGAATCTTATCTACGAACTCGCCCGCGCTGACTTCAAGCTGAAGTACTATGGTTCGTTTATGGGGCTTTTATGGAGCTTCCTTAAGCCTTTTTTCATGCTGCTCATCCTCTACGGCGTCTTTTTCCATCTCCTCAAAGTCGACATCCCCTATTATCCCTGGTTCCTTCTCATGGGGCTCATTGTGTGGAATTTCTTCGCCGATGCGACAAAGGAGAGTATGCAGAGCATTTCCGCGAAGGCGCATATCATACGGAATGTGAACATCCCTCCGTATGTCGTAGTGCTCGGTACCTTCCTGCATCTCGTCTGGACGTTCATAATCACGCTCGCAGTCTTCGCCGTGCTTTTCGTCGCATTCCAAGTCCCCTTCTCCGGGAATATCCCGCTCATCCTCCTTCTTCTCCTGCTTCTTATTGTATTCACACTCGGCGTGTCTCTCTTCATCGCTCCGCTTTTCACTCGGTTCAGGGATTTCGGCCATCTGTGGGATATCTTCCTCCAGATGTTCTTTTGGGTACTTCCCATCACGTATGCGTATACGCTGGTGCCCGAACCGTATCGTGTGTGGTATCTCTTGAATCCGCTCACGCGCATCGTGATCTATCTCCGTGATACCGTCCTCTACAATCTCGTTCCCGACGCTTCTTCGCTCATGTATGTCGCACTTTTATCCTGTGCGATCCTCGCATGCGGAGCGCTCTTCTTCGCACGGCAAAAAAATACCATCATCGAACAGCTATGAAAACGGTAATCGAGGCAAAGGGCATTACGAAACGATACAAAATACCGCACGAAAAGCGGCATACGCTCTTTGAAACGCTTGTAGGCTATGCGAAACGCCAACTTGCCTATGAATCGTTCTATGCGCTCCGTGACGTGACATTCTCCATACGGAGCGGCGAGATAATCGGACTGATAGGAAAGAACGGGAGCGGTAAGACGACGCTCCTTAGGATTCTGGGAGGGGTACTCTCCCCGACCGGCGGTTCGTATGCGGTCGAAGGAATAGTCGCACCCTTCCTCAGTCTCGGCGTCGGATTCCATCATGAACTGACTGCGGAAGAGAATCTCTATCTCTACGGCGCCATTCTCGGACTCCCGCGGAAAGAAATAAAGGAGAAGATGCCGGCGATTCTCGCATTCGCGGAGGTGGAACGCTTCAGGGATATGAAATTGAAGCATTTTTCGAGCGGCATGACCGGCCGTCTCGCTTTTTCGCTCATGACGCAGACGAATCCGGACATCCTCCTCATCGACGAGATATTCGCCGTCGGTGACAAGGATTTCACGCCGAAAAGTCTCTCGCTCCTTGCGAAGTACCGCGACGAAGGGAAAACGGCCATCGTGGCAAGCCATAGTCTCGATCTGATCGAAGAATATGCCGACCGGGTGCTCTTCCTCGAGCGCGGCGAAGTGAAGATGTTCGGCGACCCCAAGGAAGTGATCAACTGCTACCGTTCCTCATGACACACGCGAAGCGGTGCGAGACAACGGTGCTTATCCCGAGCTTCAACGGCCGAATACTGCTTGAAGACTGTCTGAAAGCGCTCGAAGCGCAAACATATGCGGATTTCAATGTCGTCATCGCGGATGATGCATCGACCGACGATACATATGAATATGTGACAACGCATTTCCCGCATGTGAAAGTCCTCTGTCTCCCGGAAAATCGTGGCTTTGCCCGCACGGTGAATGCGGGATTTTCCTATATACGAGAGGAATACAATCCTTCCTTCGTCGCGATTCTGAATAACGATACGCGTGCGGATAAGGAGTGGCTTGGAGCGCTCGTGAAAGTCGCGAAAGAGGACTCGCAGATTGCAGCCGTCACTTCGAACATGCTGCTCTGGAGCCCTCCGCATCTCGTGAACAGCCAGGGAGGCACGCTCGATTGGAATGGAGACGGATATGATATTAATTTCGGTCTCACCGAAGAAAAGGGAACCCAATGCAACACCGACGTGCTCGGCGCGTGCTGGGGTGCTTCCCTCATACGGATGTCCGCACTCGAGGATATCGGTTTACTCGACGCCGCATTCGGCGCCTACTTCGAAGACCTCGACTGGAGCTGGAGAGCGAATATTCTGGGATACCGCGTCGTATTCGCGAAGGATGCACGCATCTTCCACAGGCACAGTGCGAGCTATCGGAAAGCCAAGTATCGGAAACTTTTTTACTGCAAGCGGAATGCACTCCGCACAGCGCTCAAGAACTACGAAACGAGAAGTCTCCCGAAACAGATTTCCCGCATCCTTCTCGGCTACTGGTTCTCCATCGTCGGCTATCTCGAGACGAGCCGCCACCAGCTTTCATTCGCGAAGAAAATCGCCTATGTCTCGATACCGTTCGCCGCGCTGCTGTGGAACATAATCCATCTCCCCGGCACGCTCCGCGCGCGGCGCATCATACAGCGGAAAAGGAAAAAAGATGATGCATTCTGTTCCGCCCTCATCGCGCACGATACGACGCCGATCAAGGAATGGATGGCTAGGTGGCGGAAGCGTTTCCGTATGCCGCTCTCAGAAGAGGACGAGGAACGGGGCTCTTTTCTCTCGTATCAGGGGCTCCAGGCGCAATACGGACTTCCGCGCTCCGAAATCCGCGCGCTGGAAGCCGCAGTCTTCCTTTTCACGGAACAGGGGCTCTTCGACGATAGCG
>ORJL010341898.1_pt1 | contig 14981 bp, 19 predicted proteins | sample 1779941 | NCBI WGS metagenome assembly ORJL01 (sample SAMEA104232317, study PRJEB22302) | groundwater metagenome | biome: forest; feature: aquifer; material: groundwater | place: USA | collected 2011-08-07 | depth 5.8 m
CAATCCCGCTATTTATGAAATGCTCTTCTACCGTAATAACACATTTTACATTCTGAAGCATAGAAAACAATTTTTCTGTATTTATCGGCATTACCATGGGAATTGAAATAAACTTTGGAAGGATTCCATCCTTTTTCAATAGTTCTCTGGTTTTCAATACCTCTAAGCCAATAGATCCATGAAAAACAAGAGCGATATCTTCTCCGTCCTCAACAAGCTGAGGTTCGGTTATATCAAAATTTTCGGTTTTGTGTATATTCGGTTCACCTCTTTTGGCAAGTCTCACATATACGGGTGATTCGCTGCTTAAAGAATATCTTGCTGCAAGTTTTGCCTCTATCGGGTCTATAGGCGAAAAGACTTTCAAATTCGGAAGGGTTTGTGCTATCCCCAGATCTTCTACAGAATAATGGGTCATTCCCTGAGGAGAGTAAGTGATCCCGCTTCCAATACCAACTAAGGTAACTGGCAGCTCTTGATAACAGATATCGTTTCTCACCTGCTCATAGCAACGATACAGGACAAAAGGAATTATGTTGTACACATAGACCTTAAAACCTGTCATAGCGAGCCCTGCAGAAAAACTAATCATATTCTGCTCAGCAACACCAAGATTCAAGAACCTTTCGGCACGCTTCTCTTTGAATTCATCAAAGACGCCAAGACCGGCATCGCCGCTTATGATAAACAGGTCTTCCTTCTCCTCGCAGGCCTTTAATACCGTATTTATAAATGCGTTTCTCATTTCAGTTCCCTCAGGGCCTTCTCTTTGTGCTCATCGGTCACAATATAATAGTGCCAGATAAGCTGATCTTCCATAAAGGAAACCCCCTTACCCTTTGTAGTATGTGCAATAATTATTTTAGGCTTTCCACCGGCATCTTCTGAAAAGGCATCTTTTAGGGCGTTTATCTCATGCCCGCCTACCTCAATTGCATGCCAGCCAAATGCCTCCCATTTTGATTTTATTGGTTCAAAACTACATAGTTCTCGCGCCCTTCCATAGCCCTGGAGGTTGTTATAGTCCATGATAGCCGTAAAGTTGTCCAGCCCTAGTTTCGAACCAAACAGGGCACCCTCCCAAATCGATCCTTCTTGTGATTCTCCATCGCCTATTAAGGTGTATATCTTCCTGTCTTGTTTTTTCTTTTTAAATCCAAAGGCCATACCAAGTCCCATGTTAAATCCATGACCTAGCGAACCTGCCGATACTTCCACCCCTTTTGCAGTAAATCTATCAAGGTGTGCCGGAAGCGTTCCTTCATTTTGATAATATCCCTGCAAGAGTTTCTTATCCATTATTCCTCTTGTAGCTAAAGTACTGTAAAGGGACATTGCAGCATGTGCCTTACTCAAAATAAAGATATCCCTTCTTTCCCATGGTTGGAAGTTTAGCACATCAAAATAGAGAACCGTTAATATGTCCACACAGGATAAAGAAGATCCGACGTGGGGACTTTTCGATTTATGAGCCAGTTCAATAATTGTCTTTCTTATTTCTTTCGATATGTTTGATTTTTCCAATTCCATTCCACCTCTTTATTTACTGAGCATTTCTCTTGACGTCTCAACTACCTTGTCTATATTTATGCTATTCATACAATTTAATCCTGTTATACATTTTGAATAATAACATGGCATATACGTACATTCCTGATCAGAATGAATCACTTTACCCTTATCATAGAGGTATATCTCCTGGGAATCTGTCGAACCGAAAATTCCTATTACTTTTTTCTTAAAAGTAAATGCAAGATGTATCCCAAGACTATCGGTCGATATGATTAGTTTGCAGGAATTTATCCAATCCATATATTCATACAAATCCTTCAGCCCCCGCTGCCACGACACGGTGTGACCTAAATCCAGAAGCCTTTTCTCAAGTTCTTTCCATCTTTCCATAGGCATAGCTTTCGTGGGCCACTTAGAGCCAACTTCGTAGTTTAGTCCAACGTCATACGTTTCCCCCGTCTTGGGTTTATATCCTATGATGTATTCTTGTCCTTTCCATTCTACACCGAGCATTTCAATCAAGACCTTTTGCCAGAAATCTTTTGTATTATTGGTTTTCTTTTTTCTCTCTATATAATCGATAAAACTTAAACCACTTTCATATGCGTGGTAACTTCCGGTAATACTGTCAAATCGAAAGCCATACCGTGTCCATCCGTCAATCATATCAGAAAGCGCAGCTATACCTGGTATCTTTTCGAGGTTTATGAGTATATCAAATTTTTCTCTCATAAGCTGAAATGCCACAAAAGTATCCCAGACCAGAATTCTATCAATAAATTTATTGCCATGTAGCAATTGTTCGGCATGCTCAGAGACAAGCCATGTTACATGTGAGTTCGGATACTTTTCCTTTATTGCCCATAAAATAGGTGTTGTCCTCAATACATCTCCTAAGCTGGGAGTTCTTCCTATCTCATTATCTAATGTCTCTGAATATCCTAGTTTTATAATAAGAATTTTTAAACCCATAACCGTACTTTTGTCATTAAAAATTTCACATAAAAATTTTCTACATAAATATAATCATTTTTAATTATAACCCAAGACAAACGTACGGTTTTTTTACCTTGATCACTGCTTAAGCCTTCCAATGTTTCTAATCTCAACACTTGTATGGCCAAATATTTGAAATCTATTTGTTTTAATCTTAACGTCACAGGGATTACAATCGCCATAAAAATTACAATCCCTGAATTTGTCTATTTCTTCTTCCGTAAAATTTTTATCTAAAATGTGTGCTATTGGATTTCTTCCTTGATATAAATCAGCATGACACTTATACACATACCCTCCTGGATCCACGATAAGCTCTGTCGTCTTACATTCACAATGCAACATCTGACCGCTGTTAATAGAGTTTTCGTATTTAAAGGTACCGTACAGTTGGCCTTTATATACACCAAGAAACTCTTTCGTTCTAAAATCAATATTCAGTTTTAAGCACGTTTCCTTTACTTCTAAAATATGTCTTTCTATTGCTTTGTCTGGAATAAGCACTCCATATAGTCCCACTCGAAAACCCGCTTCCTGCATTTTTAAAGTTTTTTTGATCAAGTCGTTTATGTCGTTTTGACCCGGATGATAACTGACCCTAATAGCAGCATAAGGGGCTTCCCTTAAAAATCTCCATACCGGAACATTCTCAATAAATTCATCTACGTCAAAAGCCATATTCGTCAGAAGATCCATCTTTATTTCTTCTTTTACCTCATTTACTATTTTATAGAACCCTTTATATAGGGTTGGTTCTCCGCCCTGAAATGTAAGGGGCAAATCATCTCTTAAAATCAACCGATTGGTAGCCTGTATCCATTCTTCGGGAGTCAGATTCGCTCGTTTTGCCTGTTGGTATCGTGATCCAGCACCATGGAGATTTATACAATATGAACATTGTAAATTACAGGCAAGCGTCGGGAAAAAAGCTACATAATTGTGGTGCTTCTTAGGTTGGATATATCGAGTTTCGTTTGTTTTTTTCATTTACAAATTTTATTTATACTCCGTTGCCATAACCATTGCTTTAAACTCCTGACTTTTATCGAACAATTCCTCGTATCTTCCATAATCTATAACTTCTCCATCTCTTATGAAATAAAGTCGATCGCAGCTTTTAACAGTACCCAAACGGTGGGCAACAATAATTATAGTTTTCGTGCCACTTAAATTTCTCACTGCCTGCATAATTTCCCATTCCGTTTCATTATCCAGAGATGCAGTGCCTTCATCCATAATTAAAACCTCAGGATTGTGGTACAATGCCCTGGCTATGCCGATACGTTGCCGTTGGCCACCTGAAAGACGAATACCACGCTCACCTATAAAAGTATCCAAACCCTCTGGAAGACTTTTAATAAATTTTTCAAGCTGCGCAGATGCAAGCACCGACCAAACTTGCTCTTCATCTATTTTCTCGCCTGCCAGGCCAAAGGCGATATTACGTCGAACTGTGTCATCTGAAAGGTATATGTTTTGTGGAATATATCCTATCATACGCTGCCAATTTATCAGATTATCTTTGATACCTTTACCATCTATTAACACTTCTCCCTGTGTAGGCATAAGCAATCCCACAATCACATCTATAATAGTAGTCTTGCCTGCTCCTGATGGGCCAACGAGTCCAACGGAATACTGTTTAGGGATTGTTAACGAAATACCATTAAGAACCGATTTTTTCGCGTTAGGATACTGATAATAAACATCTTTAATCTCTATTGCCGTATCAAAACATATCACTTTCTCGGAAGAAGAGGCAGGGGAAGTTTTTAAGTTAACGGTTTTATCGAGCAAAGCCATATCATTACAAACAGCATCGAGAGAAAAGCTATGGTAACGTATTTGTGTTGCTGCGTTAAAAATACGGCCCATCGCTGGTAATATGCGAAAGGCAGCCACTGCAAACAAAGACAGCGTTGGAATGATAGTTTGAAACTCTCCGTTCCTTCCCATGGTTAATACCACAACCAAAAGCATACCCACGATACACGCCGTCTCAAGAAAGGAACGTGGAAGTTGGTTAATCACTTGGAAATTCCGCTCAGCGCCGGCATACAACAAGCTGTTTTTTTCGTATTCTCTAATAAAAAAATCTTCTCTTCCAAGGATTTTCACTTCTTTGATACCACCCAACCCCTGATTAACCCACTGGATCATCTGTTCGCCGTGCAGTTGCCTCGTTTTGCCAAGTTCGCCCATTTTTTGCCGAAACACCCTGTAAAAAACAATTATAATTATAACCAGTGCAAGTCCGGTTAATATCGTCGGCAAAGGTTTCATTAAAATAAGGATTCCCAGGATAAATGCTGTCGTCATTATTTCTATGACAAACATCAATGAAAAAAAAAGAAATCCACCGAATAACTTAGAAACAGAGTCATTAATTTTGTATATTAGTTCTGCAGTATTCCTTTGTAAATGGAAGGTGTAAGGCTTATAAAGATAGCTGGTGAAAAGCCTGCGAGAAAAGACAGCTTGTTTGTTATAGATAAATCTGGACTGCACATAAGCCAAAAAAATCACATAGGAATTTTTAAATACGTAAACCATGATTAACCCAACAGCGGCCCAGATTATGAATCCGTTAGTGGACATTACCGACATAACTTCATAAATCCTCTGCAAAACTTTATGCTCGTGTATAACTTCAGGTCTTTTAAGTATAGAAATAAACGGATAAATAATCCCAACTACAAATGTTTCCAATAATGCGCCCACCATCATTAAAAGAAGTAAAGCAAGTAATTGCAGTTTTTCTCTGCGATTAAATAATTTTAGGAATTCAGAAAAAATATTTTTCATTAATTCTACGTCTTTTTCTTCTTTTCTCGTTCCAAAACCACTTGAATTAATTTCAAAACAACATCTTTATTGTGATAGCTAGGACAAGGAGATCAATGGATGGCGTATAACCACGGCCATTCAAAATATGGATTTATAAAAGCAGAGATTCATTATTATCCCATTTCCTTCGGCTTGTTGTAATTTACGTAAAGCCTATGCAACACCTGCCATGCTTACCTCTTCAATCGAGGAATGCTTCCTCCATTTCTTAACATAAATATATATTACAGGCTGATCTCTTTCTCTGTTTTTTAGAGAGGCCTCTTTATGCCAACTATTGAACCCTTCTTCTCCATCAATCTGGAATATAATGATTGCATTAGCTGGGATTTTGTCTGCAAACGCCTCGTTTTCCATTAAGTACCTATGAAACTCTGTAGAAACCATTGCCAAAAATTCAGTATATTTATTCATCACTAACCCCTTTCATGAATTCTTCTTTATACTTTAACCAATTTTTGTTAATATCCCAATCCCCATAAGTTAAAGCGCTTTCAAAGCTTAAATTCACCTCTTTTTTAATCCGTTTCCCTTTAATATCATATTTGTCCATATGCGAAAATCCATGAGAACAATCGTATCTTACTGCAACTTTCCATTCACCTTTATGACTATCGGGTTAACTCAGCCAGAAAATCTATTGTATAACCAAGTAGTGCTAACAAATAGGCATCCATAATGACAGAAAAGCTAACATTATCGTATCATAGCATGGGGCTGCTTGGATTTTAAAACCTGTATTAACATGGGCAGCAGCTCCTCTTTTGCTTATGCTGAGTTAACCCGATAGTCATATTCACCTTTAACTTCTATTTCTAATTGCACGCTGAAATAGGCGACCTTTCCCTTTTCCGTTTCATGATAGTGACGCTTTCTTACGCCACCATCAAAAACAACTACAAAATCAACTACTTTTCTTCAAATTATATTACGTAAGGACAATCGGGAACAAACGCGATTCGGTATAACAGAAAATACCTATATGGGTATAGTTCCTTGCAATATCAACCACCCGCTGAAAAGAATATCCTTGCAGCGAAGGTGCCAGCACCCGCACCGGTATGCCCATTTCCCTGCGCACCGTAGTGCGCTAAAACAAGGAGGCCAATGGATGGCGTATAAACGCGGCCTTCAAAATAGGGGTTTATGAGTAAGAGTTTCATATCAATTCATCAAGTTTATCAACTGGTGAAAAATATCCGTGTTTTATAAAACCACCCAGCATTGCGTTTCCCTTCACAAGGGAAATCCTGTTTATCCTGACAAGTTCAAGAAGCACACCAATACTTCCCGAAAGCCTTACTCCCTCACGCATGGCAATCTTTCTCACGGCTATATCGTCGCTTAGAAGGTCGTATCCTCTATTGATTGCAATAGCAAGACAAGATGATTCACCCTCGCCCAATCTTTTACTGAATATCTCAAAAAAGAACTTTTCTTTAGCATCTACTAAAGTTAACACCTCCAGCCAATCAAAGCTGGTATTTATAAAAATCTCCTCTTTTACACCTCTTTCAAATTCGGCTAAAACATAATCCGATACTGCCCCTTTTCCTTTGCTGTAGTCCCGAAGAAGGCTTATCTCTCCTATCAGGGCAAAGTTTGACAGGACAGTGTTGTCGAAAAGTATCATTCAGTACTTCCCCTGATACCTCTGGCAGCTATACCTTCGGCGACTATTTCCTCTATCGTTTCTACACCCATCCTGACAGGAATGCCTTTTGATAAAAGTTGCCCTCTCAGCTTAACAGGGTGAATTCCCAATAGCTCGGCAGCTTTTCCTAGATTGATCTCTCCGTCAAGGTATGCGCCTACTATTAATTTTTCCCTTAATTTAGGCTCTTTATTCAAGAGTTCGGCAATAGCATTATCCACAATATCAGGTTCTATCTCATAAAGTCTTTCAAGTTGCTTTAGTTGCCACATATTTATTTCCCTACCTTAATATTCCGAGAAAATTTTATTAAACGCATCGTTTATATCCTTCGAATGTGTTGTTTTAACCAGAACCTCACCCAGTTGTGGTGATATAACAGGCATTTATAACCTCCTTTACCTTTCGTTAGTGGGCGATGCCCACCCTACACGGCTACTTTCTTCATTTTGCATCTTTTTTCTTCTTTTCGAGTTCCAAAATCAATTGGATTAATTTCAAAACAGCATCTTTATTGCCATGGTACATTTTTACGGCTTGCCCGCGAAAGTTGAGATACCGATGTGCAAGACGATTCCTCTGGATAGCTAATCCATCAGAGAAGACAACAGCAATATCTACATCTGAAAACTTTTTCGGGAAAACCCCTCGCCCACGAACCATAGAGAAATGCCATTTCAATTCCATAAACGTCAGATATCTCTTTAAAATGGCGCTCCAAAATGTTTTTTATTTCTTCCTGAGTATGCATTATTAAACTGATTTGTAACTATTTAGCCAGATGGAAAAAAATAATAACACACCCCTTACTCCCCTCTTTTTAGAGGGGAAAAATGAAGTATAAATTTATAGGGATAAAAGGGGGCATTTTTTTCACTTCAGATGTCTGACAACCTTTTTTACAATCTGTAGCGCCCTCTTTGCATCCTTTAGCACTGGAGAACCAAGAGGCAGAAGCCCTTCTTCGCCAGGATATCTGCCCTTGTATATGCTGTCAACAAAGTCCATTTCCTCGTCTTGCAACGGTACGCTTATTTCAAATTTTTCGGCAATTGCCAGAAGCCTCCTGATGCTGTGTATCTTTTCAAGTTCCCAACCTTTTTTCAAGAGAACCCACTTAATGAATTTTTCAATTGCCTGTTGGCAGCTAAAGCAAGCGCCTCTATAAAAACCTCCTTCACAGAGATACTCAGCCTGCCGGAAGTCTTCCAGCCCTGAATCATACCAATCCTTCAGTGAATTATGCATGTAGAGCAACCTCCCTTCCTTCTGAATAAGGCGTAAGAACGGACTCCCCTGATAATACATCTCCTGGAGCGTTTTTTTTGAGACGAAAAAGGTATCCAATGGATACTTCTGGAAGAACGGATAGAGAGACCTTGTAATCTTTTTTTCTTCGCGCTTGTTTCCAATAATTAACAGGTCTATGTCTTTCCCTTTTGCCTCCTTTGCGATTGAACCAAAAAGAATGATGGCGTCAGGATTGCCAACTTTTTTTATGACATCAACTACCTCTTTTGCGTCATCAAGGACAGGCACTATCGTTTCCCTCAATTGCGATGAAACAAAACATGGGCACAACGTTTGTTCTTATTTAAATCAATCAATTGCTCAAAAGGAATATATCTTGATCCCAAAACAGCAATATCACATATTTTGTCCAGTATCACTTCTATTCCCTTTTTAATCTCTCTTCCAACGTTTGCAATAGCCCCTGAAATGCTTTTTTATAATTTCCTATCTTGCCCAGTATTTCCTTTATTTCATCTTCGTCATAAACATGGCCGGAGAGGTTTCTCTGCTCTATCATATCAATCCATATCGTTTCATCAGTAATTATCTTTTGAGAAAATGCCTCTTTAAAGCAATCTCTCGGACTGTGACATTCTATACCAATATAATCAAGGTACCTTTTGATACACTTCCAACTCATCTCATAGGTGAATTCAAATCTCTTTACCACCAGATCCAAATAGATGTCGCTGTACCCCTCCTTACAAAACTCATCTTTTCTGTCAACTACGTTTGCGAATCTCTCATAAGCCTTTTGAAAATTATGAAACCCGTCTTCAAATCTCAGTTTTTTGGTAGCGCTAAAGAGCGCCTTCCCTGTTGCAATAACCCTGTTTCTGAACCTTTCTTCAGTAAAGGCGATATTCTTCACGTCAATCTTTACGAGGGTCGGAAGCTTCCGAATCTCTTCCTCTATGAGGTGATGTCCCTTACACTCCTTGTCATCGTAAGCTATGTCAATATCGCTAGTTTCACCTGCCTCGCCAGTTACTCTCGAACCATAGAGGTATATGCGGGTCGGGTGCGCATGCTTTAAAATAACTTTTCTGATTTCGTCAAGCAACTCTTTGTGGTGCATAAATTAGACCTTCGGCGACTTTTATCTGTTTAATACGTAGGGCAAGGCTTTAGCCTTGCAACTGTCCGAACACGCTCAAGGGAGGGCAACCCTAAAGGGTCGCCCTACTGTTGCTTTGAAATTCATGAACATCAAGGAGACGCAGAGCCATCTTGTAAGTGGTATTTTCGTTAACGTTAAGATGTGATTCATTATCCATTCAGCGTGAAGGTCTAAGTTTCTTCTGACAATTTCTTCTTTTGTCATTTTAGTCACCCCTCTCAAAGTCTCGTCTATATTTATTCCAATTTGCCTTCTTTCGTACCGTGGAATGAATTGATCGAGGTACAATTAGGGTCAAGTCTTGTTTCCTGAATTTTTTACAATTCACGGTGGAACCCTTTCGCCCTTTCAGGGCTAATCGAATTTATTATTCATTTTCAGGGGGCTTCACCCCCTGCTATGCACTGCCTGCCCTTCGGGCATAAAAATAACCTAATCCCTATCTCTTATTTTACACACGCCAATTTTATCTTACGGCAATATACTCTGCGAAGGAGGTTGACTGAGGGATAGATAACCCGTCTTCCTTCAACCCTTGCAAGTGTAATTTATGGCTTTGCTCTACTTCATCACGAGTTGCACCAGTGGCCACGCATCCTGGTAAATCAGGTGAGTATGCAGAATAGTTATCAGTAGCTTTTCCGATTATGATAAGGAAACGTTGCATATTACTTGACCTCTTTATATATCGCGAATCTTCGTCAATTCAATGTGTTATTATTCTGACTTCACGAGTTCGTGAACACCATTGGGCGTCATGTTTTGTTTCTTGAGTGTTTTCCAACTCACAGCTCTTTTCTTTTAACCTGATCATGTAAAAATTTACAAAAGTCTTCTATCTCTCGTATAAACTGTTCTAATACGGGTTCAAAATGGATGGAGAGAGCTTCTAATCTTTTCTCATCCAGTTCAAAACCATAAACCTGTCTTACCACATGTCTAAAACCAAGAAACATTAAAAGGCGACCCTGTAATTCCCTGGAGATGACAGGAGGCCTTTCGCCTATATTCAGGCTCATATCCAGCAGTAATCTTTTATGCCAGTCTTCACCATTCGGAACGCCGCCATTTAATTCCTCAGCTATTATTTTAAATATCCGCTCGACACCCATATAAAAATCCGCCAGAAAAGAGGCCTTTGTCCTTAAAAGGTATTTGTCCAAAGAGGGGTATTTCTCAAGGAAATTTTTATATTCATCTCTCAAAACTATTAAACTGCCAGTCTCTTCTCTTATTTCAGAGATAATCCTTTCTATAATCAATTCGTCACTCATTATATAAGACCTCCCCTTTCTCAATATAGCCTCTCATTCTTTCCGTAGCGTGCTCCATAGGGATTAGGTCTACATCAAACTCTCCCGCCCTTATTAATAATTCACCAAGCGCCTGGAAATAAAGATTATCTTCAAGGCCTTTGACGCAGAGGTCAATGTCAGAGCGAAAATGAAAATGATCCTTATTCAAACAAGAGCCTACGAGAACAATCTTTTTTGCATGGTATTTTTCTACCAAAATCCTTATAAGATCTTCTATAATGGCTCTGGCCCTACTATATCTTTTTTCTCTTTGCCTGTTAATGCCGCTTAAAAGACTTGCCATAAAGAACTTTAATTTTACTGAAATCGTTCCAATCTTGTTTCTTGAATTTTTTCAAGTTACGGTGAAACCCTTTCGCCCTTCCAGGGCTAATCAATTTATTATTCATTTTCAAGGGGCATCACCCCCTGCTATGCACTGTCCTGCCCTTCGGGCATAGAAATAAGCCGTAACAATACGCCTAATCCCTTTCAGGTGTCTTTCCGTTAATGGTTTGAAATACTCTTCTTCCAATCCATATTCCGTAGAGGTTATTATGGTCAATGAGAATTCTTTTTTTGAAAGGAGACGCGGAGCCATCTTGTAAGTGGTACTATGTAAATTTGTAAATTGTAATCAAAAAATAGTAAGTTGTAAAATAGGGAATTGAACCCAAGTGTTCCAAGCACTTGTCAAACTTAGTTTAAAGTGGATAATTGACATCTCCACTACCAATTTGCGCTATTGGGTTTCGGGCTATCCTACTTCACAGTAGTTTCGCTCTTGCTCCCCTGTCTCCTTTATTCACCCCGTTAGAAATGTCCGTATTTTGTACTCTGATATTGCCAATTGCTCCAGAAATTTCTAACGGGGTTCGTCCTTCTCAGATCTTTGCTGCCCTTATACAATCCAATCACTTAACCAGATTATATTGTTTCTAACCTTATCAGCATTTAAATTTGACATTAACTTTAATAATGCCTTTACGATTACTCCTATGGGTATCTGTTTTGAGAGTATAATACCGCTATGTCCAACCCCTTTTTTCATAAAATTTGAATGAATTTTATGAAAATCAGCAATATTATGAGTAAAGAGAACGCTTTTTTCTGAAGATGCATGTTGAATTTGTTCAATATCCGTAAGACCCTTTCGTCTTGTCTCTTTAACCGTTACTACATCATATCCTCTTAGCCTTAACGATAGTGCTATTGCATCCGGAACATCTTCGTCAAGATACAACTTTATCATTTACCTATGTCCCTGAAAAACGTCTCGTTTTCATTTTCCGCAATGTCTTTTTCTCCCTCTTCCTGATTATCATAATAATATGAGAAAGCATCATGGATTTGCGAAGGGGTTAGTTGCGGAAACTCTCTTATTATGTCTTCCACCGACAGACCAACCTTATACCATTTGATAATAGACCATATAGGTATTCTTGTACCCTCTATTACACTTCTACCACCACATACTCCCTTTTGTTTGGAAATATAAGGATGCTTTTTTGATTTTTTCATCGTAATTTCCATAAGAAACAACCTCCTTTTACTCCATTATTCCAACCAATCTAAATACTTTTTCAAACATCTTTTCCTATGTATGATTCCTTAATGCGCGCTTTCTGCCTGCATCCTTAAATTTTTGTAACCTTTTCTGGATTTTCCAGAAGCCACTAAATCTTTTCTGCATAGCCTTTTTCTTTTAGGCGCTTAGCGCCTAAACATCGGCAATTTTTTGTCGATATAGTCATTGGGAATGCTTAAATACTGTATTAAAGTAAATTGACATCTCCACTCCCAATTTGCGCTATTGGGTTTCGGGCTATCCTACTTCACAGTAGTTTCGCTCTTGCTCCCCTGTCTCTTTTATTCACCCCGTTAGAAATGTCCACATTTTGTGTTACTGTATTGCCAATTGCCTTAAAAATTTTTAAAGAGGTTCGTCTTTAAAATTAACAGCTTCTGTATGATTAATCCGATCTTGCAAGGTACGTCATGCCTGAATGATTTTATCGGCCATCCATATCTTTATTGTTGCTGGATTCCCGCTAAAAACATGCGGGAATGACAGGGGTAAATTGATCATGTTATTTTTACTAACCTCCGAATTCATCTCCTGGCAGAATTCAGGTACCACTGAATTGTCCGTTTTAATCCTTCTTCCAGGCTTATTTGTGCCTTGAATCCGAATTCTTTTTCGGCTTTGGAGGTATCGAGCCTTCGCCTTGGCTGACCGTCTGGCCTTGAGGCATCCCAAATAATATTTCCTTTAAAATCTGTAAGCCTTGCAATCAACGCCACCAGGTTTTTTGTGGAAATTTCAAATCCTGCCCCAAGATTGACAGGTTCCGGTTTGTTATATCGCTCAGCAGCGAGCAGTATTCCCTCCGCCGCATCCTCCACATAAAGGAATTCACGGGTGGGATTACCCGTACCCCAAACGGTAATAGAAGGCTGAGATTGGGGCGTAGAAAGCGCAGGGTTGGGGGTCTCAACCTTTGCCTTAACCTCAACCTGAGAACGCCTTGCCTCTACACATTTTCTTATAAGCGCGGGGATTACATGAGAAGATTCTAAATCAAAATTATCCCCCGGTCCGTAAAGATTAACGGGTAAAAGGTAAATGGCATTAAACCCATATTGCTGTCGGTATGCCTGCGCCTGTACTAAAAGCATCTTCTTTGCCAAACCATAAGGCGCGTTCGTCTCTTCCGGGTAGCCGTTCCATAAATCTTCTTCTTTAAAGGGTACCGGCGTAAACTTGGGATAGGCGCAAATAGTACCAATGGCGACAAATTTTCCTATCCCCATCTGCCTTCCCACTTCCACCATCTGAACACCCATCATCAGGTTATCATAAAAGAATTTTCCCGGATTTGAGCGGTTGGCCCCAATACCACCTACCCGCGCTGCAAGATGGATAACGATGTCTGGTTTTGCATCTTTGTAAAGTCTTTTGCATGCTTCCATTTCCACCAGATCATAGTCTTTGCTTCTTGGTACGAAGATGTCCTTACAGCCGCGCTCTTTCAGTTTTTTTACCACAAAAGAACCAAGGAATCCAGAACCGCCGGTGACTAAAACTTTTTTATTTACCCAAAAATCCATTGATTTAGTCATTGCCTGCGGTGCGTTTATTCTCCGTCCAATGTATCCCTTTTTCCTTTAATATCTTCTCCCCTTCACCAGTTGTAGGTAAACCGCCTAATTTCACATCAGAATCAACCATTATCTTAATAAGTTCTTCAAAGGTAACTTTTGGCGTCCATCCCAGTTTCCTTCTCGCCATGGAGATATCCGCACATAAAAAATCCACCTCAGTTGGCCTGAAATACTTGGGGTCTATTTCAATAAGAACATCTCCAGTTTTTAGAGGACGACCCGAAGCCAAAGAACGGACAATACCCCTTTCATTAGCGCCTTTCTCTTTCCATTCTAATTCAATCCCAACGTGTTTGAAGGCGAATTCTACGAATTCTCTCACAGAATGACTTTCGCCTGTGCCTATCACATAATCGCTTGGGTTGTCTTGTTGAAGCATTAACCATTGGCACACTACATATTCGGGCGCAAAACCCCAATCCCTTTTGGCTTCTAAATTTCCCAGGAAGAGTTTTTTTTGCTTTCCTGCAATAATATTTGCTACTGCCCGTGTTATCTTTCTTGTTACAAAGGTTTCGCCTCTCCTGGGTGATTCATGATTAAACAGAATCCCATTACAGGCAAACATGTTGTATCCGTCCCTGTAATTTGCCGTCATCCAGTAGGCGTAGACCTTGGCGGCGGCATAAGGACTTCTCGGCCTGAAATGGGTTTCCTCGTTCTGGGGAGGCAGGGCGTCCCCGAACATTTCACTGCTACTTGCCTGATATAATTTTGTTCTGATACCGCTTCTTCTCACGGCCTCCAACAATCTTGTCGTTCCCAATCCTGTAACGTCTCCGGTAAATTCCGGCATGTCAAAACTAACACGCACATGGCTCTGGGCGGCTAAATGGTAAATTTCGTCAGGCTGGATGTTGTAAATGAGGTTCGTTATCTGGCCGGAATCAGAGACGTCGCCATGATGCAGAAATAGCCGCGCGTTGGGGTTATGGGGGTCCTGGTAGAGATGGTCAATCCTCTCTGTGTTAAAGGTGCTGGCGCGGCGAATAAGCCCATGCACTTCATAACCTTTAGACAGGAGAAATTCTGCCAGATACGAACCGTCCTGCCCTGTAATTCCTGTTATTAACGCCTTTTTCATAAACGCCTATTTATA
>ORJL011146259.1_pt1 | contig 14977 bp, 15 predicted proteins | sample 1779941 | NCBI WGS metagenome assembly ORJL01 (sample SAMEA104232317, study PRJEB22302) | groundwater metagenome | biome: forest; feature: aquifer; material: groundwater | place: USA | collected 2011-08-07 | depth 5.8 m
ACCGGCTCCTGGCGGCGGGGTTCCGGCCGAAGAAGACCGTGGATGACGCGATACGCGAGCTGGTGCACAGGTTTCGCTCCGGCGAACTGCGCGACGAAGAGCGGTTCCACAACCTGAAGTGGATGCGGCGCGAGGTCGTCAATTGAGCGCCGCCGCACCGGGTGCTCCGGAGCCGTTCGCGGACTACGCCGCGCGCCTGCGGAGGGTCCTCGAGGGCGGCGAATGGACCGGCGTGGCCCGGCTCGCAGAAGAGCTGCGCGAATGCTGGCGGACCGGGCGCCAGGTCTTCCTCTGCGGCAACGGCGGCAGCGCCGCCAATGCGATGCATCTGGCGAACGACTTTCTCTACGGGATCTCCAGGACCTCAGGGCCGGGGCTGCGCGTCACGGCGCTGAGCGCCAATACCTCCGTTCTGACCTGCCTCGCGAACGATCTGGGCTACGAGGAGATCTTCTCCCGCCAGCTTGCGGTTCATGCCCGCAAGGGCGACGTCCTGATCGCGCTCTCGGGCAGCGGCAATTCGGCGAACATCGTCAGGGCCATCGAGCAGGCCGCGAGCACCGGCATGCGGAGCTACGCGATCCTCGGCTACGGCGGAGGCAGGGCCAAGACCATGGCCGACGTCGCGATCCATTTCACCGTCGACGACATGCAGATCGCCGAAGACATGCACCTGGTCGTGGGCCACATGGTCATGCAGAGGCTGTGCCAGAACCCTCCCGCCGGGAACCGGTAAGTGCCGCAATCGGGGACCTGCCTCGTCGTCGGCAGCAATTCCTTTTCCGGCGCGAGCTTCGTCGACCATCTCCTCGCGCAGGGATGCACCGTCATCGGCTGCAGCCGCTCGCCCCAGCCGCATCCGGCGTTCCTGCCCTATATGTGGACGCCCCGCCCGGGCACGTTTCGCTTCGTCCGGTGCGACTTGAACCACGATCTCGACGCACTCATGGACGTGGTCCATCGGGAGCGGCCTGCGTACGTGGTCAATTTCGCCGCGCAGAGCATGGTGGCCGAGAGCTGGCAGAACCCCGGGGACTGGTTCATGACCAACCTCGTGTCGACCGTGAGGTTCCACGAGCGGTTGCGCCGCTGTGATTTCCTGAGGAAGTACGTTCACGTCGGCACGCCCGAGGTCTACGGCAGCACGAGCGGGCCCGCCGACGAGACGGCGCCGCTCAATCCGAGCACGCCCTACGCAGTGTCGCGCGCGGCGGCGGACATGAGCCTGCGGACCTTTTTTGCGGCGTACGGATTTCCCGTCGTGCTCACCCGGGCGGCGAACGTCTACGGCCCGGGCCAGCGACTCTACCGGATCGTTCCCCGGTCGGTCCTGTCCGTGGCGCTGGGACGCCGCCTGCCGCTCCACGGCGGCGGTCTTTCCGAGCGCTCCTTCATCCACGTCCGCGATGTCGCCGACGCCACCGCCCGCATCATGCGCGAGGGCGTCCCGGGCGAGGTCTACCACATCGCTACCTCCCGGATCATCAGCATCCGCGACCTGGTGAAGGCGATCTGCGCGAGAATGGGCGCGAGTTTCGAGGACTGCGTCGAGGTCGCGGGCGAGCGCCTTGGCAAGGATGCCGCCTACCGGCTCGACAGCGGCAAGCTGCGCGCGCAACTGGGCTGGGAAGACCACATCTCTCTCGAGCAGGGCATTGACGAAACGATCGCCTGGGTCGAGCGCTGGCTGGATGACCTGAAGGCGCAACCTGTGGAATATGTCCACAAAGCATGATACCTTCCACCGCGCACGCGACGCGGCCGAGGCGCTGAATTTCCGCCCATGAGCGCGCGAATCCAGGAGCTGGAGCGTATCGCCCGCACCATTCGGGCGCGAGTCGTCGAGACCTCGCACAAGAGCCAGATACCGCACCTGGGCTCTTGCCTGTCGTGCGTGGATATTTTGGTCGCCGCCTATTTCGGAGTACTGCGAATTGACGCCTCTAACCCCAGTGAGGAGCGGCGCGACCGATTCATCCTGAGCAAGGGCCATGCTGCGCCTGCGCTGTTCCAGGTGCTCGCGCTGCGCGGCTTCTTTCCGGAATCGATGCTCGAACGCTACGGCGAAGACGGTGGCGTGTTCGGCGAGCATCCCCCCGCGCCGCCGCAGCTGCCAGGCATCGAAGCGGCCACCGGGTCGCTCGGGCACGGTTTTCCCATGGGCCTGGGAATGGCCCTGGCGGCGCGCATCCGCGGCATGCCGTACCGGGTATTCGCGCTGGTGAGCGACGGCGAATGCAACGAGGGCTCGGTCTGGGAAGCGGCAATGCTGGCGGCGGCGCAAAAGGTGGGCAACCTTGCCGTGATCGTCGACTTCAACAAGTGGCAGGCGACCGGCCGCAGCGAAGAACTCATGGCCCTGAGCCCGCTCATGGACAAGTGGCGGGCCTTCGGCTGGAGCGCCTGCGAGATCGACGGCCACGACATGGGCCAGTTGGTGAACGCGCTCCAAGACGTCCCGGAGGGCAGCGGCAGACCGGTCGCGATCATCGCCCACACGGTGAAGGGCAAGGGGGTGTCGTTCATGGAAGACGACAACAACTGGCACTACCGTATCCCGACGGCGGACGAGGTCCGGTCGGCGAAGCGCGAACTCAAGGTGGCGGAGTGAGGAACGCGTTCGCCGAGGAGATCACCGCGCTCGGCGATGCCGATCCCCGCGTGGTCCTGCTCTCAGGCGACATCGGCAACAAACTGTTCGATCCGTTCAAGCGCGTCGCGCCGGACCGGTTCCTGAACTGCGGCGTCGCCGAAGCCAACATGATGAGCGTCGCGGCCGGCATGGCGCTGTCGGGTCTGCGGCCGGTCGTCTACACCATCACGCCATTCACCACCACGCGCTGCTTCGAGCAGATCCGCGTCGGAGTCTGTTATCACCGCGCCCCGGTGATCATCGTCGGGACCGGGGCCGGCCTGTCCTATGCGGAGCTGGGGCCGACGCACCATTCCCTGGAGGACCTTGCCCTGCTCCGCACGCTGCCGGGAATGACCGTCATCGCACCCTGCGACGCGGTCGAACTGAGGCTCGCCCTGCGCGCCGCGCTCGCGCACGACAGCCCCGGGTACATGCGCATCGGCAAGAGGGGCGAGCCCATCGTTCACGCGCAGGCGCCCGACCTGCGGCTCGGACGCGCGATCACCATGCGCGAGGGGGAACACGTGTGCCTGGTCAGCACGGGCAACGTGATGCCCGTCGTTCTGGAAGCGGCCGGCATGCTCGCCGAGACGGGCATTTCGGCGCGGGTCGAGAGCTTCCATACCGTGAAGCCGCTCGACACCGCCCGGCTTGCCGAGATATTCACCCGCTACCCGCTGGTTGCGGTCGTCGAGGAGCATGGCCGGACGGGCGGCCTCGCCGGTGCCATCGCCGAATGGCTCGCCGGGCAGGACGAGCCCTGCGGCCGCTTGCTCGGCTTCGGCACCGCGGATGCCTTCATGCACGAAATCGGGTCACAGGACTACGCGCGAAAGAAGTTCGGGCTGACGGCCGCCAATATCGCGGAAAAGGTGGCGCAGCGGCTCGGCCGGCCATCTGCCGCCTGAGCCGGCCCATGCGCATCGGTATCGACTTCGACAATACCCTGGTCGATTACGACGCGCTGTTTCACCGGGTCGCGCTCGAGCGCGCTCTTGTCCCCGCGGACGCGCCCGCGAGCAAGCTGGGAGTACGCGACCACCTGCGCCAAACAGGCAGGGAGGCGGACTGGACGGAATTGCAAGGCTACGTCTACGGTGCACGCATGGGCGAAGCGCCCGCCTACCCCGGCGCGATCGAATTCCTTGCGTGGGCGAGCGGCGCGGGGATCGGCCTCGCCATCGTGAGCCACCGGACCCTGCGTCCCTTCCACGGTCCGCCCTACGACCTGCACGAGGCTGCGCGCGTTTGGGTGAGGAGATTCCTGACCTCGGGGCCGCGGGCGCTCGTCGACGATTTTGACGTCCATTTCGAACTCAGCCTGAAGGAAAAGCTCGCCCGCATCGCTGCCCTCGATCTGGACTGCTTCATCGACGACCTGCCGGAGGTGCTGCTGGCCGAGGAATTTCCCGCGCGCACCGCGCGGCTGCTGTTCGATCCGGAGGGCAGGCAGGGCAGAGACGGACGGACGCTCGCATTCCGCTCCTGGGAGCAACTCCGGCGCCATATCGAGGACCGATGGACGAGGCGGGACTGATCGAGGCGGTGGCCGCACTGCTCGCACGCTCGGGCCTCGGGACGGGCGGGCTTCGGATCGAGGCATGCGCAGCCGGGGGCAACAACCGCGTGCATCGGGTGTACGCGGGCGGAAGAAGCTTCGCTGCCAAGCGCTACGTCAGGCGCGCCGCCGACGCGCGCGACCGCCTGGCGACCGAGTTCGCGTTCCTCGCGTTCGCCCGCAGCGCAGGGATCGAGTGCGTCCCGGCCCCGATCGCCCGGGACGACGACAACGGGATCGGGCTGTATGAATTCGTCGAAGGACGCAGGCTCGAACCCGGGGAAATAGGCGCTGCGCGCGTGGATGAGGCGCGGGATTTCTTTCTGCAGCTGAACCGCACCGGCGCGCGCGCGCTTGCCGCTTCGCTCACCGAGGCCGCCGAGGCCCGCTTCAGCATCGCCGGACACATCGAGCTCCTCCAGGCGCGTATCGAACGGCTCGCCCGGATCCCCGCCGCCTCGCCTGTCGACGAACAAGCGCTCGCATTCGCGGCCGAGCTGCGCCTGGGCTGCTCGGCGCTGCGCGAGCGGGTGCTCGCGGAGGCCGCATCTCACGGCCTCGACCCGCAGGCGCTCCTCCCCCCGTCCGAGCGATGCGTCTCGCCGTCCGATTTCGGGTTCCACAACGCCATCCTGACGCCGGGCGGGAAGATCGTATTCGTCGACTTCGAGTATGCAGGCTGGGACGACCCCGCCAAGGCCGTAAGCGATTTCTTCAGTCAGCCCGCGCTGCCGGTGCCGGCCGAGTACTTCGAAGGCTTTCTTGCATCGGCAGCAGGGTTTGTCTCCGCCTCAGACCGGCTGGTGCGGCGCACGCGGCTGCTGCTCCCGGTGTTTCGGCTAAAATGGTGTTGCATCGTCATGAACGTTTTCCTGCCGGCATTCGCGCAACGCAGCGCGGCCGATCCGGACGCCGGCGCAGGCATCCGCAAGCAGGAACAGCTCGACAAGGCGCGCCAGATATTCCGGACGGTCGGCACATGAGAACCCACGCATGACCTATATCGACTTTCTGTCTTCCGTTCACAAGGCGACCCGGCGGGACTATCTGGCGCAAGATCGGGCGGGTGGGAAGGCGGCACAAATACCTCTGCGTGAAGTCCTACCGCAACGAGGTGGAAAAGGCCAACCTGCTGTACTGGCAGGTCACATGCGAGGCGTTCCGCACTCCCGAGGAATGGGAATGGTGGTTCAGGCAGACCGGGTACACGGGAGACCATTCCTTCATTTTCTTCGAGTGAGGTTGCGATGATCGGCCCCGGTTCCATGCAAGCCGCGATCCTGAGCGAAATCGGGCGGCCTCTGGTCGTCGCCGCAGTCGGGCTGCCCGAAGCGCTCGACGCGGGCCAGGTGCTGGTGAAGGTGCATTACAGCGGCATCTGCGGATCACAGCTCGGCGAGATCGACGGCGCGAAAGGGGAAGACCGCTTTCTCCCGCATCTGCTCGGCCACGAAGGATCGGGCACCGTCCTCGAAACCGGGGCCGGCGTGCGCCACGTCAAGAAGGGCGACACGGTGGTGCTTCACTGGCGCAAGGGCCTCGGAATCGAGTCGGCCACGCCTGCCTACACCTGGAACGGGCGCAGGGTGAATGCCGGCTGGGTCACGACCTTCAATGAATATGCGATCGTTTCCGAGAACCGGCTCACGGCCATCCCGCCCGGCAGCGACCTGCGGATCGCGGCGCTGCTCGGCTGCGCGGTGACGACCGGATTCGGCGTGGTGACGAACAATGCAAAGCTTCGCATCGGCGAATCGGTGGTCGTGTACGGCGCGGGCGGAGTCGGGCTCAACATCGTCCAGGCGGCGGGCCTTGCCGGCGCCTACCCCGTCATCGCCGTCGACCGGTACGACAACCGGCTTGCGCTGGCGAGCGCGATGGGCGCGACGCATTGCGTCAATGCCGCCAGGCAGGGGGCGGAGGCGGCGATCCTTGCCGCCCTGGGAACGCAGGCGCTGGACTGTTTCATCGACAATACGGGCGTGCCCTCGATCATCGAATTGGGCTTCCGCATGACGAACCCCCGGGGGCGGGTGACGCTGGTCGGCGTACCGCGCAAGGGCGAAGACATCACCGTGCATTCGCTGCCGCTGCATTTCGGAAAATCGCTGTCCGGCTCGCACGGCGGGGAAGCCGAGCCGCACGAGGATATTCCCCGGTACCTGAACCTGCTTGCAGCCGGCCGGCTCCGGCTTGCCGAGCAGATCACCGGCGTCTACCCGCTCGCCGACGTCAACGCCGCGATCGAAGACATGCGGTCCGGGCAGGCGTCGGGGCGCAGCCTCCTGCGGCTCGGATCCACCTGAGGACAGAGTGCGCGCGATCATCATCGGGGCGTCCGGGCTCATCGGAACCGCCCTCTACAGGGTGCTCCGGCAAAACGGAGTGGAAGTGATCGGCACGCGGAGCAGCAACGCGGGCGCAGAGGAATTCCTGGAATTCGACCTGTTGAAGGACGAGCTTCCGCAGAAGATCGGCGACATCGGCGAAACCGATACCGTCTATCTCCTGTCCGCGTACAGCGACCCGGGCTGGATCTTCCACCACCAGCCGGAAGCCGAAGCGCTCAACTACACCCGGACGCGCGACCTCATCGATGCGATCAGGCCCAGGCGCTCCCGCCTGATCTTCATGTCGTCGGTCGAGGTGTTCGACGGCACCAAGGGGGCCTACGCGGAAGACGACGCCACCCACCCGCTCAACTTCTACGGCCGGCTGAAGGAGCGAATCGAGAGGCACTTGTGCGATAACTGCGAGAATTTCACGATAGTTCGCAGCGGGTGGAACGTCGGCTGGGACCTTGCTTCGCGGTGCGTGGTCAGGCTCACCTACGAAACCCTCTTGCGGAGCGGAGCGAAAATGGCCTTCGACAACGAGTTCTCCGTCGTCGACGTCGACGACACCGCGGCCTGCCTTGCGCGCCTGATGGACAAGACCGGCATCCCCCGGATTCACGCATGCTCGGACGACAAGGTCAACCGCGCGTGGCTCGCCCGCCGGATCATGGAAAAGAGCGTCAATCGCGATCTCAAGGGGTTCCGCGAAGTCCCCTTCGACGAGATCGCGTACACGGAGAGAAGGGGAAGATTGAACGATCTCGTGAACGGTCTCTCGAAATCGCGCCTGGACATGCGCTACCGCGGGACCCGGGACATCATCGATGCGAAGGTCGCACTGTTGGACGGGGGGTTGAAATGAACGTCCTGCACGCGAGCGCGGATATCGAGGTGGTCGCCTGGGACACGGTGGAAAAGCTCAAGCGGCTTGCGGAGCAGCATGCGTCGCGCAGGTCCCGCCTTTGCCTTCATCGCGGCCCGCAGGACCTCACGCACGAAATGATCATCGTCGCGCATGCCTCGACCTACATCAGGCCCCACAGGCACCCCAGGGAAAAGAGCGAGTCCTACCACGTCATCGAAGGCAAGATGGAAATCAGGCTCTTCGACGAGAATGGACGCGTGCAGCGGGTGGTCACGCTGACGTGCGGCCCCGGCGGGACGTTCATGTACCGCATGACCAACGGCTGGTGGCACCAGCCGGTGCCTAAGACGGAGTGGCTGGTCTACCACGAAACCTACTCGGGGCCGTTCGATAAGGGCATCGACGTCCAGTACGCGCCCTGGGCTCCCGAAGAAGCATGAAGCTCGAAATCATCGAGGCCAGGCAGGACCGCGGCTGCCCCGTATGCGGCGATGGCATGCGCAAGCTGCTGGACCTGAAGCGCTATCCCCTGACGGAAATATTCGAGCCCTACCGGGAGGATATCTTCGACAACACCGGCTTCGCCGACCAGGGCTTCCTCTATTGCGAGCGCTGCGGCCACGGCAAACTGGAAACCGTCATTTCGAAGGAATTCCTGTACAGGCATTACCGGACTGCCACCTCGGGCAGCATCGGCGCCCTGAGCGCGGTCCGGAATTTCCACGCATTCGTCACCGAACACGTGGACGCCCGCAAATTGGACGCGATCGTCGACATCGGCGCCAATGACGCCACCTTGCTGGACTCCTTCGCGGACCACGAGAAACAGCTCGTCGCGATCGACCCGAACGCCGGCGCCGATTCACATCCGGGCGTAACCGTGATGCGCGACTTCATCGAGAACGTGGACCTGTCCCCGCTGCGGGCAGCGCGCAAGTTGATCCTGTGCAGCCACACCATCGAACACATCGAGGCACCGCTTGCGCTGCTCGCCAGGCTGCACATTGCGATGGGCAGCGAGGACGTCTGCGCGTTTCAATTCCCCAGCCTCGACCTTCTGGTCAGGGACGCGAGGTTCGACCAGATCCACCACCAGCATATCCACTATTTCTCCCGAAGGTCCATTTCCCTGATGTTGTCGAAGGCCGGGTTCGGGCCGGTCGCGTTGCGCTTCGACGGCGACCACTATGGGGCCCTGATGGTGCTGTTCCGCAAGCTTGAAGGCCGAACCGGGGAGAGCCCGGCGGCCGCGATCCCCCTCGGACTTATCGAGGCGCAAAAGAAGGTATTCGACCTGGAAATCGGGGCGGCGAACCTCAGGATCGAGAAGAACCCCGAACCGATGGTGGCCTTCGGCGCGGCCCTGATGCTGCCGCTGGTCGCTTTCCACCTTCCCGCACTGGAAAGGATCGAATGCATCGTCGATGACGACCGGTCCAAGGAGGGGCTGAGATTCATCAACTTCAACAAGAGGATCGTGCACTCGGACGGTTTCCGCTTCGACGGGAAGGACGTGGTCGTGACGGCGATCAGCACCAAGCTTGCCCTGAGGCGCGTCGTCGAAAAGCTGTTCAAACTGGGAATAGGCAATATCATTGTTCCCCTGAATCGGATATAGGGCGAACCATGGACCTGGGAATCAAGGGCAGGGTGGCGCTGGTCACGGGCGGCGCGCAAGGCATCGGCGCAGCCATCACGACGGAGCTTGCGCGCGAGGGCGTACGCGTGGTGTTCACGTCGCGCAGCGAAGCCGCGATCGCCGGGCTAATGCAGGACCTGGGGGATCTCGCGGCCAACTGCTCGGCGATCCGCTGCGAGCTGACCGAACCCGGCGCCACCAGCGTGATCGAAAGCGAACTGCGCAGCGCGGGCCTCGACGTGGACATCCTCGTGAACAATGCGGGCCACACGCTGAACGTCACCGACCCCTACTGCCCGATCGAGGACTGGCGTAACGTGCTCAGGCTGAATTTCGAGGTCGCGATCGAGCTGTCCAACCTGCTGATACCCGGCATGAAGAAGAGGAAATGGGGCCGGATCGTCAACATCACCTCCTGCGCAGGGCTGGAGAACAGCGGTCCGGTCACCTTCAGCGTGGCCAAGGCGGCATTGACCGCCTACACGAGATCGATGGGCAGGGTCCTGGCGATCGAGGAGCCGGGGGTCGTCATGAGCGCGGTGTTTCCCGGCGTGGTGCTCACCAAGGGCGGCCATTGGGAAAAAGTCCTGGCGACCAATCCCAAGCACGCCGAGACCTACCTGAGAGAAAGATGCCCGGCGGGCCGGTTCGGCGAGACCGGCGAGATCAGTCCGGTGGTCGCGTTCTATTGTTCCGAGAAGGCGTCGTTCAGCCACGGCGCGATCATTCCGGTGGACGCAGGTCAATCCAAGCACTACATGTACTTCAATTACATGGATTGACCGCGCATGAAGGTCTCCGACTACATCGCCCTGTTCCTGAAGGGCAAGGGGATCGAATACGTCTTCGGCCTGCAGGGCGGAGCCGTCGTCCACCTGTTCGATTCCATCGAGAAGACGCCCGGGATACAGCCGATCTATTGCCACCACGAGGAATGCGCCGCGCTCGCGGCGGTGAGCTACGCCAGGATGTCCGAGAACATCGGCGCAGTCGTCGTGACGACCGGGCCCGGGTCGACGAACGCGATGACCGGGCTGCTCGCGTCATGGCAGGACTCGATACCCTGCATCTTTCTCTCCGGGCAGACAAGAAAGGAACACACGTCCTACGGACGGAAGGTGCGCCAGGTCGGCACCCAGGAATTGAACATCGTCGACGTCGTCCGGCCGATGACCAAGTACGCGAAGTTCATCGGCGCCGCGGACAGCCTCGAATACGAGCTGGAATACGCCTATCGGACGAGCGTCAGCGGACGGCCGGGGCCGGTCTGGCTCGACGTGCCGGTCAATCTGCAATGGGAGAATTTCCAGCCCGGGAGCGCGGCCGTACCGGCCGTTGCGCCGCCCGACCCCGGGAAACGGGACTTCGGCGACGTAGCCGAATCGCTCGACGCCGCGAAGCGGCCCGTCGTCATCGCCGGCCACGGCATCCGCTCGGCCAGGGCGGTGGCCAAGTTCAGGGCGTTCATCGACAGCGCGCGCATCCCGTTCGTCACGACCTGGACCGCATCGGACTTCCTGCCCACCGACCATCCCCTCAATACCGGAATTCTCGGCATCAGCGGGCAGAGGGGGGCGAACAAGGCGGTACACACCGCCGACCTGCTGCTGGTCCTGGGCAGCCACCTGTCTATTCCGCAGACCTCGACCCTGTTCGACCAGTTCGCACCGCGCGCGAAGAAGGTCGTGATCGACATCGACGGCGACCAGCTTGCCAACATGAACATCGACGTCGATCTGGCGATCCCCGCCGACGTGAACGATTTTTTCGACTGGATTCGCGCGAACCCGCCGAAGTCCGCGCCGGCGCGGGAATGGCTGGATGCCTGCGCAGCGTTCAAGCTCATGAACAGCGTCGCAAGCGCGCTTGCAAAGTCCGGGAAGAAAGCGGCGAAAGGCCTGAACTCGTACGTGTTCAACGACATGATGACAAGGGCGCTGCCGGGCAGCGCGTGCATGGTCGTGGACGGCGGCGGGACCGCCCTCTACACCGGGTTCCAGAGCAGCCACATCCGGGAAGATCAGCGCATCGTCTGCTCCTCGACCATGTCGTCGATGGGCACGGGGCTGGCCGAGAGCATCGGGGCGTGCCTGGCGAGGAAACGCTGCCTGACGACCTGCCTGATCGGCGACGGCAGCTTTCTCATGAACGTGCAGGACCTGCAGACGATCCGCCACCACCGCCTTCCGATCAAGGTGTTCGTTCTCAACAACAACGGCTACCTCGCGATTCGGCACACTCAGGCCACCTTCCTGGAAGGGCGATTCTCCGGCACCAGCCCCGAGGGAGGTTTGTCCTTTCCACGCATCCGAAAGATCGCCGGGGCCTTTGAAATTCCCTATTTCCGCGTAACGCGCGAGGGACACGCATTGGAAACCATCGGCAAGGTACTGGCGTCGGATGGCCCGGCCGTCTGCGAAGTCGTCGTGCAACGCGACCAGGAGATGCTCTTCAAGCAGGGATACAGGCGAAATCGGGATGGCAGCTTTTCCCCGATGTCCCTGGAGGAAATGTGGCCCTACACCGAGTCCTGAGCTCCATGGGGGCAGCGCAATCGATTCGCGACGGTCGTCCATGAGCCTGAGTCCGGAATCGGTTTCCGCAATCGGCGCGGTGCGAAGCGGCGCACCGCCCGGCGCGCGCGTCGTCTTCGTCTCCGGAACGTTCAACATCGTGCACCCGGGCCACCTGCGGCTGCTGCGCTTCGCATCGGAGTGCGGGGACTATCTCGCCGTCGGCATCCTGGCCAGCGAACTGGACTCCAACGCCCAACTGAACCAGGAGACGCGCCTGGAAGGGGTTGCCGCGATCAGCTGGGTCGACCATGCATTCCTCCTGCACGATCCGCCGGAGCGCTTCGTCGCTGAATTGCGGCCCGACGTGGTGGTCAAGGGCAAGGAGCACGAGAACACCGAGAACCCCGAGCTGGCCGCAGTCCAGGCCTATGGCGGCAAACTGCTGTTCGGCTCCGGGGACACGACGTTTTCGTCCCTCGAACTCATCCGCGAAGATGCGGAGTCGATCAACCACTCGTCGATCATCACCGCGAAGGAATTCATCGCGCGGCATGGGTTCAGCATCCCGAACCTGGCGCAGGTGCTCGACCGGATGCGCTCGCTGAAGGTCTGCGTGATCGGGGACACGATCGTCGACGAATACGTCCAATGCGACCCCCTCGGGATGTCGCAGGAAGATCCGACCATCGTCGTGACGCCGATCATGAGCGAGCGGTTCGTCGGCGGCGCCGCGGTCGTCGCCGCGCATGCACGCTGCCTCGGCGCCAAGTCCGTCGAATTGATTTCGGTATGCGGCGACGACGATACCGGACGCTACGTCGCGGAAAAACTCGAATCGTACGGCGTCAGCGCAAGGCTGCTCCGGGACAACAGCCGCCCCACGATATTGAAGCAGCGCTACCGGGCCGGAAACAAGACGCTCCTGCGCGTGAGCCACCTGCGCCAGCACAAGATCAGCCAGGCGTTGCAGCGCCAAGCCCTGGACCATGTCCACAATGCCCTTGACGGCGCCGACGTGGTGATCTTCTCGGATTTCAGCTATGGCGCCCTCCCTCAGCCGCTGGTGGACGAGATCGCGAAGGCATGCCTTCGCCGCGGCATCATGATGGCCGCGGACAGCCAGTGCTCGACCCAGGTCGGCGACGTCTCGCGGTTCAAGGGTGCCGCGCTCCTCACGCCGACGGAGCGCGAGGCCAGAATCGCACTGGGCAACTACGAGGACGGCCTGGTGGTCCTTGCCGAGGCGCTGAGGCAGCGCGCGCGTGCCGAGAACATCGTGATCACGCTGGGCGTCGAAGGGCTGCTGATCCACGCGAGCGCCCCGGAGAAGGGCAAGTGGCTCACGGACAGGCTCCCGGCCCTCAATACCGCCCCGAAAGACCCGGCGGGCGCGGGCGATTGCCTCCTGGTCTGCTCCGCCATGGCGATGGCGCTGGGACGTTCGATCTGGGAAAGCCTCTACCTCGGCTCGCTCGCCGCCGCGTGCCAGGTCGGCCGGATCGGCAACATCCCGCTGAAGGCCGACGAGCTGCGGGTCGAGATCAACAAGAGCATGAACTCCTGAGCGGCTGACATTGCGCGCACTCCTGCTTGCCGCCGGACTCGGAACGCGTCTTCGCCCGTTGACGAACACGGTGCCCAAGTGCCTGGTCGAAATCGACGGCCGGCCGCTCCTGGATTACTGGGTCGAGCTCCTGGGCAAGGGCGGCGTCGTCGACATCCTGGTCAACGTCCACCACCTGGAGGCGGAAGTCATTCGGTACGTCGAACGCTGCCCGCATCCGGTCCGACTGTCGACGGCTCGCGAGGAAAAGCTGCTGGGCACCGGGGGCACACTGCTCAGGAACCGGGCATTCTTCGGCGCGGAGCCGGCCGTGCTGATCCACGCGGACAATCTCTCGCTGTTCGACTTCCGCGACTTCGCGCGGACCTACGAGTCGCGGGACGCGGATATCGAGATGACCATGATGACATTCCGGACCGACAGTCCCCGCAGCTGCGGAATCGTCGAGCTGGACCGCAGGGGCGTGGTGCAGGCACTGCACGAGAAAGTCGAGAATCCGCCGGGCAACCTCGCCAATGCGGCCGTGTATATTCTGGCTCCCACGGTCATCGAATTTGTCGCCGGCCTCGGCAAGGAAGAGATCGACTTCAGCACCGAGGTGCTGCCGCATTTCATGGGGCGCATCAACACGTTCCACAACGATGTCTACCACCGCGACATCGGAACCGAGGAAAGCCTGGCCGCCGCGCGCAGGGAGTATCCGGCCGTGGCAGCGAGGCAAAGTGCCGGGCGGTAAGCGGGAGCGAGCCTATGGGAATTCCGGTGGTTATCCTGGAAATGATCTGCAAAGTTGCCGCGGAGCAACGCGGCGGGCTCGCCTGCTCCGCAGGGTACCCGGATATCCTGGTTACGCAGCAGCAGCTCGAGGCCTGCGTGGGCGCGCAGGCTGCGGCGCGGATTCCCGCCCGCCCCGACTCCGCCGAGATCTGCGCATGGTTCGGCGTCAGCGACCGCATCGACCGCGTCGTCGATTCGGTCTCCCTGTTCAAGGAACTCGGCTACGAGCTCGACGTCATCGACTTGCACACGGTCAGGGGCAACGAGATCCTGCTGGACCTCAATTTGCCGGTCACCGCCGACCTGCATGAGACCTACGACCTGGTCGTCGATCCGGGTACCTGCGAGCATTGCTTCAATATCGGTCAGGCGGCGATGAATCTTGCCGCAATGGTCAGGGAAGGCGGGACGCTGATCCAGACGATGCCCCTGAACATGTTCAATCACGGGTTCTATAACATCAACCCGACGTGGGTTTTCGATTTCTACCTGAACAACGGATACCGGATCCTCTTCATGAAGGGCATCTGCGACACCCTGCGTGAAGCCAAGGTTTTCGAGCTGCCGCCCTATATGCGCTTCTACGAGGTGCCGCAGGATTCGGGTATCCTGCTGGTGGCGAGGCGGGAGGTGGTCCGGCCGCTGAGGATTCCCGTGCAGTACAAGTACGTCTCCAATCCGACCCTCAAGCGCACTGCGCCGACTGGCGGACCGTCTGGTGATGAAAGAGGCTAGAAGTTGAGTTGCACGCGCTCCCCGAACGGCACCGGCGCGTTTCCGAGCACCACCCACATCACCGGGTAATCGGGCGCGCGCTGCGGAAACTCGCCCTCGGCGTCGGTGAAGTACAGCAGCGCATCCGGGCGCACGGGTTCGTTCTCCGCCCAGTCGAAGACGGGGGTGAATCGGGTTCCGCCGCCGCCGGATGCGCCCTCGGGCAGCGCGATGCGCTCCCAGGGATGAAAGCGCAGCGGCATGCCGGGCGCGAGCGCCGCGTCGCACAGCAGCAGCGCGACATTCGCGCGCACCTGCCCCTTCATCGCATCGACCTCCTCGAGGAAATCCTCGAGCGCGTCGCGCGGTATCG